>Ga0315289_10004213_pt1 | contig 21486 bp, 31 predicted proteins | sample YL17G11_40_MG_FD_203452 | JGI IMG/M metagenome (GOLD analysis project Ga0315289, IMG submission 203452) | Sediment microbial communities from Yellowstone Lake, YNP, Wyoming, USA - YL17G11_40 | ecosystem: Environmental > Aquatic > Freshwater > Lake > Sediment | place: USA: Wyoming | collected... | reverse complement strand
TGTTTTCCAACATTACCAATACTGGATTTACAATAACCACGTTAAATTCAAAAAGTGGAAACGCAGAAGGCAATTTGAACGTGGCCTGGTTAGCGACCAGAGACTATAACCCATAAGGAATAATGAGATGAGTCAAGAAAAAATTATCCCAATTCCCGGTCAAAACATTAGCCTTTATCTGCCAAGCTGTATGACCTATTTCAGTCAGTTCAATATCTATGGCACAACTACGGCGAGCATTGGCTCAGAAAAAGTCGGCGTGAATTTTAAAATGTCAATGTTACCAGATTACAACGGGCTTACGGACACACAAAAAACAATCGTAAAAAATTGGGAAAAGATTAAAATTGCCAAGGCTTTAAATTTAACTGTTTTAAATCTGACGGGAACCATTGGAACCCTGACTTATGCAGATATAGATGATTCATGGTTTAGTTAAGGACAAGGAGTAAAAAATGAGTGAAACAAACGTTTCTTTTTCTGCTGGCCTGGCTGAGTCCGGGCGTTATATGGATAAGATTGTCTACAAAGCTACCGCGACAACATTGTTAAGTACCACAGTCCCGCAGGTGTTGGGTGGGGAAATTTCGGGTTGTCAAGGTGCAGATTTTATCAATTTGACCTTTGAGCTTGACATTAATAGCGCACAAAATGTCAGGATATATCTGTACGGGATGTATGCCACGGCTGGATCAGAATATCTTGTCCCATACAAGGATTCGAGCGATGGGACAACGGACTACTACGAAGTGCCTACTGATGCAGACGCTCATCGTTTCGTGAGTTGGACTGTCAACAAGGCTTTCCCAATTTACATTTTCCGCGCGTTGATGGCGACCGATGGCGGGACTGATCCAGACATCGAACATAGTGAAGTGAGTATATCTAGGAGGTAATCATGCCAGTACCAGGACAAATGCCAATGCCACCCCAGGGACCACCCCAAGGACCGCCACCGGGACCAGGACCGGGCGCGCCCATGCCTCAGGATCAGGGACAAGGTATGCCGGAACAACAGGGAGACATTAAGACAGAGATAGATCAGATCGTTTCCCAGATGCCTCCGGAAAAAATGCAACAAATTGTTGGCATGGATCAAAAATCAGCTTTGAAAATGCTTATGGATATATTTGTGCAGGCTGGTTTGGACAAGCCATTGTCCCTAGATTTAGCGGGTGTATTGTATGAAGCCATTCTGACTAAAGCTCAACAATCAACAAATTCAACACTGTCAATGATGAACCCGAATTTCACAAAAACTATGTCTCAACAAAATCCAGAAGCGGAACAAGGCCCGAAGCAACCGCTATTGCCGACATTGGGAGGGTAATATGGCTGACTATGCTTTTGATGATAACGAAGGGACATATAATCAAAAACCTTTAGCACCTACAACGCCAAAATTGACAGGTAAACCAGGATTAATATCACAGATTGCCAATGTTCAAAATTTAAGCCCAAGGTATGCAGTTCCAGCCTTGGGTTATGGTAAACAAGAATCAACATTTCAACAAGGAACTGAACAATCCAGGGAAGCCATGGCTAGTTCGCCTTGGTATCAACAATATCTTTCTGATTTGGGCGAAGCCAAAGGGAAAGTCCAAAATTGGGGCGGTGAAGGTGGTGGTGGTGGTGGTGGCGGCGGTGGCGGTGGCGGTGTAGAAACGCCAGGGTATAGCGAAAATTTCAAAAAATTTCAAGGCGGCTTATACGGATATGCCCAAGACCTGATGACTAAGGAATCTCCCTTTGGGCAAACTGCTGTCAACTTAAAGACCCGTGATATTGATATGGGAAATCAACAAAAGATTGATTCTATCAAAGCCGACTTTGCGGCGCGGGGTCAGGCCGGATCACCCCAAGAGCAGAAAGCTTTGGAGCAAATTGATTATGGCGCAAAGATGCAAAAAGCTGATGTCATGCAGAAAAACGCGGAGCAGGATGCTCAATATGGCTTACAAAAATCAGAGGTTTTGCGATCTTATCATGATAGCTTTAACCAAGCCGAGATGCAAAACCGGGCAATGATCATGCAGGGACAGCAAATCAATGCGGCGGCGGCGGCGGGCGCGGCAAGCGCGGCGGCGGGCGACGCGAAATGGCAACTCATGATGGAATTAAATCTGGCGGACAAAGCCGCAGGAATGGGAATGGATTACGAAAATCAGCAATTTGGCCGTTACATGCAGGGCGCACAATTCGATATGGGAAAAGCTCAATGGGCGAATGAGTTCGAATATACTAAAACTTATAACAACCAGATGATAGATTTGAACCGTGAGCTTGCTGCACAAGCGGCTAAAACTGCAAAGTCAGGCCAGATTTGGGGAGCCATTGGTAGTTTTTTTGGCGCAGCCGGTAGTGTTCTTGGAGCAGTGCTTTAAAAAAAAGGAGAATAAAATGGCAAATATACCAGTGATGCAAGGTCCATCAAGTGAAATGTGGATGCGTGCGGCGGGCGTGGGCGTGCCTTCCGTGTGGGATGCTTTCGGGGAAGCGATTAAGGGTGCGGCAAATGCGTATGTGGAATCTCGGAGACGCAAAGAAGAGGAAGCTTACAGGACAAAAACTGATACAGAAAAGACCCGGCAATTTAATATTGGGGTTGGATTGGAAAGGCAAAAGTTGACGGGTGATATTGAAAACCGTAAATTAATGCGCGAGAGTCAGGCTGAAATAGCTAAATCTAATCGAATTTGGGAAGAAAAAAAGTTTTTACAAGAACAAGCCTTGAAGGTGCAAAAGGTTGAGCAAGACGCAGCCAAACAAACAACGAAAAAATTTGAGGAAGTTGATAAAAAAGTAAACCAAAAACATCAAGAGTTTGCAAATGGGATTGTTTATAATTACGAAAACATGAAAGAAACCGATCCGGCAGGAGCTAAATTATGGTTGAAAGAACAAGTTGCTAAATACGAATACCTTCCAAATATGGATGCATTTAAAAAAATTAAAAGACAACCCTCTGAGGGAAAAAATACTGGAAAATTTACTGACTTACAAAAAGCCCAAGCTGAATATGATGCCAGGCAACAAATGATTAAGGACGGGAAAAGACCTGAGAGTATTGAGGGTCAAAGATTATTGCCTGGATATATTAATCAATTTTTATTAAAAGGGAAAATCCCTGTGAACGATGAGAGCGGAGCAATGGGAAGGCCAAAAAATCCCGCAGTTGGCAAGACCTTACCTCCTATTAAAAGACCTCAAACAACAGGCGTGCCGGGTAATATAACCGGGCAAGAACAACCTCAAGACACCTGGGGAAGTTCAGCGCAAGGGACAGCAACTCAATCACCCATATCAAATTTGCAGACACAAAAAGAAGAGAGTTTGAGAAAGTTGCCTGGTGGCTGGTGGAACCAGAATTTACCTCCTACTAATGCGGGTTCGAGAGGTAATGATGTGCAACAATTTGTATCCGCTTTAACTCCTGAACAAAAAACAATTTATGAAAAAAACTTGCAATTGCTTGGCCCTGGAAGTGAGTTAAGAGTTTTGCAAAAAATGGCCGAATTAGGAATTATCAATGCCCAATGAATACGATCCTTATGATTTGTTTGGGGTAACAAAACAAATTGAAACTCCACACCAATCAGAGTATGATCCGTATGATTTGTTTGGAGTGACAAAACAAACAAGCAAGCAAAATGAATATGATCCTTATGATTTATTTGGGGTGAAACAATCCAAGGGTTATGAACCTTACAAACCTATGGTTGAGCATGTTGAATTAAATAAACCATTAATCCCAGCGCAACAAACCAAGGAAAATATTGAAGCTGAAAAGTATATGGCAACAACAACACCTATGGAGTATGTTGCCAAGGCTGGTCAATCTACATTGGCAGGAACAACCAGCGCGGCAATTGGGTTGGTTGATTTTTTCAACAAATTGTATAAAGTAACCAATCCCACATCTTACATGAAACCACAATTTGAGGCGGTAGCAAAAGAAAAAGGTTATTCTGATGAGTGGATACAGGAAAATTGGAAAAAAGTAAATGAAACTTTTTTGGACAAGCCTGTGAATGATGTGAAAGAATTTGCCGGCGGTCTTAGAAAAGCTGGTTTGGACGGTATTGCAGGGATGGTCTTTGAGGGTTTAGGCAGACTACCTATTGATATACCGAAATACGCAACACTTGGCTTTGTTGCTCCGATGATGGTTGAAGGTGGTGTTGAAGGTGCTAGCCAAGCTTTAGAAGAAGGCAAAAACCCTGTTTGGGGTGGAGTTAAAGGGGCAGCAATTGGAGGGACGCAAGGTTATATTACAAAGAAGTTAATGGGTATAACCCAATATTTACCAAAGGGAACGCAACATTTGGGGGCTGGGGTTTTGGGTGGGGCTGTCCCGGAAGCGGGTATGCAATTATTACAGGGAGAGGATATAACCAAACCTGAAAATTTAAAACGCATTATTGCAAGCACTATTACGATGGGCTTGATACACCAAAAAACAAAAGCCCCCGTTGAAAAATTTAGTTTAAAAGATATTTTCGCCAAGGATATTGATTTTATAAAACGAATAACAAAAAAAGATATTGCTGTACCCGAAGAAAACCATTTCACAATAGATGAATTGGCAAGTGCTATCAATGATTACGTTGCGAAGCCAGAGCAAGCCAAGGCAAAGGAGATACCAACCGAGCAAGTTACAGAAACAGATGTAATACCGCCAATACCACAAATGAAGCCATCAGATAAATTTAAGCCAATTAAATTAATTGATGAGAATATTATGCTTGACCCAATGACTGATAAACCGAACAAAGTTTTTCGGGATTGGCAGAATGATATTAAGGCCACTACGGAGCAGGGTGTTTTGCCTGATGGGACACCTTATACCAGTTTTCAAGAAATCAAAAGACCTGGTACTCGTGGGGCTGGAACGCACATGTACGAGAGTTTAATTGAGGATGTTATTAACAGGGGTGGAATTTTTAAAGCTGATGCAATCGCTTCTTCTCCTGATTCATTGCGTGTCATGGAAAAAATAGCTAATAAAAAAGGCTATAATATGTCACAAATAGGACTTAATCTGGCTGGTCAACCCCGTTATCAAATATCGAAATGGGAAACAACCCAACCTAAAAATATTCAAATAGAATCTGTAAATGGAGAGCCTTCAGCAACGCCTCCGGTCACACCTCCAATAACCCCACCCCCAGGAGGAACAGGCGTTCCTGGGGAGACAATTCCCGCTATGAAGGAACCACCCAAGCGCGACATTTCACAATACAGAACGAATACGCTCGAACGAATGGGAGGGGTTGCGGCTGAACTACCTAAGGAACCGTTTGAAAAAGATATTCACACGGCAAAAATGGATGAGCAGGAAGCAAACCGCAGATATGATGAATTTGGGAAAGAAGCGGTTATAAATGAGATAGTTAAAAATGGCGTTGGCGATCATGTTGATATTAAAATAGGTATGGATGAGATTCAACGGCGAAATAAAGATTTAAGTCCTGAAAACATTCAGGAGATTCAACGACTGGCCGTGGCTTTATCTTCGGGAATAAGCGAGGCTGGCCGAGATTTGCGCGTACTTAGAAATTATACTGGCAGTCTTGCGGAAAATGTTATTGTGGCTCAAAAGATTTTTGACAAATTTACCGAGCAAAACAATATGCGCGGGAAAATGGGAAAAATTAAGGCCGAAGCTGATAAAATTGACACTTTGAAAGAGGACATCATAAAGGAGCAGCAAAGGGTTATTCAAGATGAGATTGTTAAGGAACCTAGTCCGATCGAAACGGATGTGGCTGCTGAAAAAATAAAAAAGTTTGTGGATAATGTATCAAAGGAAGTCGCAAAAGAAACCCAAGCAAGGGAACCGGGGCAAGTCAAAGAGAAAGAAGCCAAAACGCCAGAAGAAATCTTGGCAAACAAAATTGCTACAACAGTGAAGCCACCCAGGAAAAAAGTAGCCAAAGATATTGAAGTGAGTAATTTAGTTAAGACCCTTTTTGATAAAGTGAAAACTTGGCTTCCTGAAAAGTCAGGCGTCAAGAAACCAGTTGATGAGCTTGACTTGATTGCCAACTATATTAAAGACCCAGGCAAATATAAGGCGGTTTACGACAAGGCCAAGGGATTGATTGCCGAAAAAATGGACAAGCTTGGCATTAAGGGCATTGACAAATTGTTTGATATTTATATGGAGACACAACCCGAAGCCGCTTGGAGAAAATATTTCCCGGAAAAGTATGCGGAAAAGGGTGTTAATAGATTATTGGCTGAGAAAGGAATTAATATTAATAAGATTGCTTTTGAACACTTTTCAAAGCAAAAATCCACGCTGGCTGATTTAGTGCAGGAGTTAAAACGCTATGGGTTGAACGATGAACAGGCTGCACAGATGGCGAACATGGTTGAAGGGAAATTTAGCGACAAAATAAATGCCCGAAAGCAGAAGTTTATCGAATCCCTTTTACCAAAGGAAATTCAAGGCCAGCCCCGGCAAGATGTTATTGATAAGCTGGTTAAATTGAGCAATGCAGGCGCGTTGGATGTAGCTCAAACCAGGGAAATTATCTCAAACACGTTGAATATTAATCGGTTTTTAAGCGAAAAACAAATTGACATTAATGCAATCGTAAAAGGTTACTATCAAAACCAGAGCAAACAAAAGATCGGTGAGTATGTGGCTAATGAAATTAAAACCCGTCATCCTGAATTGACCGGGCCAGAAATTGAAAACATCAGAAATATTTTTGAAAGTCGTATTGAGAAACGGTTAGATCAAGTCAAGGCAAATGCCATCAATAGGTTTTTGGCAGTCAATAAAAAATCTCCTACCAGACAATCAATATTACAATTAATTAATGAGACTAACAACCTTGGTTTGTTAAGCAAAGCGGAAATCCAGAACGGATTAAAGCAAAGACTTGGTTTGCCTACCTTGGATGAAGCTACCGTTAAGATGATCCAGGATTATTCAAACCGTATTCAGAAATTACCACAGGATTCAATCATTCGTATGATTGTTGAAGGTCAATTGTTTCGTGACATTAATCGAAAAGTACCAGGCAGTTTGAAGGACAAAATTGTTTTGTTTCAAAAAATGAGTTTGCTTTTAAGGCCAAAATCGCCAATTAAAAATCTGGTAGGAAACACTCTTTACGAAGGTATTACCAGGATTGTTAACAAGATGGCTGTTCCCGTTGATATGCTTTTTGCTTTAAGAAATAAAGGCAGAACGATTGCCTGGGGTACTGGCAACGAATTAAAGCAAAGTTGGATAAAGACATGGATCAGAGAAACAACAACCGACTTTCACATGGCGATCCAGGGGCTTGATATTAATAATAAGTTATTGATGTCAAAAGCCAAGAATATTTTTAATGGGTCTGTCTCTGATAAGGAGTTAAACGAAATCTTTAAATTTCAGGGCGTGGATGCGGTAGGCGGAAAATATGAAACTGGTCCTAGTCAGCTTTACACTTCCAGGGCCGGTAAAATCGCAACGGCTATGCTGGCTATAACCATGAGGTCGCCAGATCGGGGCGCATTCTGGGGCAGATTTGAAAACAGTTTGGCAAATCAAATTGTTGCTCATAAACTGAACAAAGGGTACGAAGGTGTTACACCGGGCATGTTTGAGCAAGCAATCTCTGAAGGCTTACAGGTCACGTTTCAAAACAAAACAATAGCGACATGGTTGACGACCCGCGTTAAAAGAGTTTTTCATGATGCACATCCTATTTTGGGGATTGTTGCCGAAAGCCAAGCTCCTTTTTTGAAAACGCCTCTCAACATTACAAATACTGTTATTGAGCATTCGCCGTTGGGGTTTATGAAAGCTATTATCAATACGATTCGGGTATTGTCGGCTGGAAAAGACATCTCAACCAGGACAGGGAAAAAAGAATCTCATCAGGCCGAGTATGGCAGTTTACAAAGGCAGACGGCATTGCTGTGGGCAAGGGCAAGTTTTGGAACTGTACCAATTATTTTAGCTGGCATTTTTGCAAAGCATGGTGCGTTGACAGGGGGAGAGACAGACCAGGAAATTAAAGATTTGAATGTCGCTACTGGAAAAGGCAATGGAACTGTGAACATTACTGCCGCTTATAGGTATCCTGCAAGTGGCTTTGATCCTTCCGTTTTGATTGCCCGGCCAGGGGATCATTTTGTGGATTTGGATTTTAGCGGCCCAATTGGCATGGGCTTTTTACTTGGCGCAAAAATGTACCATCTTGCCAATACTCCTAGTTCAAAATTGACCGCAGGTCAACGCATGTTGAAAGCTGGCGGGACTATCCTTGAAATGTATCTATCGGCTGCTGACATGATTGCTGAAACGCCAATGGGTCAAGGATTCAAAGCAATTGCTGGCGGGAAAAGTGTTGCCGATACACTGGCAACAGCTATCAAATCTGTTCCCGCTCAATACATTCCCCAGATACTAGCCGATATTGCTTTATCTCGTACCGGAGATTTAAAGGATGTACGCGATGATAACCCCGCAAATATGGCCTGGAACATGATCCAAAAAAGACTTCCATACATCGCCGATAAATTGCCTACAAGAGTCAATGTCCTTGGCCAAAAAATGAATATCTATGAGCCAAATTCTACGGCTTTTGAAAGTTTTGTAAACGTGCTTGGATTTTTTTGTAAGCCCTGGATTACAAAAAAATATAATGCCTCGCCAGAAATTCAGTTTTTGGAAATGCTATATCGTAAAACTGGTGATGAAAAAATATTGCCCAAGAATGTCACTGGTGGATCAGCCAAAGTCAAAAGTTTTACCTACAATGGCCAAAAAATAGTCTTGACACAAGAGGACAGATTACGTTTGCAGGAGTTAAATGGTCAAATGTTTTCCCTGTGGATAAAAGAAAATTTCGATTCAATAAAATCTATGGAAAAACCAGAGGACCAGGCCGAGATAATTTATCAGATTATTGCCGATGCTTCCAAGGAAGCTAAAGAGAAATGGTTGATTGAGAAAGGGTTTTAGGATAACTTTTTATGTGTTCCCAAAGTATCTGACAGTTTTAAAGTCTCATTAAAGAATTGTCTTTTTAGAGCCATTGAAATATTCCGTTTTACAATTTGTTTGCAGGGATTGCCGTCAACTATTTTCTCAGCATTTAAAAATAATTGTGGTACACCGCCCATGCTGACCGCCTGTTCAGTGGTTAGTTTTTTGACATTCAAATCATAGCCCTGGATACCAATTTTATCTAACGCCCATTTGATATTCTTTTTTATTTCCTTGCAAGGATTACATTGGTCCATTGTTAACAGGGTAAAGTTTACGTTCATGTTATTTGGTTTTCTTTTATTTGATTCTTGATTTGTTCAGCAAATTTAATCAAAGATTGCAATACTTCTGGTTCTAAATATATTATGTCTGATGGGCAATTAAAATCATTGGCTTTTAATGTAAATCCATACCCGTCAAACTCAACATATACCGCGTCTCCTATATAGCTTTTCCAATTTGATTGGTCCATATTTGTGTCTCCTTATTCTGTGATCTGGGCTTTCAAATTTTCAATCAACACCCAAAGTTTGGTAAGTGTTTCAACTTCAATTTCAACATTTTTTTGTCCACGCATGATGGCATCCCCCAAAAAATTTTTCACTGTGTCTCTTAATTGCTCAAACTCACCGTTAAATTTCATTTGACGTTCCTAAAAATAAGTAGCTGTAAATCATCAGGATAGCCATAGGGGCCGGTAAATTCCAACCTGCCTACGAATCTCTTCATAATGCGTCCTTTGAGCATGTGATCATCGCAAATCCATTCGTGGCTCATATTCGGCAAGAGCATAACAATGACAGGCAGTTTTTCTTTCCAATGTCGCTCTAGTTCCAGGCAAGCTTTCAACACCCATTCAAAGGTATCCTTCCCATAGGGGGGGTTGCACCATACGACTTCATTACCCCAATCTTGTTTCAAGCCGTTTTCTTTTGGTGTGTAAAAACGGGGTAGCATGTGATTGTGATCATCGGCTGCCACGTCAATTGTAAATTTAAACTCTTCATTCAATTCGTGCCAAAATTTTTTATAAGTTAACATTTTTGTTTTTCCTATTCGAGAATCTCGAAGTCCTTTTGCTCAAAAAAATAACCTTGTCGGCATAACTGCAACTCAATTTGCTCTGTTTCAATTTGGTTGATGTAAAAAAGTGGACACCATGAACCACATCTTTTGCCATTTCGATATGGGCAAAATTGCTCCTCAAATTTTTCTTGAAATTGTCTTAAAAAACTTAACTTCCCAAATTCCAATTTTGCTTTTTTTATCATTTTATCTCCATTAATAATATTTAATTCAACATTGCCCGACAATATTAATATAAAAGCCCCAGGAATTTAAAATCAAAACGAGGAGAGACGATATGTATCTGAGATACATGAATGTATTGGAGACATAAGATCGTTTAACCTGGTTGATTGTACGCATTAATTTTTTCATAGTTTTTTGAAAAGATAGTTTTTGGAATCGACTACGGTCATGAGGGGAATCCAGTTGAAATTTTTTCCAATAATTTTTAAATCTGAGTTGACGTAAACCATTTTTGTTTTTTCAGTCTGTAAATTTTTCAAAAGATACTCGCCGGATTCGGTTGGAATTTTTTCTGTCCAGGTTTCAATCAATTTCGTTTCCAACTGGAACGGAAATTTCTGAGGTAAATTTTTCAAAGCAAAAGTTTTCTGGTAATTTTCTTGGTGCTGTAAATTTAATTGAATCAATTCGTACCTCCTTGTTTTCTTGCCAAAAAGCAACCGGCCCGGAAAAAACATGGACCTGGCCGTCGCTTGTTTTTACAAAAACTGATTGAAAATAATCTTCTTTTTTGTTTTCCATTTAATTTATTTTAACCTCACATCGTGGATTGTTAAAGTCAACTTTGTATCCCAAAAACAGGGGAATGATTTGAGTCATGTTGTCATCCGGGATTATCTTGCTTTGAACTAACGCATCTTGCACAGATTGAGCCAGGTTGATATAGTCAAACCGTCGCTTGTCTCTCCGGAAAAAATACATCTCAAGAAACATTGGCCTTCTCTTGATTAGTTTGATTTGTTCCCGGTATGTTTCAACATGGTCTTTGAGCCGTCCAATTTTTTTGCCGAAATTTTTTCTATACCATGAGCCATATAGGGGATTGGGAAATAGTCGCCGACCACCTCGGCCAATGACCTGCGAGTTTTTCTTGCTTGGGGTGTTTCCATAAAGAGTAATTGTCATTGATTACTTTCCAAACAGGGGATGTTTTTTCACTTCCATCATGTTTTTAATCTTCAATCTCTTGGTTATATTCATACTTTGTTTTTAAAAAATGATTAAAATTTATGTTTGTTTCATAGGTTTCATTATTGGCACAAAACGACGATCCGTCATCAAAAAAAACATTGACCCATCCCCCCGTATTGATTTTTACATAGGCAATATTTCCTTTAAATCTTTTAACTTCGCCATTTTTGAGATAAAAATTAATAAATTGAGAAAGTTTAATAGCCATCTTTGCACTTTTTACATTTTGTAATAGTTTGTCCCTCAAATCTTTCTTTATCTGACATTATAACCTACCAAATCCAAGCAAGTTGGGGATGGTTTGCCAATTGGTATATTTGTAATTTTGCACCTTGGAAGGAAATTTTCCCTTGTTTCCTTCAATGGTGATAATTTCCATGCCTGTTACCTTCTCGATAATTCCTACATGGCCAAGCCATGACTTCGGGTCCTCGCGCCAGAAAAATATAATGTCTCCTGGTTGGGGCTGTTCCACAAGTTTTTTGTGTTCCCGGAATTGGTTGAGTAAATTCCTTACTGACAAAGTTTCTTCGGGAATCCATTTGGGAATGTCGCCTTTATAAGAAACGATAACGCCCTGCATAATGCACCAGCAAATGAAGGCACAACACCAATTTACGGGCGGTTCTGCCATGTCGCCTACATACATCTCAATCCAGGGCCCAGCGTTATTTTCGCCGACCTCTCCGGCTCCTGCATCTCGCTCTAGCCTGGCAATATCCAAAACTAAATCATTGAATTGTTGCATATTATTTCACCTCTTGGTTTATTTCTTAATTCCTATTTCCAAGTTGTCAAGCCTTTCCATGAGGTCTTGTAACTCGGTTTGCTGAATATTGATTTGCTCAATCAATTCATTCAGTTTTGTTACGATGTCGTAAAACTGGTTATTGGTTGGATAGTGGCCCGTGTTTTCGATTATGAGGATACGTTTAAGCATTGTGGAATTTAACAGTTGTTAACGTTTGTGTTTCATTCAAGGAATTTTTGCTATTACTTTTGCCCAAGTATTCAACTTTCGCTTTGCATGTTTCCGTGAAACATTTGTTTACCCAGGGCGCATAAGAACAGCCACATTTAGGGCACGTCCAGCCGTAATTATTTTTTGGCCATTGCAATTCCATAATCATTTATTTTTCGCCTCCTAAATAACCTTTTCCCACCGGTCCACGTTAAAAATCTTAACATTATCCCGGTGGACAATCATGACTTTCCCGGCTCGCCAGATAATAATCCCAAGGGCAAAGGCGGCGATTAGCAAGCCGAATAAAAAGCCGAGTAGCAGCTGGATCATTTGGTTTCCCTTTGGATTAAACTCTTATTGCTTCCGCTTCTGTGATCTGCATACTGCGATCAAACCACATGCGAGCGTTAACATCTAAATCCTCTCGTTTTTTCCCCGAATCTAAAACTTGGGTGTGAAAAGGTTTTGAATCTGTATTCTTTGTTGGTACAGGAACATGGTTGATTGGATTGACATTGTAATGACTGGATCGGTAGTTGTTTGTTTCATTTAATCCTAACTCCCATCGGTCAATGTATCTGACTTTTTCTTTCCCATCCCGGCTTAGTAATTTGGCAGGGCTTAAAAAATTCTTTTTCCAAAAGTCATCATTACGGTATTTTAAAATAATTGCTTCAATGGTTTCAAATTTATAATTCATTTTCAACATCTTATCAAATTCAATAGGCCATTGATTTTGATTTGAGATTCGTTTTTTGTAGTCATCCGGCAAAGTACTTAAAAAAATCTCTGTAAGTTTTAGAGCTTCCGGCGACGGAGGAGCCGTTTTCTCTTTCGGAGGTTTCTTTAATATTTCTTTCTTTTCTTTAATTATATATAGGGGGTGTCGCCGGTGACATCTTTTAGTGTCACCCGTGACATCATTGGGTGTCACCGGTGACATCCCTTCCGATTGAGAAGGGGTGTCACCGGTGACATCTTTTGGTGTCACCGATGAGACTGTTTTTGTTTCGTGTATGGTCTCACCGGTGACACTATTTGTAATTGCTTGAGACCTTTTTGTTATCCAGGGCAACCATTCTGATTTATTATCGTTGATTGAATAAGCTCCCTGATTATCCCTGACAATTCGTTTGAATTTCAGTAACTTATTCAATTCACGGTTGACATTGGGTCCGTCAATTCGTGTCATATCCACAAACTCTTTCCTTGAGATGATTGCTTTGGTTTTATTCCAGCCAAAGGTTTTGCGAATGATCACATCATAAAGCCTCCTGGGCCTTGTGGGCATGTCGGAATCCAGTGTCAATTCCGTTATCCGATGTGGAATAATTGCTGACGGCTCACTGATTTTTGCTTTAGAATGAGTAAAGTCTTGATCCCTAAATGTCATAACGTCCTCCTAGTAATAGTTTTGAATTTTTTGGAACAGGGAAATGCCGATCAATTCTCATTATTCTATCTCCTGTTGTATTGAAATGCTGATAAAAAGGTAAAGTCCGGGGTGCCTTTTTTCATGATAAAATATGAAACTCTTGAAAACCCGGACTTTATCTTTTAGTTTCATATTTTATCATGTTATTAAAATAAAAGGCAAGCAAATAATAATTTTCCAATAAACTTTTGTCAACAAAAAAAATAAAAAAAATGTGGCTGGGCTTGCAGAGTCATACCCAGCCACGTTTTTGAAGTGGGTGAAAAAAGGAAATATTAAAATGGGTCGCTGGGGTCCCATGTATTTTCTTTTGTGGTTGTTTCCCAGGAATCATTTTTTTTTGGGGGTTCGGGTTGGGGTGGTGGGGTTGGACTTCCAGGGACATTCAAATCCTTTTGCCAAAAGTCAGACATCTTGACATAATATTTGCCGTTGGGGTTTGGCTCTCTAACCAACTGCACCATGACCGAGCAGCCAAGCAAGCCTTCTGTGTCAAACTCTTCCCAATTGGTCCCTTCATATCCGCAGGCACGGGCAAATTTCTTTAGTCGCCAAAGGGCTTTCTCAGTAAGAAAAAATGGCTCCCTTTGCACTTGGCCAAGGTCATTGGCCATCATTATAATGACAGCTTGCTTTCCATTGATTTCTTTATAGCTTGCATTGGTAACGGTTAGTTCGTAAACCCCTTCAGACAACCAATTACTATCCTGGACATTATGCAATGGCACTTTCATTTTTTCCTTCCTTGTTTTTTTTATCAGCTTTTTTAAACACGCTGAGAATCTTTTTGAAAATCACAGATAAATTTGCTGGTTCATATAATTCCAGGCTACCAGATCGGTCTTTGGCCAAGGCTTTAGGGACTTTGCCGGTCAAAAAATAGCGTACTATCTGTTGATCCTCTTCTTTCGTGATCATCCAAAAAACCTCATCAAAATAAGCCGAGACATTGCTTGCCAATTTACCGTTAAGGCTGGGGGTGATCTGTGTTGCGCCAGTAGTCTCATCTTTTTGAGAATCCTCTAAGCAGGTCATTATCACGTGGTAAGGTAAGTCCCTAAAGGAGCGTATAAATCTCATCATCCGGGTCTGTAATAGGCCATAGTCAGCCATTGTCATCATCTCATCATACACTTTTCCGGGGTTGATACCCTTTTCCGGGCGATCCTTTTTAACAATCTGATCCTTGCACATCTCATTCAGTTCAGTCAGTGAGTCAAGCATGATCGTTTTGTATTTGGTTTGATTTTCGGGTTTTAACAAATCTGCATATATTTTGTGCAGATCATCCCAATTATCAACTCTCCAAACATCAAAACTTTTCCCAGCCAGGGCAAGCAAGCCGCTCTCATCTGAAATGATCAGTGTGTTTTCTGGCTTCAAACTTAGCACTGAGCTTGTTTTCCCAACCCCGCTCTTGCCATAGATCAGGATTTTAATTTTTGTTTCCTGAATTTCATTCGTATTAAATTGTTTCAAACACCCTCCTTTTGTGCCAATACCTCGACCCATAGCGATTGGCCATAATCGCATATTTGCCGGGCTTGGCAGTATTTTAAACAAATTTTGCTATTGTATTTTTGTCTTTCTTCTTCTGAGCATAATGGAATTGTATTAATGTCCTTGCAATCCAGGTATGGAGATATTTTGTCGATTTTATGAGCGATCATTTCATGGGTTTCGGCCAGCCCTATTAATTGGATTGGGATATTTTGCAGTTGACAGCCGGTTATTCCTTTTTGATTGGCTGCTCGGTCGGTCCAATCACGGACCAGGGCCGAGATGACAGCCCATTCAGACACCCTTATTTTGTTGTGATGAAGGATCAAACGGTAAATGCTGAGTTGATTAATCCAATCATCGAATTCTCCCCTTGCCACATTCCAAAGCGTTGTAGTTTTTAGGTCATTAATTATCAGGTCTTTTGCACAAACCCTTTTATTTTCCAGGCAAGGGAAGTTATTCGCATGGTCCAGAGCATCGAATTTACCTGAGATTTTAACATTGTTTATTGTTGTGTAATAGCGTTTTTCTGACAGCAAGCCGGGATACTTGACACGCTCCCGGCTCGCATGACAGGCGGTTCCGACAACCGCCCAGATTTTATCGGATATGTCGCTGGTGAGCTTGTCGCTACAATTTTTTATGGCGACAAGCTCCCTGATAGGCTTTAATAGTGTGGTCGTGGATAGTGAGTCATCATGGTCGTACTCATCTTTTAGCAACCATTCAAAATCAATTTTTGATAAGCCGTGCGTATTTGCCGGGTAATTTGGTAACGGTTTTTTGTTCATCTTCTGGTATAAATCCTCCTTCATTGATAGCGACTGACCGGCAAAGTGTTTCAAAATCAAGCCCGGTCAGATCGGAGACGGAAAGCCAGAAAAGCAAACAGCCTTTCTGATGACCTTCTAAAATCCGGTAAATGTAGCCAATGTTCCAGTTAATCCGCTTTGATAGCCAGTAGCCAGTTTTTCCATTGTCCTTTAACCATTGTTTTAGTAGCTTCATTTGTTTACTCCTTAATTATATTCAGATATTCGCTTTCTGTCATATAATACATTTTTAACAATTTACATACATGACCGAAACCATGATTAATATTACCAAAAACGTACCAATGTCTTGCAATCGTATTTTGCTTGTTTGTTTCATTTTTGCTCCTGTTTTGTTTGCAATATTTTTTGTACTTGTTCCAGGGAATTTCCGGCAAATTCATAATCATGGAATAGATAGGTGTTGTCTTTTATCCAGTAATTTGCAAAGGTAAATTCTTTGTCTGACCCTTCATAAGCGATTCTATAACCTTTCAGATTTAATTTGAGAACACCTTCCAGGGCTGTCATGATTTTATCAAGATCATCTCCTAGAGCATTGGTCAGGCTTTTATGTCCAATGTCCATGTCACTAAGGATGATGTAACCATATTGGCGATTGACTTCCAGGACTAAAATGTCTGGGCTGGTTTTGTCTGTGTGCATGAGAAAGGCTTTTGTTGAACACGCCGGATGTAGATCATTATCAGCCGGATTCTTTACGTTTTTACCACAAATTTTGCAGATCATTTTTTCACCCATCATTATTCCCACAATGTATTATTTGTTTTCTGCATTGAAACGACATTTTGCCATAATGGTAATAGTTCATATTGATATATCCAATTTTCGTGACCAGTCCACACATAACCGCGATTAATAGCAACAATAAATGGACAACCAATCAATGGCTTAATATATCTTTTAATATTGGTTGGGATAGAAAATCTTTCAGACCATTTGACATTTAAAGGTATTATTTGGCCGGCTTTTGTAAGGACAATTACTCTTTTTGTTTTTGTACTCATTGTATATTCCTTATTCCAAACCTGCTTTTCAGTCAGGATTTACAGGAGTAAATAGTTTTTATTCTTGTTTCGCCATTCCCATTCAATTTTGCTCCTGTGATAATAATTAATTTTTGGATTGATTCGGCTGGATGGCTGGGTTAGTTTCAACTCTGATTATTTTGATTTCAATAGTTTCTTCGGTTTCTAGTGCTTCATTCATTTCGTCAACCCATTCCTGGGCAGCATTAATGATCGCCTTTCTTGCAGAAGGGGTAAAAACCCGGTCGGAATCGAATTCAGGCCACAACGAGTACTTTGCTGGCCCAGCTCCGAAAACATTAAAACCAGCAAGAAATTCTGAATGACTTTTTTCCCCGTCCTTTGTTTCCTTCAGCCATAGGCCATGATAACCGTCCGATTCTCCCTTTCCTTCAGAAATTAAAATAGAACCGTTAGTCAACCCCTCGGTCAACCATCCAATTGTTCCTCGCGTGTTACCGATTTTTTTCAATTTAATTTCCATATTTTTGCCTTTCTCTTACCTGCTTTTCAGTCAGGATTTACAGGACTAAAAAGTTTTTATTTTTCTCTCGCCATTCCCAATCAATATATTGGGTGACCAATTCCCGATAGCAATTGAACCTTGCTACTAACTCAGTACCTTTCCAGGCGGACATACGCCCGGACATATCGCCAATTGCTTGTTTATCCATAATGGAACCTTTTAGGATGAAGCCATGCTTGGCGCAAAATTGTTGACATTTTTCATAATCTGTTTTATTGTTCATGTTATTCACCGAAGCATTTCAAGCAAAACAGTTTTTTGCTATGCGTGTAAAACGCCTGGCTTTTCACTGGTAAAAACGTCTTGCAACACTGGCAATAGCCGCGAAAGCGCACAATGATTTGTTTGTCAAACATGTCGGCCTTAGAAGCTTCACGAATCATAAAAACCACGTGGCTTTCTTGTATGTCGATGGGCTTTAGCAAAAAATAGTTGCGGTCCAGGGACATAACATAAAACTCATTTAGCTTGAGATAGGCAAGCGGGATGTATTGTTCGCCGTTTCGTTTCTTGGATAGCTCGGTAATAAATTGCTGATTGGATAGGGCAAAAAAGTATGATTTTTGCTGCTTCAGATCCCGCAAGCCTTTGAAATTGTTAAGGACCAGGGCTTGCACTGATTTAATTTTGCTTGTGTACCATGTCAATTGTTTCATGTTATTCACCTTTAGCTTTTCACTGGTAAAAATGTCTTGCAACATGGATTGTCAATATGCAAGCCAAGTTTATTTATAATTTCAAAAGCTTTGGTAAGCCCTTCTGAGGTAATAACGATTGACTTGAAACCAGGCATGTTTTTTAAATATTTGTTGTTTTCAAGATCATTAATTGCCTCGTATCTGTAACCATTCCAGGTTCTAAAAATTATAGTTCCTGGTACTTTTCTGTTTTCTTCGGACCAGCCGGTTAAAACCATTAAGGCTAAAGTTAAGTTTTCAATTGTTTGTTTTGTTTCGTTTGTTGTTTCGCTCATGTTATTTACCTTTTCTCTACCTGGCTATTGCTCAGGATTTACGGGTTTTCTAAATAGTGATAAGGTTACTTGTCCAAGTGTTCCCAGGTCGATCATGTTATTTTGCCTATCCCACACCTTGACACGGTTATGGATGATCATGGCTTGCTTGTAAGGGCCGCTTGTCAAGATGCGGGCAAGTAAATTGAAAATTGCCGTTTCGTTGGATGTCATTGCTGGACCTCTTTAATCTCTCTCTGATGAGGTGAAATAAAGTGTATCAATGTCTTTTCCCAAACTTTCCCACCAATCAAATCTTAATGGGTATTTGTCAGCCTGGTCAAAACAAATTTGTGCAATAATACTTAGTGTCCAAGCCATACCATATGTTTCAATAATGTAGTTTTGCAATGTCTTGAATTCTGGTATTTCATTAATGGGTGGCAATAGTATTTTCATTCTACACCTTCCTTTTTAAGAATATTTTCAAGTATCCATTTGCCTTTTTCATAGGTCGCTTGATTTATGTTTCCGAAGCAATAGCCTTTAGCAGCAATAACACTTACATTATTATTTGCAAAAGCTTTGTACAATTTTGTTTGATCCATTTTTGTAAGGGCTTCTATTACCTCTCTTAATGACACTTTATCTGGTCGGTTGAAGGTGACTTTACAGGCGAAGTGTGTCGAATTGTAAGGGCTGCTCCAAAAGTTGATTCGATAATCTTTTTTACTTGTTTCTTGTTTGTTGCTCATTTTTTTATCTCCCTATTAATAAATATAAAGTTTTTCGCCGATGGGTAAAACATCGGCGAAAAACTACCATTAAATTCATATCACTTCAGATGCTAACCCTTCAAGATCAATCGCTCTGTCAGGTTTTTTGGATTTAGCAATAAAGCTTATTGCATTTGCTAGTCGCCAATTACTTTTTTTCTCAGGCAAAATAGTAATGTCATTTACATTGTTGTAAAGATTTTGCATTTCATCAAATTCACTTTTTTGCATACGCTTCTTTAATTTGTCAAACAAACTTTCTTTTGGTTCTATTTGCGTACTTTGAATAATGTCTGACTTCAAATTTTCAATTTTAGCTGGTAATGCTTTAACCACGTCATGTATACCACTAATCATGGCTTGCTCATCAAGATTGATTGTTTGAGCGGAAAACAGATTGTTTGTATTATCGAATCTTTTCCCAATATGAACCTTTTTGAATGTGTCAAACCCAAGCATTCCATTCAAACAAATCAGACGTAAAATAAAAATTTCTAACTTTAACGCCTGGCCGCCATAGTCGCCGGTTGTAAATGCCATGCCAAAGGTTATGGCTTCATCATTCCCATTGGGACTAAACAAATCCGGCTGGATCATTCTAAGTTGATAGCGATAATCAGTGTTATACCCTCGAAAAGGCTCGTATCCTGCGTTAAGACTGGATTGGATGAAGGCTGAAAAGATGGGGCTTGCATCCATTCGTTTGTATGAAGGGGTAAGGAATCCTTTAACATTAGTGTCGACGGTTCTAAGCATGATTGAAGTATTTAGTTTTGAAGTCAACTCATCAAGATTTTGCTTGATTAAAGGTTGTAAATTAAAACCTTTCAATTTGTCGTAAAATGTAGATGGGATTCCAACACGGTTTAATAGCTGCTGTCTCGAATGGTCTGTTAAATTAAATTGATTGTTGTCAATCAAAAGGGTAATATCCTTATTGACAGCATATTGCATACGCTCTTTTGGTATCATAAAATCTTTTCGATGATCAAATTCAGCTTGAATATCGCTTAAAACTTGGGCCATTTGTACGCGACCTTCATTGATTCTTTGTTGTAATTTTTCTTTTAGCATGATTCACCTTCCTTTTTTTGGCTCCATAATTCCCATTCAAGAATCCATAGAATGATCATTGTCTCGACTAAAATTTGTTTGTCTTGTTTGCTCATGTTTTTATCTACCTTATCCCTTACCTAGACATAGTCTTAGGGTTTACAGGCTTTGTTTCTTCTTTCTTTGTTTGTTCGTTTGTTTTCTTCATTTTGTTTACCTCTCCCCTTATGCAAAGCAATTTGTATGCCAAACAACATACGTTATTTTGATAATAGCCATAAACGCTTACTGATGGGTTTGTTCGGGATGAGTGTATAAAGTTTACACACTGTAAAATAGGGGGGTGCAAAAAATGTCTTATACCTTTTGCGCTCTCAAAAGTGTATAGGCTTTACACGTTTGCTGGTTGTTATAACCGGGCATGGGCTTGTATGCAGCATGGCATATAATGGCACTGAGATTGCCATTAATTGTCACTGTTAGGTGTGGTAGCAAAAAATGTCTCAGGATAATGCCGAGGCAAATTTCACTGCATCTCCAAAACCTGATTAGTCGCCAATCTAAAAAATAATTAAAATAAAATTATTTTGTTGCCAACTAAACCAGCCCCTTAGAATTACTCGCAACGAAGCCCCTTTCACTTTTAGCCCTTTCCCTTAATAAGGTAAAGTAAATCTATATGTTATATTTTAACAAGCTGGTAACACTGATCCTATCTTATTAATCCCACCCATTAAATAATTATGCCCTAAAACTGTGCAGTAAACTTGACAAGCCCTTCTTCAGTCATCTCCGCTCGCCTCGTACTGCACCCTAACAATGACGCGCGCGGTGTATATGCTCCATATCTAGTATTAATCATATTATACAAGGTGTGTGTAACTAGAGATGATGTGTGGATGAGGGTTGAGGTGTGGTGTATGTGGGTTAAGGGGGGTGAGATCATAGTCTCCAGGCTTCAGACACCCTCGACCATACCCAAGACCCTGATAAATACAGTGTGATGGGTGGTCAACTTCGGATAATGTATATTATGTAAACCAGTGTGTATAACCCAAGACGTAGACATATCAACACTATACACACTATTTAATTTAAAAATAACAAAAAAAATAGGGGTAGGGGTGGGGTAATT
>Ga0315289_10004211_pt1 | contig 21499 bp, 21 predicted proteins | sample YL17G11_40_MG_FD_203452 | JGI IMG/M metagenome (GOLD analysis project Ga0315289, IMG submission 203452) | Sediment microbial communities from Yellowstone Lake, YNP, Wyoming, USA - YL17G11_40 | ecosystem: Environmental > Aquatic > Freshwater > Lake > Sediment | place: USA: Wyoming | collected... | reverse complement strand
CTTTCGGCGGCTTTGGCGACATCTTCGCTGCTTAATCCTGGACGCCTGGTCATTCCCCCGGAGCGTTTTTCAGGTGGAGCTGTAAATTATGAATCTACGGAATTATTATGTAACCATCTTACCATACCTAACAACCTGAAAGCTAACATATTTAGACGAAGTCCACCTGGTCAAGATTACAGTAGTCGCCGTAATTCTCCCTACTGGGCGACGACCCAAACCACCCCCACATAAAACGGGTTATGAGACCTTTAGACCAGGGCCGATAAACCGGGTTATCAGCCCTCCCCACTCGGGACGCCCTTTTGCCTAAAAGGCAGACAAAAAGACCTTGGAAGGGGCACGCTGGATATTAGCATCTAGAATTACAGACAAAAGTGTGCCAAACGGGTATGCTAGTTCAGCAGGTCGGAGGTCCGAGTGAAGCAGGTCGGCGAGACCATCGTAGGGGGAGAGTCATCGAGCACCTTGAGTGAGCGACGCGGCGAGGCTCGCCTGCCGCTCTTGATTGCTCAAGAGCCGCCGCGCACCCAAGAGCGCTACCTTGAGTTTTTCGCCGTGACCATCCGCAACCCCCACACCCGCCGCGCCTACGTGACGGCCGCATGCCGCTTTTTCGCCTGGGTCGAGACCCGTGCCCCGCGTCTTGCAAGCGTCACTCCCATGCTCGTTGCTGCCTACGTTGAAAGTCACCCAGGCGAGGCCTTGACCATCCGTCAGCACCTGGCGGCACTGCGCCGACTTTTCGATTGGCTAGTGACCGGCGGTATCTTGCCGCATAGTCCGGTGACGTCTGTTCGCGGCCCAAGGCTTAACCGCCAAGTGGGCAAAACGCCCGTCATGACGGCCGCTGCGGCAGCAGCCGTCATCACAGCAGCGGCGAGCCCGACCCTCGCCGGCCTGCGCGATCAGGCGCTTCTTTCTATCATGCTGCTTAGTTTCACCCGCGTTGGCGCCCTTGTCACTCTGCCGCGCAGCGCCTATAGCGCCGCTACACAAGATGGCAGCGCGTCGCTGCGGATCCGCGAAAAAGGCAGCCAAGAGCGCCTTATCCCGCTCCACAAGGAAGCCGCCGCCGCTCTTGACACCTGGCTTACCGCCGCCGCACCGGCGGCGCCCCATGACCCGCTTTTTCCGGCCATCGACCAGGCCACCTACGCATTGACCTCTAGACCGTTGACGACACGGCTTGCCCTAAAGCGCGTCAAACGGGCAGCGGCCCTTGCCGGCCAAGGTGGCAGTATCTGTTCCCACAGCTTTCGAGCCACCGGCATTACGCTTTTTCGTGCCGCTGGCGGTAGCCTTGAGCACGCGCAGCTGCTGGCCGGGCATGCCAGCTCCGAGACCACTCGGCTCTACGACCGCAGCGAGGCGACGGTCTGTGCCAGCGAACTCGAAAAAAGACTGAAGCGAGACTCCTAGAGACCCGCACTCTTTCAAAGAGCTTGATCCGAACTGTTCATGATAGGGTAGGGCCTTTATGCGGTGGGCAGTACAGAGATGGTCCCCCTTCGGTTCTCTTGCCTCCGCATAGCAGCAATAAAGAATCCCGTGAACGTGGAGACACCGAGAGCGGACCATGTCGAATGAACGCACGCAAGTAAAGGCCCCAGCCACGCCGAACGAGCGCCCGGAAACCGCCCGCAGCACGTTCGACCTAACCACCAAACCTGACGCGTTCCTAGGAAGCGACTTCGTCTTCGGAGCCTACGCCGAAGCGGCAAGTGTTGTTCTAACTAGCTACCATGAACTGTCGACACGAGCAGCGAGCCATTGGTACCATAACGACAAAGTACAAGACGCTCGTGATATTATCTGGACCGAGCCAACCGCCGTCCAAAAAACGACGCATGGCAACGCCAAGGACGCCACAGAATATGGCGCCTATGCAATTGCCTTTCTAATCGCAGCCGCCTTAGACTTTGTCGTCGTAGGCCGCTCCGAACAAGGCTCAGGCTGCGACTGGATCATGCGCCGCGCAAGCGGTGGGACTGAAACCTTCAAGCTCGAAGTCAGCGGCATCGCCCAAGGCGGTTCCCCCGGATCGCGCCTTGCGACCAAAGTTAAACAAGGTCAAACCGGCACCCTCAAAGCTCCCGGACTGGCCGTGATCGTCCGTTTTAGCGAAGTGTCGCTGCATTCAGAGGACTGGACATGAACGCAATTGATACCTACTACAATGACCCGAGTCACCGACGGAGCGAAGAGGCCGCTGTTAAAGCGGAACGCGCCGTGCGCGCAAAGCAGCGCCAGGAAGCCGAGCGTTTCTACCGCGAAGCGGCCGAGGCCGAACTTACGGTTGCCGTCCGCGTTGGCGATGACGGCAGCGAGCCAGTCTTACGAAGCCTGTTCGCCGTCAGCACGGTCGCTTTGTTTTTCAAAGCGAAGGATTTCGCGAAAGCACGGAATAGCGCCTACTTATTCCTAGCAAGACCGGAGTGTCTATCCTCCGATGGCCGGGACGAGCTGGAAGGCTTGCTTGCCAAGATTGCACGCGAAGCCAGTCTAAAGCAGTTGATGACCGAGCAACCTAACGCCGCGGCCCTCGACCTGGTGTTGAGCGGCGGCCAGGTTGGTCACGGCCTCATCGCCTCACGAGCAACCATTCCCCGCCGCGAAGCGTTTCAGTCCCTCGTCGACCGTGCATGGGAGCTAAAAGGCGGACGAGACTTTCGTCGTCGCGGCATTTCGACCGCTAATGTTTTGCTTTTGGAGCAGGCCACTTACTCTGGCAGCTTCGGCCTGCGCTTTATTATTATGCAAAAAGACGAACGGCCCAACCCCTCAAATGACGAGCCCAGCGCCCGGGACGTGGCAAGTTACATCCTTGAACTGGCAAAACTCGCCACCACATCACCAGACCACCTCAAGGATGAAGTCGAAGACCCAGCCTATGCCAAAGCATTTTTGACTGCCTTTCGCGACTTGGCCGCTGACGGCAAAGCCATTGGGTCGATCACCTTAGGCTACGCCGCTACCTTCGACGAAAGCGTAACGCTAAGTCACACCGTGCGGGAACAAATAACTACAACCCTTCGCACGCTTGACGACCGTGAAGCAACTCCCATCCGCCTCGAGGGCGTTTTGAAGGTCGTGCATTTGCGTGGGTCAGAGCCAAAAATTGGGATCGAGGACCTTGAGGGAAAATATCACGAGTTGCGAATCGAACGCGGCACCCAGGATGATACGATCGGAGCTAAGGTCAACCGGCACGTCATCGTTCAGGGAGTTAAGGACCTTGAGCGCGACGGCGAGAGGGACAATTGGGCACATGACGTACAGGTTGCTGAGGACTGAACCAGGGGGACGGTAAGTCGCTATGTTGAATCGGCCTGGGGGTCCGGGCTCGCCAGGCAAATGAGAAAATCCTCTCAAGGCCATCAGTGCGGCAAACCTTGAAAGGATGAAAAATGAACAAGAAGATGATCTCTTACGCAGGAAAAGTCGTCTACGCTGGCATCGACGTCCACAAGGAGACCTATGTTGTGGCGTGCGTGGTTGATGGTCAGGTGGCCAAGTCGGCTTCGACCAAGGCCGATCCGCAGGGCCTGGCCACCAGTCTGCGGGCCTGGTTCGAAGGGGCGACCATACGCTCAGTCTATGAGGCCGGGTACTTTGGGTTCGTTCTGCACCGCGCCCTGGTCAAGGTCGGCGTCGACAACATGGTCATCAACGCGGCCTCCCTTAAGACAGCGGCTAATGATCGAGTCAAAACTGATAAGCGCGATCCTAAGAAGCTTGCTTCCGATCTGTCCAAAGGTGACCTCCAAGGGGTAGCGGGCTCATCCGGGGGGGAAATTGCGCTAAGCCGCTAGCCCGTGACTTTCCCCTCGGATGAGCCCGCTACCCCGACAAGGGGGTGGTGATGATTTCTGCGTTTAATACCAGATGTAGGAGAACAGCTTGCTGCACCGCCTCTTCTAGGCTTTTCATACGCTCGATTCATTGCCCTGATCAGAACGGTGGGTCTAATGCGATCACCGTGCTCTCTTCAACTGATTCTTTGGCTCCCTTGCTAGCGGTCCATTCCATAATTTTAACCGCATACGTCTTCTTGCCACCCAAGGCGACATCAGCTGCTAAAACATGCTGGCAAGCCTCGATAGCAGGACGATACTGAGCTTGGCGTTTTAGATGAGGCGTATAAACACGAAGGTTCGTCTCAGCATACTCGGACCGCGTCTTTAAGAGGGCTATCGCCGCGCTTGCACGGTAGTGACGCTTCGTAACGCAGAGGATCAAGTCGTCCCCATCAAAGATGCCTACGCGCTGCCGCCAACGAACCGCGACAAGACTTACACCGCCTGCGGCAGCTAAAGTTATCCGAGAGATACCAGCCGACTGTTCTGCGGGCGACTGAAAACCTTGATCAAAAAGACCTACCACTATTTCGCCCGATCTAGCGCCGCGATCGGAACTACCCGGATTAGCGACGAGCTTAGGCTGACTCATAAGGCCGGACACTCCCTCACCACACCCGAACAATTCTTCTTCCGGGGCAAAGCCCCTTCTAGGAGATGTTCTCTTACCAATTCCTGCAAAGTTCTGGTCATCAGTCATCCATGTCGGCAATTGCCGCGACGCAAAGCGCCCTGCCGTCTCGGGGACATTTTTAAATATAGCTCGAACAATCGAACGAACCTGGCGACAGTTGCGCGAACACTCGTAATCAGGCATCACCTGGAGACGAAGCTGGATCTTGGCGAGCGCTTCCTCGCAGCTAAAGCCATGCCATTTATAGGCAAGCGCCATTGAGGTAAGCCAGGCATTGCGTTCGTCGTCGCCAACCAAATGCGGCTCTTTGATGACCCCAATAGAAAAGAGCGGCTTATGCGGCGCCGTGCCCGCTGCTGCTGAAGCCAGCAGCATCTCAGCGCGCGGCAGAAGCCGCTGTACGGCGCGGCCTAGAGGAATCCTCAGGCGCCACCCCTCCCCTTTCGCGTAATCCACCTCTAACCACGCGGGCGGATGCTGAAGAAACTTGATCAAGAACTTGCTGGATAGCCCCGTCACGGTCGCCAAGGTTTTCGTTGAGGCCCAAACTTCGCTACCAGAAAGGTAACTAGGCACCCGAAGCCCAAGACCAGGGTCATAACATCCAAGCAGCCATTCGACGAGTTTGGCTAAGCCCGTCTCGGCACGCGCATCGGGATAGATGCGAGTGTCACGCCGCTCTTGCCGGGCTAACTCGTTGAGATAAGCGTGCAGTCTGGTAATGATGGCCTCGCGCCCTTGCTCGGCACGGCGCAGGGCAAGACGGTTTTCATATAAAAGTCGGTCGGCATTTTGAAAGTTTGGATAGTCGCGTTCGAGGCCGCGAGCGCCAGGATCGGCACCGAGGCCCATGGCGACAAAGAGGTTAATCAGACGGCTTTGCAAGTTCTGTGCGGCCCGCTGATTGGATGCTGTAGATGCAATTATTGGCAGCGGGTTTATTGCAAGCACCAGGGCAACTCCTTTCCCGCCCGTGCTGCGGACGGCATGCGAGACTTGATGAGCGATGTGCGGATGCTTCTTGGTTAGCTCGTCTAAAATACTCGGCCAATCTAGGCAGCCACCACCATCCAGCCAACGCGGAGCGGCACGGTGAGCATCTAGGTCAAAGGCAATACCGTAGATCGTCTTACTGCCACCAGCGTTGCGGTATGCAGTATTGATCAGGTCAGGAATAGCCGAGGCTCGTCCCTTGGGTGCGTGCGAAAGGGCGAAACGCTGACCTTGATCGTCAAAATGCCAATAGCGGAACTGGTAACGGCCAGACCGATGATACGACGATTCCGAATTGGCTTCCTGAACAGTTGCCATCACAAGTCTCCAAGGGCGCAAGGTTCCAAGCCAGCCCGCGGGCCGGTGAAATATCGGATAAAACTGCTCATGCGAGAGTTAGGTACTCTGCGTTCGAGTCCACCACAAGGATGCTAGTTTTCGCGCGAGCCCATGCGCGAAGACGACATTGAGGAAGATCACTACAATTCGTATAAATGCCTCGACCTCGTACCTGCGCTCAAAAGCCTGCGCAGGGGCGCTTTGAGCCGCCAGTATTGGTACAGCTCGCGGTCTTTTTTTTCGGGCAGGTTTTCAGCATCGCCTCCTTAGTTGACAGTCCCGGCGCGCGTGAGAGCAGCTGATTTTTTACGCAGGCGCGGCGGTAGCGCACATCTTGATCTCGGCAACATTTACCTACATACCCACTTTAGTCCGCTACGCATAAAACAACAAGCCACCAATCACCATAATAGGTAAATAATTCAGTTAGTTAGCTAGCCGATTTATGGCTAGCCGACACTCAGCTAGCCATAATTCAGAAAGCTAAAACATAGCCTTCTGGTTTTCAGCTAGCTCGCAGTTAGGATGCTGATTTTCGGCTCTCCGAGAGTCAGTAAGCCGACTAACAGCTATCCAACATGCAGCAAGCTGAATTCGAGCTAACTTGAGATTAGGAAGCTATCTATCGGTTAGCTCGAAGTCGGAAACCTGATTAACAGCCATCTGATGTTCGGAAAGCTAAGTTGAGGCTAGCTCCTATTTGGAGAGCCGAATAACGGTGGGCTTGAAGTTAGGAAGCCGGTAATCGGCTAACTGAATTTTAGCTAGCTGATTTCGAGCTAACTTGAAAACGGCTAGCTGATTACTAGCTAGCTCAAAAGAGGAAAGCTCGTTATCGGCTTCCTGATTTTAGGCGAGCTTATTACTAGGAAGCCAACTATCAGCTTCCTGTTTATTAGCTAGCCGAGATCCGGTAAGCCGATAGCCGGCTAGCCCATTATCGGCTAGCTTGATATCGGCGAGCCAATTTTCGGCTTCCCATGAATCAGCTAGCTACTTCTAGGGAAGCCAGTAGTCGGCTAGCCAGTTACCGGAAAGCCGAATATTAGCTTCCCGTGAATAGGGAAGCTAATATTCGGCTAGCTTAAAATCGGTAAGCACATGTTTTTAAACATATTTATAGCCAAGGAAAGCGCAAATGGATGTACGTGCCGCGCCTATGTTCCTTGGTCTCGTTGTTAAATCCCTGCTGAATAAAAAGCTCTAACTTCTCGCAGGACAACAAACGCGCCCTAATCGTGCCATTCGACGAGCTACCAACTAATTCACCAAGCTCAGCGCTCAAAAAATGCAGCGAAATGGACTGTCGTCTGCGCGCTTCTGCGTAAAGCTGACAGTATAGATCGACTTCTTTCGCCATTTTCCCCTTACCCAAGGCCGTCCGAAAGTGCGCCCTCAAGAAGCCCTCGTCTTTCGACAGATCCGCTCGCCAATCCGGCTGAATCAAGCTTCGCTTAGCTAGATTGGTGACTGTTTGCCCCCCACCGCGACTATGACTGATCATCTGCCTAGTAGGAAAACTAGAAGGACTGCCGACCTCTGCCAAAACCGCGGAGCCCAACAAAGCGGGCGGCGAATCTTCGCGACCGAAGTCAGTGTTAGCTTCCCGAACTTCAGCTTTCTTACTACCGGCTTTCTGAATATCAGCTTTCCGATATTCAGAAAGCTGATTGTTGGCTTCCTGATAATCGGTAGTCTGATGTATTTCCAGCTCTTTTAAGTCTGACGCTGCTGCTTGCACTGCAACCGCTTCAACCGGCAAGACCGCCGCTTCTTCAAAAGCCTCTACAACCTTCGCTACAGACGGCTTGCGTACCCGTAACTCAACGCCCCCAGAAAGATCGCCCTCTGGCGCCGCAACGGCTCCACTCCGCTCCATGGCCTCTGAGTCGCCATGGACCGTTTTATCGCGGCCCTCTGGATCAACAAGCTGATAGGGCCGCGTCGGTCCGGTCCGTTTGATCTTCTTAAGAGGTGCAGGCCGAGTAATATCGTCAGGGACCTTTATATCGACACGCTTATGGCGATTCTCCTTCGCCAGCTTTTTAAGCATCTCCCTAGCATCAGGCATAGATCCCCTCTCCTTTCCCGGCTTTCCGCTTACCGGCTGGAGCTTTCTTCCTCAGCTTGAGACCATCGAGACCTATAATTTCCTTCACAAGATTGTGGTAGTCGCCTGCAACGCCACTCTTGCCCATTTCAAAAAGGTTCTTACTTGCATCAATGCTGTTGGCTAATGCAGAGCTAGTCCGAATGTACGTCTTGTACATTTTGTCCGGAAACTCATCGTACAACTGGGATAGATAACGAACCGACATCATTTGGCGCGCGTCAAACCGACTAAAAACAATCCGCCCATTCATAGCAGCGTTAGCAGTGCTAAATTCCTCCTGCAGACGAGTCAACTCTCCTAAGGTCTGATGCAATCCCGACATACAGAGCTTGTCGGGATAGACAGGCAATATAATGGTGTCGGAGAAGCACGAAATCAGCGCATTGGTGGTCGATAGCGCGGGAGCACAGTCAAAAATGATGTAGTCATATTTTTTCAATACCGAAGCAAATTTCCGAGCCATACCATTCGCAATGTTGATCCCATTGCGCTGCAAATACACTTCCATGTTAGAGTTCTGGAGCGTGCTTGGTATTAAGTGCAAATTCGGCGTGATGGGGACGATAAGATCCTCAACGACGATCTCATCAGACCCACGCTGCTTCTCAAACAGGTCGGCAAGGATCGGGGTATCTTCGTCAATCTCCACGCCGTACTGTTCAAGATCAAAGACCGTCGTTAAGTTACTCTGCGGATCGCTATCGACGAGCAGCACTTTTGCTCCAAATGCCGACATCCTCGTGCCAATCGCGTGCGCCGAGGTCGTCTTGGCTGCTCCGCCCTTAGTAATCTGGAGGGCTATTCGGTGCGCAGTCCCCGCTGAGTCCAGCGGGAAGCGAAACCCGCGCTCAGAAAAAATCTGCCGCACAGCGAATGGAGCTACATTCTTCGCAGCCCCCGTCTTACTTGAGGCTCCGACGAAGGGGCCATGCGCCTTCCGCAGAATATCGCTAATAGCTGCAGCGGAGACCTGAAGATCATCACGAAGCTCGGTGGTCTTCAAGCAAAAGGGGTCGCGAAAGCCGACTTGGCACTCCTCGACTTTAGCCTTAGCTCCGACAGCAGGCTTCTCTACAGGTCGATTGCCCTTTGCCGATACCGACTTCTTCGCCATCTTCGCCATCGCTTCGACCCCGTCCGTGGTTAGCCTGATGCTTTTCTCTAATTTGCGTGAAAGCTTACGTTAAGCAATAATTAAGTGTATCCATAAGCTAAGAGTAAAATCAAGAGGTGGCCAAAGATTTTTGAAGAATCAAGAACGAACCTCAGTCCACAGCGACTGGTTCATTCACTTGCAAGATATTCATCACGGGAGGACTTCAATGGCGGAGCGCCTCGACACACGGCCCTTCGCCGCAAAACACGCGCTATCCAAATCACGGCGAAACCAAAGCCAGAATACCCATTTTACCTAATGTTCTCATTGCATTAAGATATAGACGCAGATACCGCAGGATATCCAAATATGTGAAATTCACACATCACGGAGACTATTTGAATGGCCCAGGTAACGCCTCGCCAATCGCACGGACGCCCCAAAAGGCCGGGTGCCTACCTTCTCAACGATAACGAACTTCAGTTACCCATCTCTTTATTTGGCTCGTCAACAAAGGCATTCGACGCCGCACGCTTCATCAACGCCGGAGAATGGCTACGCACCCGGCGCCAGCAGAAGGGGATGACCCAAAAGGCGGCAGCCGCCGACCTTGGCATTCCTCTTCGCCAGCTTCTAAGCTTCGAAGCCACGGCACGCTGGCCTCAGGAAGCAAAGGATTACGTGCGCAAACACACCTCTACGATCGGCGTCGGCCTTCTCGTCAGGCATGTCGCAAACCGAAAATGGAGCAGTAAAAGTGCTCTCATGAAGGCCCTCGAACGAATCGTTACCGGTCGTCCCCCGCGCAAACGCGCGGGGGCTTCCTCAAAAACCAGTGCTCACGATCCAAACATTGCGGCGGTAGAAAACATCATTCGGGACCGTCTGAGCCTTAGGCTCGAACTACGAGGAGATGGCGCGTCCGGAGAACTGCGCATCTACTACGGGACTGCGGTTCAATTCGAGCGCATTTTAGAGGTGCTGGGGATCTGACCAGTATTCCCTTCGAACCACTGCAAACGAACTCGATCAATGCTCATCAACTAGTTCGAAAAAAAGCATTTTTCCAATGGGATCAAACCGACAAGCTTCAACGGCTTATCCCCTGCCTCTGAGTAGCACCGACTTTGTTTTTCTCAATCCCTTGAGCCTGGGATGCCGTGTACAAAGGAATAGAGACTAATTTCGATTTCAATGTCAAAATAATTAGAGAAAATAATCACCAATACAGGTCGCCATAAATGAACCAACGATCCCATTTTGACTCCCAACTTTTTAAAATTGAGATCGAGAAAATAATCTCACAAGGGTTGAGTAAGCCCTCTGAATATCTCGAAAAAATATGCCTGAATATAAATGCTGAACAACCGTTGCCGCGCGCTCATGCTTTCTTGATGGATCCAATAACATGGAGTTTTGTCTTAGAAGAAATTGGCAAAGGAATAGTCGCCTGGGCGGCTGGCAAAGCTCTTGACAAGGTGTTTGGTAGCAAAAGCGATGATAGAGCCTTCAGGCGCGCAGTCAGCCAGGCCGTAACAGAGGTAACAAGAAATTTTGAAGGCATTTTGAGAGAGCAACAGCTCCTAGAAGCACTACGACAAGTGGAGACATTGGAACTCAACCTGCGAGAATATTACAGAGCTCGTGATAGCAGGCGTAGTCTTCTGGACTCTATTACGACTGATTGTAACGACTTAGTATTGTTTTTTAACCAGTCAGGATTGGATTGGATAGGTGGATATATGCTAATTCAAAGTATCCACTTCTTGATCATTCAAGAGAGATATTACGTTACTAGCGATAAGGGTGAGCTTGATAATTTATCCGGTCTAAAATCCGAAATTTATGCGAAATTTGTCGATGCATATACTGAAACTCGAGACAGAAATAGAAGTTACTTTGGCCCAATCAAGTGGGCGGGGATTGGGAATTTTGTCTACTACTCGTTTAAAGGCACAAACTACGGCAATGAACTAAACAGCATGAAAGAAATTGAGGATTGGTACAACAAAGCTATCCTTGATAACTTCGACAAAGAGTTTGGATCAATACTGGACCCACTGAGTGCAATGGCAGGAAAGTTATTGGAATTACCCACTGAGCCAACTAAAATACCGCTTCGTCAATGAGTATGGGCAAATGTTGTGGATGGGCCGCATGATCTAGGCGGCGAGGGTGTCCCTCTTTATCCCATCGATAAACACAAATCTAGTGTCAATCACATCGGCTAGCAGTTTGCCCCCGTATAGCTTGTTCCACTTTTTCTTTGCGCATTGAGCCAACTTAAATACCATGGCAAGCTCCGCCGAAACGGACCCGCATCCCTTCGTCCTTTTAGTGCGTGCAAGCGGATCTTCACGAATGTCGATTCTATCGGGTTGGTGGAGCGGATATGCTTCCAATGCCTGGCCGGGAAGTCGAAGAAGTTGAATAGTTCGGCGCGGTCCTTGCTCAGGCACTTGCAAGCCTACTCGTACTTGCCGCCGTATATCTCAATGAACTGATCAAAAGCTCGGTTGGCATCGACCTTCTTATCCGCCATTTAGATCTCGTGCAGCAAGCCTTTGGCCTCGGCCTGCTTGCTCTATGGCACTTATCGATAACGTTGGCAGTTTTATGTACCCAGCAGCGCTGCTGCTTTGTTGAGCCCAGAAACCCAAGGCGCCGTCGCCAGCAGCGAGTTCGGGAGCAACGTCCATGCCACGGCCCCTGAGGCCCAGCAGGACTGATTTCCAGCTGATGGTGTTTTCGCGGTAGCCAGATTCGACGGCGATCAATTCTTTCGTCCCGTCAAGTGTCACCACCATGACAACTAGCATGCAGACTCGGTCGTCCTTACCTAGGCGGACATTGCTGTGGATGCCGTCGGCCCATATATAAACGTAGCGACGTCCGACTAGGCTGCGCTTACACCCCCATAGGTCGTAATCCTGCTGCCAAGACTCCTTAAGGCGCCCTACGGTCGACGCGGATAGTCCTGGAGCATCCTTGCCAAGCAGGGCCGCCGTCAAGACGTCCGAACAGTCACCACTTGAGATGCCCTTCAGGTAAAGCCAAGGAATTGCTCTTCGATCGCCTTAGTCCGCCGCAGATATGGCGGCAGTATGGAGCTGCTGAACCGCTGACGTACTCCTGATGCGTCTATCCGCTTGTCGTTAACCCTAGGCGAGGGCGGCTCTTTAAATAACGATGAAAGGCATCTTGCAAGTCTTTAATACCTTGTTGCGCTAAAGGCAGGGTATTTAAATCGCAGGTATGACCTAGCGCGCCGATTTTAATTTTTACAACTGCTGCAGCAATCAACGTCGAACTTTCCACCGTCAGGGACTTTTCCTTAAAAAAGTTCTCTGCATCAATGGCTAAACGATGCGATCTTTCAAGAATGGCCCCAGCTCTAAAACATATATCAGCCTCAGTCGCAGCTACATGGCCGTCAGTTGGAGCTCTTACCCGATTAAAGTCTTCACTTAAATTGAGGAGTTCCGCGCCAAAAACAAGTATAAAAGTTTCCGATGGTGTTGCTTTAGCGACATCAGGAGTGACTTGTACATTGTCAGGCGCCTTATTTGTTCTCCCGGTTCCGCAGTGGGTAAGGGATAATAATATAAATGACGCACCTAGCAACTGCCGCATGTTGACCTTACCTTTTACTCGTGCCCGCCTCTGTCATCGGCCCCTTGACCAACAGCTCCAGCCCGCGGATATCTGCTATCAGCAACTCGCCGCTCAAGCTCCGCTTTGCGAGCAGCCAGCAACCTAGCTATCTCATCTGGCGAGCTCACGCCGTCTAAAGCAGAACCATCCGGTGCAAAGTTAGTACCTGAAGACTGGCCCGCGTTCACAGTCGAAGAGGCCAGCAGGACAGCGGTTATAAGAATCGCTCGGATCATTTGCTAACTCCCTCAGATGTAAAGGTGCCCATTGCAGCGGCGAAAAAGACTGGGATGTTGCCTTTGTGATTCTGGCCGATTTCCAACAGCTTAATCAATGCTTCTTGGATGACCGCGTGTGCCAGCTTCTGGCCGTCTCTAGTCAGCCCCTTGGTATGAAGTGCGAGGTGCTGCATCTGCTTGCCGATGTGCTCGTCTCTGACAAACCGGAGAGCGTGTCCAATTTCGGTAGCGATGACTTGATTGTCTGAGATGCCAAATTCGTCCTGGCTAGTAAAAACCTTGCCGCTTTTGGCGACAAGAAAACCAGCGTCCAGCAACGCTTCCAGTTTGCGCTCCGCGTGGATACCCAAAACATCATTTACCTGCTTAGCGTCAGTTCCCGATGGGGTCCCAGCAAGTGAGATAATGGCGAACTGGTCGAAGTCGAGAAGTGCTTTTTCAAGCCCCTCGCCGACGTTTTCAGCAATATGGGCGCTAGAGGCGACGGCCTCGAAGTAGCTTCCAGCTTCCGGGAAATGCCGCTTCAGGAACGTCGTGCTTTCGGGGATGGTGGCGACGACCTTAAGCAAGCTTAGGACGTTGGCTAGACTCACCGTTTTAACTTCGCCTTGTAGAATACGCCGCAGCGAAGATGCGCCCACTCCCGCCCTAGCCGCCAGTGATTGCGGCGTTCGACCATTCCCAGCGTCGAGGTAGCACTTCAGCAACTTTTGGAAATCAGGGATCATGGAGACACTCCCTACCATAGAACCTGTTAAATCTTGGCCCAGGCTAAAGCATTTATCGCAGCGTAGCCAATAAATTTTCACCGCGGCGGGGGAATCACCGCCTAATCCACCGCCGCGGTGAAATTTCTGTTGACATTCAAAACTATGCGGTTGCCGCCAGGTATTCCTCGCCACTAGAGTGCGTTACGGCACCAAATATAAACTCACATGATTTATTAATGGTCACAAAACAGGATGAAATAGCATGATTATTGAGAATCCTAGTCAAACAATTTTTTTATTTTCACTGTACCTCATCGCTCTTGCACAGGCCAAAGCCAGAGGATTTGGCTCCGAATGGCTCGAATATGAGCCAATGGTCGGTCGAATATGCCCTACGGGGCCCGCCAAAACGCTCCGTCTGTCGGTGCACCTCAGGAAAATACCTATGATTCCATCGCGAAGGCTCTGCAATCAGGCGGCACGCTAGTTGCTTTGCAAGGTTTTAGACAAAGCTGCGTATGGCGATAGGACAACATTTCAGCCACGAAAGGAATAGCGATGACGCCAGATACAACAAAAACAAGAATTCTAGACAAGCTTCGCCGAGAAGTTGGCCCTGTGCTGCTCGCTGCTCTTGAAAATGATGACGTCATTGAAATCCTCCTCAATCCAGACGGCTGGCTTTGGATTGAAAGGCTGGGCCTACCTATCCAAAGAGTCGGCCGCATCGAGGCCGCCGCAGCCGAGAGCGTCATCGCCACGGTGGCAAGCTACGTTGGTCGACCAGTCACTGCGGCCTCGCCGATCCTGGAGTGCGAATTCCCCCTCGATTCGTCGCGGTTTGAAGCCCTACTCCCGCCAGTGGTCAGTGGCCCGACGTTTTCGCTGCGAAAAAAAGCCATAAAGCCCCTCAGCCTTGACGACTACGCCCACGCCGGCTGCCTTAGCTCGTCCCATCACCAGGTGCTGCTGGCGGCAATCAAAGAGCGCAAAAATATTTTGGTCGTCGGCGGTACAGGATCCGGAAAGACCACCCTGACTAACACCTTAATTGAAGCCATCACCGTGCAGGCGCCAGATCACCGGCTAGTCATCATCGAGGACACCCCAGAGATTCAGTGTGCCGCACCCAATGCCGTCGCACTTCGCACCAGTGAAACCGCCGACATGACTCAGCTGCTTAGGGCGACCTTACGCCTGCGCCCAGACCGCATTATCGTCGGCGAAGTGCGCGGGGGCGAGGCCCTGGCTCTACTGAAAGCATGGAATACAGGACACCCAGGCGGCATCGCGACCATTCACGCCAATCATGCCAAGGCCGGCCTTATCCGCCTTGAACAGCTGATCGGAGAGATCACCAGCAGGCCCATGCAGCAGCTTATCGCAGAAGCAGTAGACCTGGTGGTGGTGATTGGCAAGACCGCGCACGGACGAAAAATCACCGAGGTCGGTGAGGTCATAGGATTCGGTAAAACCGGTTACGAACTAAACATTTTGGAGTAGTGCATGCGTCAATTTTCTTGGTTGATACTTCTGGCCTTAGCCTGCTTGATGACCGTGCCAGCTTTGGCGTCCGCCTTGCCCGGAGGAGGTGGCGGGAGCCTACCCTGGGAGACACCGCTCACCGAAATCAAGGACTCCTTAACCGGACCCGTCGCGACCGCTATAGGCATGATGGGCTTTGTGATCGCCGGTGCCACTTTGGTCTTTGGCGGCGACCTCTCGGGCTTCGCTCGGACCGTGTTGATGCTGATCCTAGCGGTATCGGTACTGCTTGGGGCCGGGGCACTCCTCGGTCGTTTCTCCGGCAGCGGGGCTTTGATTAATGACGCGCCACCACTTTTACACAGCTCGGCAGCGAGCCTAAGGGCGCGTGGGAGCTGGTCATGGAATTAAGGCGCATCCCCATATATCAGTCGCTTAACCGGCCTAACTTAATCCTCGGAGGAGAGCGGGAGCTTACCCTCATGAGTGCGCTGATCTCTGGCGCCTTGGTCTTTCTTGGCATGTCGCTTTTAACCACGCTTTTGGGCGTCACGGTGTGGAGCTGTTCGCTCTTTGCGTTGCGCAAGATGGCAAAAGTTGATCCGAGGATGTCGCTCGTCTACCGCCGTCACCTTGTTTATCAGCCGACCTACCTCGCTAAGTCACGAGTATGGCGTAATTTCCAGAGTTTTTGGCGGGCCAACTAACATGCTAAAACTTAAACATTACCGCGACCGGGCTAGCGGTCTAGCCGACCTCCTCAACTACGCGGCGGTCGTCGCCGACGGTGTTGTGCTTGGCAAAGACGGGAGTCTCCTTGGTGGTTGGTACTACCAAGGTGACGATGTGGACAGCGCGACCCCTGACGAGCTAAACGCCATGAGTGCGCGCATCAATGCAGCGCTGGTAAAGCTCGGCTCGGGTTGGATGATTCAAGTGGACGCCGTGCGACTAGCTGCCGATGCCTACCCCATGCCTGAGCGGTCGTTTCCAGTAGCGGTCGCGCAAAAAATTGACGACGAGCGGCGGTCGAGCTTTACCCGGGTGGGGTCACAGTTTGACACTTCCTACATCCTACTGGTGACGTACCTGCCACCAAAGGCCACGGAAAGCAGGCTTTTTAACCTTCTAATCGACGATCCGGCCGCCAAAGATGACAAGCAGGATCTAGCCACTAAGCACTTGGCGCATTTTGAGCACGTACTGGCCTCTATAGAATCAGATCTCGCCTCGGTGCTGCGGATGCAGCGAATTAAGAGCGACCGCTACCAAGACAGCCACGGCAAAGTGCGATCACTCGACCGCCTACTGCAGTACATTAACTTTGCCGTGACTGGCATCAACCATCCCGTCCACTTGCCGCCTTGCCCGATGTATATCGACTCGCTCCTTGGTTGGCAGGACCTCGAAGGAGGCCTCTCGCCCAAGATCGGAGATAAGTATCTCGCCGCGGTGGCCCTCGATGGACTGCCCCAGGAGAGCTACCCGACGATCTTAAGTGGGCTGGATCAGTTCGCTGGCGAGCTTCGCTGGCATACCCGCTTTATCGCCCTCGACCAGCAGGAAGCTTTGGCCCACCTCAAAGCTTACCGGCGCAAGTGGCAGCAAAAGGTTCGCGGCTTTGTCGATCAGCTCCTGCAAAACCCCAAAGGCGCCTTGGACCATAATGCCATCAGCATGGTTGATGAGGCCGACTCGGCCATCGCTACGGCTGAGTCGGGTCTTGCAGCCTTTGGCTATTACACCTCGCTGATCGTCGTCCTTGACGAGGACCGAGAAGCATTGGCCATGCGTACCAAGGCGGTCACCAGGTTTGTACAAGACCTTGGGTTTACCTGCCGCACCGAAAGCGTCAACGCCTTGGAAGCCTGGCTCGGTAGTCTGCCCAGCCACGGCGTCCAGAATGTGCGTCGCCCCTTAATACACACGATCAACCTCGCTGACCTCCTGCCTGCCTCCAGCGTTTGGGCCGGCGCCGCCAGTTGCCCCTCGCCGCTTTTCCCGCCAGCTTCGCCGCCCCTGATGCTGGCAGTAACCGGAGGCAGCACACCGTTTCGGCTTAACCTGCACGTCGGTGACCTGGGCCATACCCTGATCGTTGGCCCCACAGGGTCAGGTAAGTCGACGCTGCTGGCGACGATCGCCGCGCAGTTTCTGCGTTATAAAGACGCAAGCATCTTTGCCTTTGATAAGGGCAATAGCCTTTTCCCGCTGACCATGGGGCTAGGCGGCCTGCACTACGATATTGCGGGTGAGGGCAGCGGCCTGAACTTTTGCCCGCTCTCTAGGATAGCCGAGTCAAAGGCCGAGCAGATGTGGGCGGAGGACTGGGTCTCCAGCCTTTGTGAGCTGCAAGGCATCAAGGTGACCCCGAACCACCGTCAGGCCATCCATAAGGCGATGCGGCTATTGGCCAAGGCGCACTCCAAGAGCATCACTGACTTCTCGGCGACGCTGCAGGATTGCGAACTGACGGGGGCATTGCAGCACTACACGGTGAGCGGCGCCATGGGCACGCTACTGGATGCCACAGAAGACGCCCTCAAATTTTGCCGTTTCCAAGTTTACGAGATTGAAACGCTGATGTCTCTTGGCGACCGCAACTGCCTGCCCGTCCTTGACTACCTGTTTCACCGCGTCGAAACCTCGCTAAAGGGCAAGCCGTCGCTGCTCATCATCGACGAGGCCTGGCTGCCACTTAAGCATCCGGTCTTTCGCGAGAAAATCCGGGAATGGCTGAAGGTTCTGCGCAAGGCCAACGTTGCCGTCATTCTAGCAACGCAGTCAATTAGCGACGCGGCAAATAGCGGCATCCTCGATGTCATCGCTGAGTCCTGCCCGACGAAGATCTACCTGGCTAACGCCAATGCCAAAGACCAATCGGCGGTGCATTTTTATAAAACCATGGGCCTTAACGATCGCCAGATCGACATCATCGCCAGCATGACGCCAAAGCGCCAGTACTACGCCGTGTCACCCGAAGGCCGCCGCGTGTTTGAGCTTGGCCTTGGTCCCTACAGCCTGCGCTACGTCGGCACATCGGGGAAGGAGGCGATGGCCGAACTTAAAGATTTAATCGCAAGGTACCCAGATTCTTGGCGCCCCAAGTGGGAAGAAAGGACGTCAGTATGAGGACTTTTATGGCCCTAACTTTATCGGCACTCTTGGCACCGACCGCGCTCGCAGGATCCGTCGCCGGAACCGGTGGCAGCACGGAGGTGACGCAGATTCTCAACAACACGCAACTACTTAAGGAAAATGCTGAGTTGATCGAGCATACCATGGTGCTCAAAAGCCAGCTGGACGATATGCAGCGTAACAGCAAAGGGCTGACTGGCTTTAGTTGGTCGTCTGCCGCCGATGATCTGCGGCGCCTAGCGGCCATGGCGAGGCAGGGCCAAGCGATGAGCTACGGGGCAGCTAATCAAGACGCCGCGTATCGCAACAAGTACCCAGGGTATTCGTCCTACGTTAGGGAGCAGACGGGTTCAACGCAGAGGTTTAGCGACCGCTACGACGATTGGTCCAAAACCAATGTCGCCACGATTACCTCTGCCATGCAGGCAGCGCAGCTGCAAGAAAGCCAGTTTGCAACTGAAGACCAGACGATGCGCCAACTAGAACACCTGGGCGAGACGGCGATGGGTCGTCAGCAAGCCTTGCAAGTTGGTCACCAGATCGCAGCGCAACAGGTCCGTCAGACCCAAAAGCTCAGGGCTCTCATCATGGCGCAAATGCAGATGCAAGCAAACTACATGGCGAAAGAGTCAAATAACCAAGACGTCCAGACGGCTGAGGGAAAAAAGTACTTCGACAAGAGTCAGGTCCATACACAAATCGGCGATGAACAGTCGTTTTAGGGGACAAAGCACCATGCATCAACGCCACATCAACCTTAGATACGTGCTGCTCGGGCTAGTCATCTTTCTGATGATGCCTGGGATTGCCGTTGCCGCCATCACCGACAACAACGTGCTAGACGGCATCGTCGCCAAATACCGCGATGCTTCCGCCCAGTGGACCCAAATCATCCGCCCACACGCCCTAAATCTTTTTTGGCTGCTAGCAGCCATTGATTTTACTTGGTCCGGCATCAACCTTACCCTGAAGCGCACGGACCTCGGCGATTTTGTCGCCGAACTGGTCCGGCGCATGATGTTCATTGGTTTTTTCCTCGCACTCATTCAGTACAGCGGCGATTGGCCTAAACGAATCGTTGACTCCTTTCGGGCCATGGCCAACGAAGCAAGCTCGGGCTCGTCAACCGGCATCACGCCCTCAACCATTTTCGATATCGGTCTAACTCTTGCCAGCAGCATCACGCAGTCAGTATCTTTCACAGCTCCCGGGGCAAGTCTGGCGCTGGTCCTGTCGTCGCTGATCACTTTTATCTGCTTTACTCTGATCGCTGCCTACCTACTGGTCTCACTAGTCGAGATGTACATTGCCATCAACGCCGGTGTGATCCTTCTGGGTTTTGGTGGCTCCCGCTGGACAAGCAACTATGCTACCCAGTACATGACCTACATGGTCTCGGTCGGCATGAAGCTTTTTTCCATGCAGCTTCTGATCGCCATTGGCCAGTCGTTCCTCAGTGATGTCTATGGTCACTTTGAACCAAGTAACGCGCAGGTGTTTATCCTGATCGGCATCTCCGTAGTTTTGCTGGTCCTCATTAAGACGATCCCTGATATTTTGCAAAGCCTCGTCAACGGCGGCTCTTTTGGTAGCGGTGGTGGTCATATGCTCGCCTCCTCAGCCATGGCCATGGCCGGCGGTGCGGTCGCAGGTGCGGCAAGCGGCGGCTTAGCCGGCTACGAAGCCGCCAAGCTCGCATCCAGCCAAGGCCACACTGGAGTCAGCCGCATCGTCGGAACTGCCGCCAACCTAGCACGAGCTTCCGCCGGCGACGTTGCTGCCCGTTTTGCGGGAGTGCCCGGTGCCAACATGGGCACCCACGGTGGTCGCATGGCATCGCAGATGCGCGAGCAGCGCCAAAGCAAGGCTCCGCCACCGCCGAGCGCGCCGCAAGACATGCCGACGTCAGCACCAATAGAACCAGCATAATAGGAGTTTATATGCGCACATTTAGTGAAAACCCCTACTTTGCCGCGCGGGCCGAATGGAACGAGCGCTACGGGAGCGAGATTAAGGCCGCCCACACCTGGAAGATTTTGGCCTTTAGCTCGCTAGGCCTTGCCACCTGCGCGGTGCTTGGCTGCATCTTTCTCGCTGCAAAATCGAAGTTTGTTCCCTACGTCATTCAGGTGGACGGGAAAGGCCAGATACTTGCAAGCGTGCTACCAGCCGCCGCTCAGGCGAGTGACCGGGTTGTTGAGACGGACCTGTCTGAATTCATCCGCCACCTGCGCTCTGTGGTTACTGATTCTCAAGTCGAACGCGAGTACCTTGCCCGCGCCTACGCTCACGTCGCACCTGAGTCCGCACCCAAGACCACGATGGACGCATTCTATGCTGGCGGCGGCAACCCCTTTGACCGGGTGAGTCGGGAAACGGTCACCGTCGAAGTTGAGTCGGTACTAGCACAATCTAAAACCTCCTACCAAGTAGACTGGCGCGAAAATACGTCGAGCCTGCAAGGTCAGCCACTAAGTACGCAGCGTTACCGCGCACTAATTACCGTCGAATACCGCGAGATCGAGCAGGCGATGGTCAGTAAAAACCCCCTGGGTCTATTTATCAATAGCCTTAGCATTCAAAAAATTGGAGGAGCCTAATCATGCAAAAGTATTTCATTTTTAGCTTGATGTTGACGGCGTCGCGCCTCTACGCCGGAGAAGTGCCCGCTCCAGAGGGCAGCGGCGACGACACATCGGTGAGTGGTCGACCCGGAGATCACGAAATCAGGCAACTCAATGCTAAGGAACAACGCGGCGCCGACCTCGCTAAACAGTGGATCGACAAAAAATCTTTGCCGGTAAGGGAAGACGACGGCAAGATTGTCTACCTATTTGGCTCGACCCTACCGTCGATCATCTGCTCGCCGCTGTCTCTATGCGATATCGAGCTACAGGTAGGCGAAAAAATCAAGGATGTCTATGTCGGGGACACCCCAAGGTGGAAGGTTCGGCCAGCGCTGAGCGGGTCTGGGTCAAGCGAGACCACGCACGTCATCGTCAAGCCCACCGACACGGGGATTACAACCACCATGGTGGTCACGACCGACCGGCGCACCTACCACATCAAGCTTTTATCGCGACACCAAGGCTGGATGCCCAGGGTGGGGTTTACCTACCCGTCTGACATCGAGCGTGAGTGGCAAAAATACTATGCGCAGGAAGGTGCTAAAAATGAGCGCAACACCATGCCGGAAACCCACGAGAACGTTGAGGGCCTGGATTTTGAGTATGACATC
>Ga0315289_10004210_pt1 | contig 21502 bp, 23 predicted proteins | sample YL17G11_40_MG_FD_203452 | JGI IMG/M metagenome (GOLD analysis project Ga0315289, IMG submission 203452) | Sediment microbial communities from Yellowstone Lake, YNP, Wyoming, USA - YL17G11_40 | ecosystem: Environmental > Aquatic > Freshwater > Lake > Sediment | place: USA: Wyoming | collected... | reverse complement strand
TGACAGGAACTAAGACTGCGTGTGAGCGCGGAGACTGCGGACTCTGCACTGTACTGCTCGATGATATTCCAGTGAAATCCTGTCTGGTGCTCGCCGTCGAGGCGAACGGACACAACATAACGACAATCGAGGGCATTGCCAAAGACGGCGTACTGAGCCCAATCCAGAGGAAATTTATTGAGCACGGTGCACTCCAATGCGGCTTCTGCACGCCAGCAGCAGTGCTTGCGGGAGAAGCCCTGCTGAAGCGCAACCCATCCCCGACGCGTGAAGATGTCGTTGAAGCTATCGAGGGAGTACTCTGCAGGTGCACAGGTTACAGGCAGATAATCGACGCGATCCTTGAAGCATCGAAGATGAAGCAGTGATTCTTCGCACACTCCACAACTGGTTGCCCGACAATACTAGTCTTGAGAATTGAGACAACATCTAAGCGACGGCCGATATCGTTAAAGCGCAAAATGAGCCCGTCCTAACGTACGAGCCAGTCCGAGAAGGTCAAAAATGGGCTACATTGGAAGATCGATGCCGCAGTACGACTCATTTCTCAAAGTTACCGGCACCGCAACGTATGCTTTTGATGTTGAGCTCCCCGGGATGCTGCATGCGAAACTCGTCACGAGCCCCCAGGCGCACGCGAAGATAGTCAAGATAGACACGAGCAAGGCTGAGAAGGTCCCTGGGGTTGTCGCCGTAGCGACTGGGCGGGAATTCCCCTACAGGCTAGGTATCTATGTTGGTGATAGAGACGTACTCGCCATCGACAAAGTAAGATGGGTTGGTCACCCCGTCGCGGCCGTGATCGCGGAGACACTCGAAGCGGCCGAACGAGGGATCGATCAGGTTGAAGTTGAGTACGAACCACTGCCCACAGTTTTTGATCCGATGGAGGCCCTCAAGCCGGGTGCTCCAATTATCCATGAGAAGATGTCCGAGTACAGGGTTTCGACAGCATTCAAACCGATTCCTGGTACGAACATTGCAAACCAGTTCAAACTCGTGAGGGGTGACGTCGAGAAAGGTCTCAAAGAATCAGACGTCATCGTTGAGGGAGAGTTTGGAATTCCTCATGTCAGCCACGGGTTCATGGAACTCCAGTCCGTGATTGCTCACTACAAGAAAGACGGATCCATCGAGATTTGGACCAGCACTCAATCACCGTTCTCCACGCGTTATCTGATGGCCTTGTCACTTGGCATACCGGTCGATAAGATCGTCATCAAGGCGCCTCTGTGCGGCGGAGGATTCGGCGGCAAAGTCGGAATCGGTTGGGAACCCCTCGTCGCACTTCTATCCAAAAGAGCAGGGTATCGGCCGGTCAAGCTTGTGCTTTCCAGAAAAGAGCAATTCGTCTCCGCACCAGTCAGAGAAGGATTCCATGCCTCGGTTAAGGCGGGATTCAAGAAAGACGGAACGATGGTCGCTTACAACGCTCGGTTCGTGATGGATGCAGGCGGCTATGCAGACTACACCGTGAACGTGTGTCGAGCCGCCGGATACTCGTCTGAAGGATGCTACGAGGTGCCCAACATCTTCTGCGAGTCGCTTGCAGTCTACACGAACAAAGGAGCAACGAGCGCTATGAGAGGGTTCGGTTACCCAGAGAGTCACTGGGCGCTCGAAAGAATCATGGACATGGCCGCCGAGAAACTGAAGATGGATCCGGTCGACCTCAGACTCAAGAACCTGCTTAAACCGGGAGTTTCTGAAACCGGCACGGGTGAGAGACTGCGTGAGGATACCGGAGACCCTGTCACTGTCACAAAATCGGTTGCTCAATCGATCGGATGGGGTCGACCTTCTGAGAAACCCACTCGTCCAGGGAAATTCAGAGGTAAAGGCATCGCGCTGTGCATCAAGGGACCAGCTCAGCCGCCTAACGCAGCGGCCTCCGCGATCGTGAAGTTCAACGAGGATGTTTCAGTAGACCTGATCATCGGGACAGCGTCTTTTGGCCAGGGAACGCCGACAAGCCTCAGCCAGATCGTTGCTGACGAACTCGGCATCCCGGTCGAGAAGGTTCGAGTGGGACTCGTTAGAAGCACTGACATGTCCGCATACACATGGCAGACCGTCGGCAGCCGCGGGCTATTCACCGATGGAATAGCGGTGATGGATGCTCTTCGAGATGCCAAGGGTCAGATCAAAGACGTTGCTTCTCAGGTCTTGAAAGTCAAGCCAGAGGAACTTGAAATAGCGAACGAGCAAGTCTTCATCAAGGGCAGTCCCTGGCATAGGCTCCCGCTCTCTGAAGTCGTATTTGGCTACACGTATCCGGACGGGTCCTCGATCGGAGGACCGATTATTGGGCGCGGGAAGTTCATGTCACCGCTGACAACCTACCTCAATGCAGACACGGGCCAGGGAGTCCCAACGATCTTCCACACCTTCGGAGCCTGCGGTGTTGAGATTGAAGTCGATGTCCTGACAGGCGAGATCGAGATTGTGAACGCGGCCCAAGCCTTCGACGTGGGTAAGGCCATCAACCCGCTACTTGTGAAGGGCCAGATAGATGGCGGCTTCGTCATGGGACAAAGTGTCGCCCTCTATGAGGAGATCCTCTTCGATGAACAAGGTTGGGTCCTAAACCCTAACCTCTCCAACTACAGGATATTGCGGGCCAAGGAACTGCCGCGCAAGATCGACGAGATTATTGTTGAGACACCTCAAAGCAACGGGCCACATGGCGCTCGAGGTCTAGGCGAACTTGTGATGATCGGAGTTGCACCGGCGATTGCAAACGCAGTCTACCATGCGATCGGTGTCCAGATCACAAGATTGCCGATGTCACCTGAAAACGTCTGGAGAGCCGTACAGGAACAGAGGCCGGAGCTCATCGAGGAAGCGAAACGTAGGCTGAAGGAGAGCGGAGGCGAGTAAGATGTCATTCGGATCAGCATACTTGACGCTCCCTGACTTCCAGTATCTCAAGCCGAAGACACTGCAAGAGACCCTGCAATTACTCGACGAGCACAAAGACGAAGCTAAGATCATGGCTGGCGGTATCGGGCTACTCGCGTTCATGAAGGAACGCCTTGTTGACCCACGCTGGGTCATAGACATCAAAGCGATCGATGAACTTCACACACTCCATGACGACGGCGACAAAGGCTTGACGATCGGCGCCACAACGACCATGAATCAACTTCTAGCTTTCGAGCCGTTGAAGGATAAGTACAAAGCGTTACGAGATTGCATCTCCCTCCTCAGCGACCCGGTACTTAGAAATCGCTCAACACTCATGGGAGATGTCTGCGAAGCACTTCCCTTCGTAGATGGCCCCACGCCACTCTTGGTCTTTGACGCAGAAATCGAAGCAGCCAGCGTCAAGGGAAGGAGACGCATCCCCATGGCTGAATTCATCAAGGGAATTGCGGAGACCGCGCTTGAAGCCAACGAACTCGCCGTCGCGATCCATCTCAAGTCTCCACCCGAACACTCCCAGAGCCTATTCCTGAAGCACAGATCGAGCAGCGAGTTCAGCATCGTAAACCTGGCAGCATTGTGCGCAAATCCCACCAAACCTGAAAACAGAACTGTGAGGCTCGCCTACGGAGCAATCGCTCCGACACCAGCAAGAGTACACGAAGTGGAAGATCTCTTCAAACGCAAGAACCCTGTTCCACAACTGATCGACGAAGCAATTGGCGTAGTCAGGAAGTCAACTGAACCGATGACAGATGTTCTTGCAAAAGCGGAGTACCGATCACACATGCTCGAAGTGCTATCGATCAAAGCGTTCCGTAGATTGCTCGGGAGCTGATGAAGATGACACGCTCGATCAACATCAAGATCAACGGCGTAGATCGAAAACTCGATATCAAAGACAACGAATTACTCCTGGACGTCATTCGTGACAAAGCAGGCGTGAAGAGCGTCAAGGCTGGATGCTGGCGAGGAGAATGCGGCCTGTGCACAGTCCTATTCGACGGCAAACCTGTAAAGTCCTGCCTTGTGCTTGCAGTGGAAGCAGATGGCAGAGACATCACGACAGCTGAGGGACTCGCACCGGAAGGGCAGCTCTCGCCGATACAGAAGCATTTTGTGGAGAAAGCCGCCATGCAATGCGGATTCTGCACACCATCATTCGTGCTGACTGCACACTACCTGCTCTCAGTGAATCCGAACCCGACGGAGAGCGAAATCAGAGAATATCTGAGTGGGCACATTTGCAGGTGCGGAACGTACAAGCAAATGATCGAAGCCATACTCGAGTGTGCAAAGCAGCAGAATCAAGCGAAGCAAACCACAGCCCAAACGACAAGACGCTGAATAGCACCAGGCCTTTGTCGAATGCCCAACTACTACGAGCGAAGCTATGGAATCATCGCTTCTTGAACTGATCCCTGCGGGACGTTGCCCGCAGTTCAGGCAGCCGTGCCTCTACGAAGTAGATTCTTCATCCTGCGAGTCAACGCTGTCGGAGCGAACCTGCATCGCGTGTGTTGGGCTGATTACGTTCACCTTGATTGGGGGCTTCTCATCGGACATGGCGAATCAACTCATGGGTGCATGCTTGACGGTATATAGGCGTTTTACACTGAAACGTTGATGTGCTATCGGTTGAAGAGAACACGGGAAACACTAGTTGATCTCAGAGTCCCCTCGCTAGACTGGGCGTTTCCGAGCAGTCTAGAGTATCTTCGATAGTATGTCTTCGTACTCTTTCTCGAGTTTCGGAGGCGGTTGCCATGAGACTTGAACGGAGTTGACGCTTTGCGCCTTCAAAGCTTCGTTGAAGATTTCAAGTCCGATATTAATGACTTTGAGCTCTGAAGTGAAGAGCTTCAGTATCTTGTCGACCAAATCAATCCCTCCAACTAGAACCCTGTAAGGAAAGCTCCGTACACATCTTCCATGGTCGAGCTGCTGATCTTTCCCTTTCTTGAGATTAGCGCGCTCGCGATCGCCATAAGCGCGTTTGTTGGAAACACCTCGACTCCGGCATTGCGTAGCTTTGCGACCTGCTCTGAGAGAGGCTGTGGATCCTGTTCGGTGCCGCACACGTGCGCTAGTATGGGCAGTACTCTACAGCCCTTTTCGGCGATCTTCTTTGCATCTGAGATTGCACTAAGCATGGCTCCAGCAGGATCAGAGTGGGAACCGTACCCGAGCATGAAATCCATGATGATTACGGCGACTTCCGGATCCTTCGCCTCCTCGACAAGTCTCATCTTGCGGATCGTCGGGTCTATCATGGGATGCGCTCTACCGACGGTGAATTCTTCCTCACCCAAATCGACGATCGAGTCCTTTACGCTCTTGTAGGAATCGGCGAGCTTCAGCTTGGGATCGATGGGAGCATTGGAGTAAACGTCGCCAATCATGCGTCCGAGCAACACGAGAGCTTCGTAGGCAAACGTTCCGCCTGTGTAGAGTCCTCTGATGTATCTCTGCTTCTCGCCTAGTCCCTTTGAGGTCTTGCTGGCGAGAGTGGCAAGTTCACTTTGAGAAATTGAGAAACGCTTGGCGATCTCCGCATGGCGATTAGGCTCGGCTGCTCGGATGGCTTCCAGAACAGCCGCGTGAAGTGTCTTCGTGGCCATGATGCGCGCGCGGGCGTTTGCTGGGACCGCGTAGCTCTCAGGACCTACGAAGCAGGTCACATACTGCTTCTTCGTCTTGCTCGCTATGTGATCGAGTATTCTCTTCTTCACATCTGCGTCAGGAGGCTTCGAAACCACAAGCACCGTACTGGTTGCAGGATCCTGTTCGAGCGCGTCTATGGATTGGAGTGTGGTTATGCCTCCGATCTTGGCTTTCACGTCGCCTCCGCCAGTGCCTAGCGCTTCCGAAACCCCAAGTCCGGCCTCGCTCAGAAGGACCGTCACCTCTTGCAATCCGGTTCCGGCGGCAGCTACAACGCCTATCTTTCCTTTCTTCACGACATTAGCAAACGCGATCGCCTTTCCGCCGATGATTGATGTCCCAGCTCCGGGGCCCATCACGAGCAGGCCTCTCTCTCGCGCGTACTGCTTCAGCTCAAGCTCATGCTCCGACGGAACATGGTCGCTAAACAAATGTACACTCAGCCCTCTGTCGAGCAGTTTCAGGACGACCTCTCTTGCGTGCTCTCCAGGAATCGAGACTATCGCAAGGTTCGCGTCAGGAACCGCCTGCAAGGCTGCGTCGACGCTGTAGAATGAACGCCCCTTGGCCGCGGGTGGCTTGAGAACCATTTCCTCGATCTGCTTCATGGCTCTGTCTATGATTGATTGAGAGTCTGCCATCACGGCGAGTATCATGTCACTCTCTAAGGCCGCTTTACCCTCGTCCGTGAGAAGGTCGAGTTTCTGCAGGATCTCCTTGTTGGTCGTCGTGCCCATGACGACCGCTGCATCCTTGATGCCGTCAATCTTCTTCGCCTCCTCTGAGAGATGAAGAAGCCGGACTGAGTCTCGATGGAAATTCCTCTTCACGACGTTGCGTACCATACTCAATCTGCTACGCCAGCGCTCACTATCTGGGAGCGCAAGTTAAGCATTTCAAAATTTTCTTATACTCTGATCAAGGTTGAACGAGCGGGCGAAACTCTGTGACTTCGCGGAGTCCTGGTCAGATCAAGGATGAGATAGAGAGAGCCAATCAGCAAGCCGTCGAAAGGATGATGGAGTCTGACCCCGTCTGGGTGGACATGGGGCTGGCTCGAAAAGTCATCCCCGGCATGAAAGAGAAGATGCTCCTGCATGCGGGACCGCCCATCGAATGGGACCGCATGAGCGGCCCAATGAAAGGTGCCGTGATGGGCGCCTCAATCTATGAGGGCTGGGCGAACGACGGAACCGAAGCGGAGAAGCTCGCGAAATCTGGCCAGATCACCTTTGTTCCGAACCATCATCATAACGCCGCTGGCCCTATGGCGGGGATTATCTCGCCGAACATGTCTGTCTACGTGGTTCGTGATCGCAAGTACGCCAATGAGACGTACTCAAACCTGAACGAAGGGATAGGCAAAGTTCTCAGGTACGGCGCCTACTCAAGCGAAGTGATCCAAAGGCTGACTTGGATGCGTGACACGCTCACGACGACGCTTGAGGCAACGATCAAGGAGATCAAGAAAGAGAAAGATGGCGTCGCAATGAAACCCATCATAATTCAAGCGCTGACGATGGGTGATGACTGCCACAACCGCTACAACGCCGCAACCTCACTTTTCCTGAAAGAGATCACTCCCCACATGATGCAGGCAGGACTCGACAAGAAGACTATGATCGACTCGTTCAACTTCATGGCCCAGAACAACTTCACATTGCTCAACTTGGGAATGGCAAGCGGGAAGGCGATGACACTTGCCGCTCACAACATCAAGTGCAGCACAATCGTCACAGTGCTGACGAGAAACGGAACAGATGCAGGAATCTGGGTGAGCGGCCTCGACAACGAATGGTTCACCGCTCCAGCTCCTGTTCCAAAGGGTGTGTGGTTCCCGGGATACAGCGAGAAGGACGCGAACCCAGACCTAGGAGACAGCGCGATCACAGAAACCGCAGGCTACGGCGGGTTCGCCATGGCAGCTGCCCCAGGAATCGTTTCATGGGTCGGTGGATCCGTGGCCTATGCCATCGAGAATACTCAGAAGATGTACGAGATCACCCAGACGAAACACAAGTACTTCATCATCCCGTTCCTAGACTTCCAAGGCACGCCAACTGGAATCGATCTCCGAAAAGTAGTCAGGACTGGAATCACGCCGACCATCAACACTGGAATAGCCCACAAAGAAGCTGGAATAGGACAAGTCGGCGCAGGAATGGTTTCCTTCCCGCTTGATATGTTCAAGCAAGCACTCAAATCATACGCGCAGAAGTACGGCATCTAAGGAAAAAGCTTGCCAGTCACCCTGCGGGCCAAATGCATAGGCTCACTCGCACTCAAAATGCTCTCAACTGAGAATTCTGCTGTCGCCGGGCAGGTAGTGAACGTCTTCTCGAATTCGTTCTACCTGAAGACCAGCAGTGGAGATCTCGCATTCGTCACAAACTATTCAGTACGATCTCCGATAACGATCAATCTTGACACGACACTCAACTTGGAGCGCGTAGTCAAGCCGCTGGAACTCCTCTACGCTAGCGGAAAGAAGATTCAGATAGGGGCAGATTGCATCATCGATCTTAGCGAGGCACCGCTCTACCAAAGCCCGCCAAGTCTTCCAAGCGAACCTGTATCTGGAATTCAAGAGATCGTGAAGTCGTTACGTGTTGTTTCATTCATACTAAGGATCGTAGAAACGAGTCAAAGCGTGCTGGATCCTCATGGCCTCGCTCACGCGGGAGTAGTTGACCTTGTGTCCAACGGAATCATTCCTCTGCGACAGGCGGGAATGGAGGAACGATTTCTTGAAGCTGCTCTGAAGATCGTGGGTTTGGGATTGGGATTCACTCCGTCAGGTGACGACGTGCTGGGAGGATTCCTCCTTGCATACAATTCATTTGCAGATGCCATCGGACGAACGCCTATTCTCTTGGAGTCCCGACTGCTGGAAGAGAAGACTAGCTGGATCAGCGCAAAGTTGCTGGACTATATGCAGCATCTGATCGTTGACGAGCAATTGGAGCGCTTCCTTGGTTCTGTCTTCAGCGGAGACGAAGATGACGCCGTCATAGCATTGGAAACGCTCTTGCCTAGAGGACACACGTCTGGAATCGATATCACGGTAGGCGCAATTCTGGCGCTAAGTTTGATCCGCGATATCGCGTTCGAAAAACAAGAGACTGAGATCATCGCTAGTACACTTGGGCTAGGTAGAGAGAGCACTTACTGAGCGACAATTCAGAGCAAGCGATTTCGGAGAACAGGTACGGTCTCAAAAAAATCGTGTTGTTAATATTAATACCAAGTTGGTCTGAATAGCAGGCGCGAGGTACTGATGATGAGTAGTTCAACCTACTATCCGCCTCCTGAGACGGTCGCTTATTCGGAACACAAACTCAAGGTCGAAGACATGGAGCCGATTCTCAGATGCGGCGTCCCCGAAATGCAGATCATGAGAGAGAAGCCGTGGAAACCCAAGGGCGTCACCCTGAGAGGCGGCCAGCAGATGGTAGTCAGATCCCTCAGAGACGACGAGTTTGATCAATTATTGGAAGCGATCAAGCCGTACATGTTCATTCCAAAGGACTTCTATGACATAGTAGGCGTTAGAACGTACGGCGAAGTTCTCGCCCAGAAGGTCCACAGGATCAAAGACGCGTACACGCTCGTTGGCATAATCGACGGACAGCTTGCAGGCCTGGCAAACGCGCGAATGTTCAACGAGAAGACCGCCTACAGTCTCCACACAATGAGCTTCATGAGAGGCGTTGACGCAGGACCCGCCCTCTACTACGCCAAAGCCGAGTACGCCTTCGACTATCTCGGCGCGGACATGTGGGAAGCCTGCTTCGAAAGCTACAACGGATTCCGAGTCATCGGCCTACAATGGGCTCACAAATCGAAGCCCTATCCCGAGTTCCAGACCGAGCTGGGCGGAGCCAGAGTCTTCTACATAGACCGAGACCTGTGGGATAATTTCATCAAGAAGAAGTTCGCGCACTACGTCGGATCCTACAACGTTCCACCGGAGCTCCTGAAGAAGTCAGAACATTTCACAGTCGGCCCACCGATCGTGTAGGAGAAACCGCCCAAGTCGAGTGTATTCGCAGAAACGGTTTTCGAGTTTCCGCGCTAGACGATGATCTTCATCGCCTTCGGAAGCATCTCGAACCGCGCAGGTAGGCGACCGACCACTTCGCCCTCCATCTCGACAAGCTGAGTCTCCTCCGAGTCTGCAACAACGGTCTTTCCCTTAGAGAATGTGACCTTCGGGATATCCAAGTACGTCCCCTTCCTGAACTTTCCTAGACTGGAGATCGCTTCAAAGAAGCCGACGTCTCCTATCGAGACGATATCGAAGAGGCCGTCATCGAGCTGCGCGTTTGGGGCGGGTTTGAGACCGCCACCATAGTATCGCCCGTTCGCGACCACGAAGGTATTGAGGACTTTCTGCTCTTCTGGGCCGTCGTCGATTCGATATTTCGTCAGTTTGTTCTTGTACGTGGGCAGGGTGGTCAGTATTCCCCATAGGAACGAGATCTGTCCTCCGAAGACCTTAGTTGTTGTGTTGACTTTGTCAACGACCGCTCCGCCTGAACCGAAGTCTGCAATATTGATGAAGAACCTTGATCGTTGCTCGCCGTCGAGACCTGTGAAGGTGCATCTTCCGAGGTCGATCGTCCAAGGTTTCCCTAGTCTTATCCTCTGTGCAGCCTCAAACGGGGTTGTCGGAAACTCGAGCGTCTTCACGAAGTCGCTGCCTGTTCCGATCGACATCACTGCTAATGCAGCGTTCCGGTTCAGAGGCTTCTCTCTGTCGAAGAATCCGTTAACGACCTCGTTGATTGTCCCGTCACCGCCCACGGCTACGATGAGCTCGCAACCGTCCTTGATCGCTTCAGCCGTCAACGCGGTGGCGTGACCCTGTCTCTCGGTGAATTTGACATCGTAGTCAATCCCAAGCCCGCGTCGGATCTCTTGGTTGATTTGCTCCCACTTCCTCCCGGTTGTTCCGCTGGCTGACTTTGGATTAACGATCAGCGCGGTCTTTCGAGCTACCGATCGAGACATGTTCCCATCCCAATTCCAGACTCTTTCAAGAGGATCCTAGAAGCTTCCCCGGGTTCATTATTCCTTCGGGGTCAAGCTGCTGCTTTACGGCTCTGAGGAGAGCTAACCCGTTCTCGCCGAGTTCCTGTTTGATCCATGGCGCGTGATCCTTTCCGATACCGTGATGATGGCTGAGCGTTCCCCCGTTCCGCATGATACAGTCAGTCGCGGCTTTCTTAATTCTCAACCATTGCTGCGCTTCCTTCCCCTTGAACTGTGGCGCCACCAATGTGTAGTAGATTGAGGCGCCATCCGAATACGCGTGGGAGACATGAGCGAAGGCGAGACCAGTCACGCCCGTCTCCGCAATCGCTTCCTCGATCGATTTCTTGAGCTCTCCATGCAATGCTTCGAGCTTATCCCAAGTCGTTGCGGTCTCAAGGGTATCGACCAAAATGCAGTGGTCCAAGAGAACGTCGCGCAGATAGGGGAGCTCGAATCTCTCACTCAGCCAAGTGGAGCCCACGCCCTTGCCGATTGCGAAAGCTCCATTCCGTTTGCACGCTCTAACAGCAACTTGTCGCTCAGCCTTAACAGCTGCAGGATCTCCCTCAACTCCCAAAACCATTACACACTCCTGAGATGGAACGTACCCCAAGCGCTCAAGCATCCACAATCCTAGCTTCTCCATGCCCCCTTGGGATGAGAGTACGAGTGAAACGGTTGTCTCGTCAGGGTCTGAGAGGCGCATCATCGCAGGAATCAAGCCACTCTGCATTGTCTCGCGGATCGCGTTGATGCCATCTCGAAATGACTTGAACATCAGACCCTCGTATCGTCTAACCTCTGGAACACGATGGATACGTAGTTTCGCCTTCGTGATAACACCGAGCGTTCCTTCTGATCCGATTACAAGTTGTTTGAGTTCCGGACCGGATGCAGACGCTGGCACCGCCTTGGTTTCCAACCTGCCATTGGGCGAGATGAGAGTGAGGCTTTCAACCATGTCCTCGATCTTGCCGTATTTTGTTGACACCTGACCTGCAGATCGAGTAGCTATCCATCCTCCTAACACTGAAAACTGAAATGATTGGGGAAAATGACTGAGCGAGAAGCCTTTCCTATTCAGCGCGTCCTCCAAATCTGGCCCTGAGATACCTGCTTCGACGGTTGCAGTGAGCGATACTGCGTCCACCTCGACTACCCTATTCATTCTTCGTAGGTCAATGGTGATTGCACCCTTGAACCCTCTCCGTCTAAGAGGCTCGACTCCTCCGACAACGCTGCTTCCGCCCGCGAACGGGACGACCGAGATACGGTTTGCCCGAGCAAAACTGAGCAGCTTCGCCACTTCTTTCTCATTTCTTGGAAACACGACCGCGTCAGGTGGGTTCCGTATGATGCCTCGACGCAGGGCGAGAAGATCAAGATACGATCTTCCGTGACTATGCGTTAGCCGGTCATACTTCTCTGTCGAAACTTCCGCGTTGCCGATGGCTCGATTCAGCCGCGCCAAGGCTCTCTTGTCGAGTCGCGGTGGCGGAAGCTTGACGTCTTCGAGTGTTACACGGGGGCACTGATCCAGTTTCGCGATCTTCAGGGTCTTGGCAAGGTAAGGCCACAACTGCGGCCTCTCCTCAAGCGGATAGGTCTTCGACTCAAGCCCCCATCCCCACCACTTCACGGCGCCTGCATCCGCCTTTGGGCTGCTCGTCCTGCTCACCTGTCCTCTGTGATGATCGTAGCCCGGATGGATATCGCTTTTCATCTTCCGTAGAACTTGACGTAGGCCGTCTGCCTGCTACGGCTAGTCTCTGCGACCAACCCTGGAAGGGCTTCTTCAGAGACCCACGAGCAGAATTAAGATGCTGCTACTTGCCAGCTGGTTTTCTCGTCCTCGCTAAGAGAAAAACGATCACTATGATGATCACAGACCAGGCAACCACGTCAGCCAAGAAGTTCAGAAAGTCGATTCTCCAAGGATTGTATTCTGGAGCTATTATCATGCGAAAGAGCCAGGCGAGCGGAAATCCATAGTGTTCTGCACCCACCAGCATTTGTGGCGTATTCGAGGCTAGGCCCGTCAACAGGGTCACTATTTCTCCGCCAAGGATCGATGCGATTAGCCGACCAGTTGTATTCATCATTCTTCGCTCCATGGCAACGATTAACTTCATCCGAGTCTGACTGATTTCAACCTATCTAACGCAATGCGTGGGTCCTCTATTCCCGTCACAGCCTTGTCGAAGGGACAGATGTCATTCTTCTCGCGATTCAGTATCCTCGGAACTATGGTCCCGTGCTCGCACTTGATGCCATTCGCCTTGAGAACAGACATCGCGCCTTCGCTCATATTCGCACCATAGACGGCGACTATCTTGGAGTAGGCGCAGAGTAACGCGGCAGCTCTACCCACAATGCTGTCGGCGAGCGATGCACCTTCAGACAGCTGACCGAGATCCTCAATCATCGCGAGCAGATCACTGACACCGTGCGACTTGCTCCTGAAGAGAAGCTTGCCATTCTTTGCGACAACGAGAGACAATTTCTCTTCAAAGAGCGTCTTCTTGGCCAAGTTCAAGTCCTCAGACGCATTCGGAGACATAATATGGTTCGACCTCTGGATGCTAATCGTGACCTCTCGCAGATTCGTGCTCAGCATCTGCATCAGTTGCGATCAACGCGATAGGCTCGTCGGCCGGAACCTCCGAGCCTGCTGGATGGAGTGTCTTATGGAGCAGGCCGGATGCTGGAGCCTCTATCTCGAACGTTGTCTTTTCGCCTTCAACCACAGCGATCGGTTCCCCTTCTTCAACGCGATCGCCCTCTTTTCTCAACCACTCGATGAGCTTCCCTGCGCGCATGGACTCATCCAATCGAGGCATTGTGACCTCTAGCATGGAACCCTCATTGGATTCCCGTGTTAATTGAACATTATCCGTTGCATCGGCGAAGGCTACTAATCGGTGTCCCGTCGCAAAGCTAATCACACTAGCAAATCCGTGTGCTGATTCGAGGCAAGACATCGGGCGATTGTTGTGGGAAACCAAAGCCATGAGCTCACGAAGGCTCGCCCATGCACGACCTGCCATGGTTGGCTCGATATAGAGTCAACTTGTACGCATGAGAAGTACGTATGCCCGGCTTGCGGCAGGAAACAATGCCTGCTTCACTGGCCCTATCCTATGAGTACAGAGGAAGAAGCAATTCATTTCCTTAAGTCAGCAGAAGTGCGAACGGGAAAGAGATGCTTTGTCAGGAAAGTCAATAGAATGTCCTTCGTAAAGTGGAGGATATTCACGTCAGAACAAGACTACCGGAGCTACGTACAGACTGGGAAACACAAGAGATGAGCAATAAGGACTGATCGACAGTTCGCGAAGAACCGTGCAGAAGACAATCACGTACGTCGTGATTACATTCGCATTGAGTTCTGTCTTTTACTATCTCATCATTTCCTCTGGCAGTCTGACAGCAGCGTATGGCATTTTTGCGTCAGGTCTGATGTGGTGCCCTGGAGTCGCAGCCTTGCTTACGCAGATTGTTCATCACGAGAGTCCACGCGATTTGGGATGGAGTTGGGGAAAGACTCGGTATCGTCTGGAGCTGTCTGATTCCAGTTCTCTACTCCTCCGTTGTCTACGTCTTTGCTTGGTTGACGGGGCTGGGTCGATTCTCTGTTGTTGGGTTCGTGGGAAACCTTGCCTCTCAGTTTGGCCTGCAACATGTGCTAATCTGGATCACAGCTGTGGAATATCTTGTCGTCACAGTCGCCCTTGGGACTCTTGTGAGCTGTATCACAGCATTAGGCGAAGAGATCGGCTGGCGAGGACTCTTGGTGCCGAATCTCGCGAAGATCACAACCTATTCGAGAGTAGCGCTCATTAGCGGGGTGATTTAGTCTGTTTGGCACTATCCGATTTTGTTCTTCGCCGACTACAACGCGAGCACTCCTGCATGGTACGGAGCAGCGTGTTTCACCGTGATGGTAGTTGGACTGAGTTTTGCCTTCGCATGGATACGGCTCAAATCAGGCAGTCTGTGGACGGCAGTGCTTCTTCATGCAAGTCACAACCTTTTCATCCAACGCGTCTTCGACCCATTGACGACCGACACCTGACTCACAAGGTACTTTACAGGAGAGTTCGGAGCAGCGCTCGCCGTCATCTCGCTGGTCGTTGCCTACATTTTCTGGAAGAAACGGACGGAATTGCCCTGAGGGCACAAGCTCTGACGGCTGCCGTAAGATTGAGGATCCCTAGACGGGGCATTCCTTGAGAATCTGGACCGTGCTGCTGGTTCCGATTCTGCTCGCTCCGGCCTCGATCATCGCAATGCAGTCTTTCAACGTACGAATTCCTCCTGCAGCCTTGACCCCGAGTCGACCTCCGACAGTCTTTCGCATCAGCATGACATCGGCGATCGTGGCACCCCCCGAGCCAAAACCAGTTGATGTCTTCACGAAGGCCGCGCCCGCTTCCTCCGCGAGCTTGCATGCCTGAACCTTCTCTCCGTCGTTCAGGTACCCTGTCTCTATGATCACTTTGACCGGAGCCTTGTTGCACGCCTTGACGACTCGCATGATGTCACCTTGAACAGTCGCTGTGTCTTGAGATTTCAATGCGCCAATATTCATGACCATGTCCACTTCGGCAGCCCCAAGACCCAGGACAGTCTGGGCCTCGAATGCCTTGACCTCCGGCAAGGAGGCGCCGAAAGGAAAGCCTACTGTGGATGACACCTTGACCTTAGTGCCTCGGAGTGCATTGACGGCTAGGGAAACCCAGGCGGAGTTTACGCATACAGCATAGACATCGTAGCTCTTCGCTTCCTCACACACGCTTTGCACATCATCTTGGGTTGCTGAAGGGCTCAGCAACGTATGATCAATCATCTTGGCAAGGTCTTTCCTACCGATGCCCACGTGTCCAGCCTCTGATGAAGAACTGTCGGCTTCCGTATTGAGATTTCTGAGATCCTAACGAGAGCTGGAGCCTCTGGAAGCTAGGATTATGGATGCACAAACAAGCACAGCTCCGAGCCCGCTACCGATTGCGAGCTGTTCGCCCAGAATCAAACCCGACGACACAATAGCTACGACGACCTCGATCAAGAGAACGAGCGAGGAGAGGGTTGCGCCAACAGACCTCTGCGCTTTCGTAAAGAGAAAGTATGGTATGACTGTGCAGACAACTGCTGTATAGATGATGGCTCCCCACGCCTCCCATGGGAGCACAGCGCTGCTGACTTTTCCGAAGATCAGAGCGGCGGGAGCGGTTGAGATGGCTGTGACTAGTGACATCCACGCAGCCATCTGAGTAATACTCGAGTCCTTCTCTGAAACCATCTGCTTGTTTAGTACAAGAAAGACCGACCAGACTAGACCTGACATCAGCACAAGAAGATCCCCGATCGCCTGTCCACCTGCTAGCGTGCTGAAATCCCCGCCCGTTGTTAGAAGGAATACGCCCAGAAGAGCCAAAGGAAGCGCAGCCAAACTGCTGAGTCCAATCGGTTCGTGTAACAGTCTCCAGCTGAGCAATGCGGTGAAGGGCAGGTTTGAGTTGACGATCAATGCGGTCCTCGCGGCAGTGGTGTATGAGATTCCCACGAATTGAAGGATAAAACCGGCACCGTTCAGTATTCCAATAACCCAGATTCTCCAGTCACGAAGCACATTCATCTTAGGCCGTTCTCTGAGGAATAGGAAAGCGGCCGAAAAAACGAAGGCCATCACTAGTCTCAGAAAGGCGAACGAGTAAGGGTCAACGTACTCTAGGCCCACCTTCATGGCAACGAAAGAGGTCCCCCAGAGCAATCCGGAGAGAGCTATCACCGCCACCGGAGCGCGAATACTCGTATCCAAATGCTTCGCCTGCTTCTTGGGCAGCAGTTCTCTAGACGAGCGGGGCCGTGGGTTTAGGCCCCACACTCGACAGTAATCAGACGCGTCTAGAGCTGCTCTCCGACCTCATAAGAGTAGATCGTGTGGCCTAGCAGTTCGTTGTAGACCACAGAGGGTTTCCAGTTGCCGACTTTGAAGTCGTGTGAGATGACCTTGGCGTCTTTCTTGAGCTCACGTTCCAGTTTTGGTCGGAGGCGTTCGTTGCCGCTCGTGGTCAGGTAGAGTGTTACTACATCGGCCTCGCTTAGGTCCACATTGAAGAAGTCATCATGAATCATGCTGACTCTACTTTCAAGGTTCAGCTTCTTGATCTCTGAGCGTGCTCTCTCAATTAGATCGTCTCTCATTTCCACCCCAACCGAGGCGGCTTCTGTCTCTTGGGCCGTCATGATCACGAGTCTGCCGTCCCCCGCACCGAGGTCGAATAGCTTCTGGCCTAGCTTCAGATCCGCCAGCTGGATCATCTTCTTTGCAACTTCAACTGGGGTTTGTACAAACGGCGCACAGCTCATGATCTCTTGCTCCTCTCAGAGGCTAGGCGTAACGCCTCTCGCCTTCGCCCCTTTCTATTTTCGTCATCTTCGGGAGGCCCTGTTCCTTTTTCCCGGTCCACCTGATGTCTTCTTCCAGGAACTTTGCTGTGACCTCTTTGAAACTGGTGAAGATCGCATTGAGTTCTTCCTGTGAGAAGGATTCCATGAAGACAGGATTCCTCAGCCAGCTGTCCCAACCACGGACGCTCTCAAAGAGAGCGGTGTTCAACTTAATCAAACCCGAATAGAGCGAAAGGCGATCGGTCGGTTCAAGCTTCTTAAGATCGTCTAGAGCCTTTGTGCGTTCATCCGTCCACGACAATATCGACACTGCTCCCTGTTTGAGTCGCCTGCATCATGCGAACGCTCATTTAGGCTTATTCCCATGGGGATGACTCTTTGAGACCGAAGAGACTAAAGCGCCGCATCATCAAATCCCACCTCCCGAAGTTCTTGTGGTAGTCTTGACGATGGAGTCGAAAGTCATCCTCTTCTCATACGATCCCGACATGGAGCGTGTATGCGCAGCGGCCATGCGTTCATGCTACTCACCGCATACCAGCTACGACCTGTACCAGCACTCGGATGAGAAAACTCATCCTCTTGAGGATGAGAGACCTCTCAACGATCAGAGAATCGAATCGCTGCTGCAGAAAGCGCTTGAATTAGAACATCATGACATCCTTGAACACGGCCTATTGACTTTTGACCTGCAACATGTCTCTCGAGCTTGCACGCACCAATTGGTTCGTCACAGACTCGCCTCCTTTTCTCAGCAGAGTCAAAGATATGTAAAGATAACACGCAGTCGCGGCCACATCAGACCGCCTGCCATACGAGACGAAGTCAAGGTTCCGGTGCAGATTCACGGCGCAAACTTGGAGATGAGCTACGATGATATGATAGATGTCGCCGCACAGATGGAAGAAGGACTCCTCAAGGCTGGAGTCAGAGCTGAGGACGCAAGATACGTGCGCCCCAACGCCGCCGTGACCAACATCGTCACCTCGATGAACCCGAGACAGTTGTTGCATGTTCTTGAGCTACGATGCGCCCCCGATGCACAATGGGAGATTAGAGATCTGGCCTGGGCAATGTTCGCTTGCGCTAAACTCGTTGCACCGAACATTTTCAAGACTTTGTCTTCGGCAACGAGCAACACTGCGTTGCGTGAAAAGATCTCCAAACTCGATCTAGTCGTGGAGAAAACGCATGACGCCTTTGTCGCGAGCTCTAGAGGAGAGCTAGTGGAGATTCCGCTTGATCAAATTGGTCTGGAACACACTGTGCGCGCGTATGTCAAGAACCTGCGATGAGCATCTGTTATTCATCCGTATCTGACGAAAAACTGCGCTTCCGTAATGCATTTTGATTCTGAGAGAGCTATACGCTCTTCATGCCAAAGCGAAAAAGGCGTGCAGTTCGGAGACGCAGCTCTCGCAAACGTCATGGACTACCGAGAACTGTTCGTGGAAAAGCGAAGAGAGCGTACGGAAAGACATGGCGGAGTGTCAAGAGAGGCTTACGTCGCGTAAGGCGTAGGCTGTAGGGACATCAGAACAGGCGACCGCTGAGACAGCGGTCGAGGCTAGTCTTTCGAGAGTATCTGAACCTCGCATGACGCGAGTCTCTTGAACTTCTCAGCATCACTGGCGTCGCCAACGATCGACCCGTAATGCATTGGAATAGCGATCTTCGGCTTGATGCGTTTAGTGGACTCTGCGGCTTCTTCTGCAGTCATCACGTAAGTGCCACTGACTGGTATGCAGGCAATGTCAACATTGAATCGTTCCATCTCGGGGATCAAGTCTGTGTCGCCAGCATGATAGATCCTTACTCCGTTCATGGTTGTGATGAAACCGAGCATCTCGTTCTGCTTGGGATGGAAAGGTTGACCTGGAGACCGGAACTTGTTCACGTTGTATGCTGGAACCGTTTCGATTGAGACGCCGTCAATGACTACCTTCTCGCCGGGCTTCGCTACTCGTATCTCCTTCGCTTTCGTCTTGGCGAGTTTGCGTTTCGATTCGGCTGTCGTGATTATGATCGTCTTCTCAGAGACTATTCTCTCGACATCTTCGGGGCTACAATGGTCATCGTGATCATGGCTGATCAGGAGGATGTCAGCTTTCTCTCCGCCCTTGATCTCGTACGGATCGATGTAGACCACTTTTCCGTTCTTGATCTTGAAGCCGTCGTGGCCGAGCCAACTGATCTTCACGCCGCCATACTCGTACAAATCGATCGGAACCTCCCCTACCTACTGCACACTACCTCGGATCGGCTTTGGGATAAATCCTCTGTGGGTAGCCTGTCACGTCTCTAAGCACAAGTTCGATATCAAATGCAAGTATTTGTATTCGCGAACGTATGCTCATCTTGTTCAGGAAGGGCGAACGTGTTGGCCAATGTAAAGTGGAATGGAGGAATGCGTTTCACTGCCACCACAGAGGAAGGCGATTCACTCACGATGGACACGGACCCAGAAGGCGGCGGCGAGGGACGCGGGTTCCGGCCAGTTAAGCTCGTGCTTGTCGGGCTGGGCGGATGCACAGGCATGGACGTCATCTGGATTCTGAAGCGTCAACGACAGGATGTCACTGGCCTTGAGATGAATGTTACAGGAACAAGAAGAAAGAAGGACCCGCAATACTACGAGGCCGTGCAAATCGAGTACGTTGTGCGTGGACGAAACCTGAGAGAGCCAGCTGTGAAGAGAGCGATCGAACTCTCCGAGCAGAAATACTGCTCCATTAGAGGAATCTTCCGCCCGGAAGTCAAAGTAACAACAAGCTACCGCATAGAACAGGAAGCCTGACTCAAGGCATCATCTCAACGAGTCATTGTCTCGTGATCGTGTTGCCCAAGGCTTCAGATACGAAGATCAAGGAGCTTGACCGTAAACTCGGCACGATCATGAGTAGACTAGAAACGATCGAGAGGATTCTCTCGGATTCCCTTGAGCACCCCGAACTGGCGTCTACAGTTAGCAACCTGCGGACAGGCGTGCTGCTCGTCAAAGAACCGATCGCTGCGCTTGAACGCTTGTCGGCCGCAAGGAAGTACCTTCACCGACGCTCGGTCGAAAAGGACGAGATTTCTCGTCTGATCATTCAAACCCTCGCGCTAGAGGGACCTCAGAACACCTCTCAGATCGAACGAGCGCTGAGAGAAGCAAGAGGACACGCTTCACGCAGAATAGTGAGATCGAGGCTGCGCACGCTGGTCGACGAAGGGATCGTTCAGGCAGAGAGAGGCAAGGGCACGGTCTACAAGCTCGCAGAGTGACCAGTAGGACAATCTTACTGGTCACTTCTGTACAGAACAGCTATCCCTAGTGACCAGGCCCGATACTAACGCGACGAAGAACACGAGGTGAATGATAATGAGCGATGAAAAGAGACATAGGCACGAGAGCCCCGAGGAAATTGCCGAGATCCTCTCAGTCGTCTCTGACAAGGTTCCAGGACTTATCAAAGGGCTTGTCAGCGCAGTCTTCTCAGAAGAGACGGCACGAAACATGGCAAAAGCAGCGGCAACATACTACAAGGAACTCAAAGCAGGCGGATTCCCCGACGACCTTGCGCTACGCATGACACAGGAATATGTCAGCGTCTTCACCAAGATCGGCGACGTGATCAAAGCCGCCCGGGAATCTGAGCACGACGAAGATGTCAGCAAGGCTGTGAAGGAGAAGATCAAGCGGGAACTCGAGAAGGATTAGCAGCACGGAGCGCGGACTTCAAGGAAGGAAAGCAGCATGGTCTCCCTAACAACAATAGTGCGATCAGGATACTATGTGCTGAAAATGCTTCCAAGCCTGCTTTGGCTTCCAATCAACGTAAGAACAACCATAGGCCACATGACTGATGTCTTTGAGGAGCAACTCGTCCAAAGCGGCCTCGACCATGACGTATCGCGTCAGCTCGCCGAAGCCTACCGTAGAGCAAACAGAGAACTCGTCAGCCAGATGACATCTCTCAGATCTTGGACTCGCTGAAGGAGTCAATCATCCATCGACACACTGGCCCAAGCGAGGCTTGGAAATCCTCCTGTTTTCTTGACACACTTTCTGGCAGCTTCATGGCCCCCTGATTCAGATGACGTGTACCAGAAGTCAGGGTCCCATCTAGAATTGATGATCCCGACACTATAGATTTCGGAAATGTTATGAGTGCCCGTGACTGTCCTGACTTGCTTGGATGCCGGGGTTGCCTAGAAATGCGTGAAGAGCGTGTTGGGCAGCCAGGTAAGGCGTCGGCTTGCTAAGCCGATGGTCTTCGGGCCTCGTGGGTTCAAATCCCACCCCCGGCGCTTCCCGACGAACCCCCTACACTGCCAAGCGTTGGGAGACATGGTCTCGTTCGGGCTGTGGATGAACAAACAGGGCTACAGGCACTCTACCGTGCATTACTGTATCCAGGCACTGAAGTCGATAGCACGGCAGGTTAGCCTTCTTGACCCAGAATCTGTCAAGACATAC
>Ga0315289_10004209_pt1 | contig 21502 bp, 17 predicted proteins | sample YL17G11_40_MG_FD_203452 | JGI IMG/M metagenome (GOLD analysis project Ga0315289, IMG submission 203452) | Sediment microbial communities from Yellowstone Lake, YNP, Wyoming, USA - YL17G11_40 | ecosystem: Environmental > Aquatic > Freshwater > Lake > Sediment | place: USA: Wyoming | collected... | reverse complement strand
TCCGTTCAGCCACAGCCTTAATCGAAACGAGCGCGGCCGGGCAAATGGGAAAAGCCAAGCGCTCGCAACCACAAAATAGGACATTCTTACTTTGCTAAGAATAGGACATTTCTATATTGCTAGTACAGCGAACGGTTTGACGATTGACAAGCGAGCGTGTCACAGTTATGCTTGTTATGGCTGATTAAGCAGATAGTGTTGGGCGGAAACCGCGTAGGATAAACTGTATAGGGGAAGATTGTCGCCAAGGGTATCATCACAAGATAGTTGGCGACTTGCAGGCAGCGAGTGTCATCTGGAAAAGAGGACATTCTAAAAGGCGCTTATCTGGAAATGACATGAGCCGTAGTTAGAAGCCGTGTGCTGGGTATATAGCAATGGTTGATGAAGAGCCCGATGTCGAAGCGGTTCGGCGCCGGCACGCCAGGTCCGGCCGTGTTGATTACGGCGATCCCGTTATACTACACGACTCGTCGAGAACGCGTGTTGTCGTTGTCCCTTTCTTCATCCCGCACACGGACCACACTGAGCTCGCGATCAAATTGATAACCTACATGAAAGCGGCCTCGCCGGATGAGTGGCTGCTCGTTGAGGAGAGATGCCTCTCCCTCGGGGAGGCTGCCTCAAGGCGCCTACTCATGGCCCTGAAGACGCATCTGAAGGTTGCTGAATCGGGAGAATCAGGCGATTTCCTCCTGATTCGTGTTGCTGAGGGAATCGCACAGATTGGGACGCATGATCCAGCGCGAGTTGCCGCTGCCCTGACGAAGGTGTTGAGTCAAGATGAGATCCTTGAACATCTGCGTGGTACAGAGCTGAGTACTGAGCTCGTCTCAGCCTTCCGCGGCGCGATTCGTTTAAACGAGATGCGCTCGGCGGTCGCCCGACTGCGCCAGCTATTGGATGCCGATGAATCAACTGAGGACGTCTACCAGGAGTGGTGCGAGACGCATTCCTGGGCCTTTGGCAACGCATACGTCATGAGAGACGAAGTACGCGACATATCGACGGGTGACAGGCTCGACATTCTATTGCCCACGGTGATTGCAGGATATCGCGACATCGTGGAACTGAAGCGGCCAGATATGCCAGTCTTGTTTTACGACGAGGCACGCAGAAGCTTTTACTTCTCCGCTGACGTGTCGAAAGCCATGGGACAATGCCATCGTTATCTGGATGTGCTCCATGAGGCAGCAGCCGAAGGGCTTCTCGATCACCCGGAGATCGTTGCGTATCACCCGCGGGCAATAATTGTGATAGGCAGATCACAAGGTTGGCCCGTGGACAAACTTCGCGCCCTTCATGGCCTAAACCGCCGGTTGTCCGGTATCTCGGTGATGACGTATGACCACCTTCTGGCTCAGGGTGAGCGCCTGATCGATATGTTGAATCCGAAACCAAAGGAACTTCCTGAAATTGAGGCGTTTTTTGAGAGAGATAACGACGGCGATGAGGATGTACCGTTCTGAGCCGATCTCCAACTATTGGCTTGAGACAGAGAGCTGCTGCAGCGCGGCTCTTGCGGAGCAACAGCCGCGCCGCCTTGCCTGCCGCTAACGCACATCGTTGATATGAGTTCCGGCAGTGCAGACTGAAAATGTGAGGTTTTGATGCAACGACTGTGTCTATCTGATTGGGATGGCACATTACGACCTGGCTTCATTCTTGAGGACTGGCTTGAGCATCTTTCATCAGAAGGGATAGTAGGATTTGATTTTGCTGACGCATGCAGACAGCGGATCGCTAAGTATCAGAAAGGCATGCTGCCTTACCATGACCTCGTCATCGAGGCAGCTAGTATCTATGCTTCGGCTGTGAAGGCCGTCGATCAACATAAAGTGAATTGTTCTGCGGAGCGATTCATTCTAAAGGATAGGTTGAATCTCTTTGCCTATACTGAACCTCTTCTTGTTCTTTTCCGCAAAAAAAGTATAGAGACAATCGTGGTATCCGGAGGGCCGACGGAGGTTCTCGAAGCTTATGGCCGCATGCTTGGCTTTTCTCGTATCTATGCCTTAAGGCTAACGATCAGTGACTCTGGACGGTACACCGGCGATGTCCAAGAAAACCATGGGATTCTCGAGGAAAAAGATCGTGTCGTTCGTTCCCTCAAGTCAGAGAGCAAAGAAGTCTTCCTCGCTCTTGGGAATGCGCCGGCGGACCAGCCCCTATTTGTGTTTGCCAAACATGCCTTCCTCATCCAAACCGAGGGTGTGCATTACACTGCCCCCGGGACCACACAGGTCAATCCACAGAGTCTCCTTACACATGTGATGGCTCTTCTGGGACAGAAAGGAGGTTCAGATGGGTTCACTGTCTAACCTTATGCCCCTTGCGTATGCTGTTACTGGAGGTGTGCTTGTTCTCATTCTAAAGGTGATACTTCAGTGGTTTTTCGAGAACTGGTCCAGATGGGCTGGCAGTTGGTATGACTGCATTTACGATGATGAAGGGAAGCTTGAAAAACGGGATGTCTTCCGCCTGCGGAATTTTCCAGGCGCTTCGACAATCAGAGCGGGCATACGGGGTGACTTTCCGTATGAGATAAGAGGACATCGCAGATGGAAACTTATGGGTAAGATAGTTGGGCATGATTTCATAGCTCATTTCTGGTCTGTTCAGAAGGGGGTCAGTAGTTATGGTGTTTGGTTCGTTCATCAAGAGGAGGATTATCTCTTTCGCGGCCAGTACCTGAAGTGGGATGACAGAAGCAAGCCAGCTCTGCGCTCCGTAAAGTTGATGGTGATACGATGCGATCAATGGAAAGAAAAATACAACAGATGGCCAGCTGATACCAAGTAACTGAATCCGGCTAACACGTATGAGGCCTCGCGGCGTCAAGGAATAAAGTCTCCCTTTGACCGGCGCGTGGGAAACAAGGGGGGTTATGTGGTGAGATGCACTTATGTTGAGTGTTTTTCTTTGAGGCGCAAGCGGTGGAGGATTGCAGAATTACGTAGGGGGTCAGCAGTTTCCATTGAAGAAAGCAGAGGGCTCCTGTATAATATCGACAGTATGACTAGATCCTGTGTCGATAATCCCACGAGTCTTTTGGCAGACATAAGCTTTAGCCGCGCTTTGCCTAAGATGGGTCTTAGTGTTCGACGCTGGCTTGATTCTCTCCAAGACTGACTCCCCACTTGAGCAGCGGTGCTGGCGGGAACCGGTCCCGGTGTGACTCGACGTGAAAATTATGTGGTGAGTTGGTCCCAATTCGAACGCCTTCCTGTTGGACTCTTCACCTTCGCAGCCAAATCGCTTGATTTGGGCATATCCTCAGGGATATCTAACTCACAACATAAGGGCTGAACGCTGGGCAATAGGCTGAGAGCTGTGCCAGGAGGGAAGAAGTAGCATCAAGTTGAGTGAGGACCGTTCGCGAGGACGGTCTTCGCTCCTCTACACCTTGGAACCTGTGACACTGAGCTGTTCCCATTTTGCCGATCTTCTGCTATTATCCGGCCGCTGACACTATCTTTAACTACCCAGTCTTTTCTCTGTCTATCGAAAAGACATTGGAGTTCTCCGGCAAATCGCAGACCCCCTCCTATGGGTGGTACGACCTCCGTAACTCTCACGGCAAACTTAAAGTCCTTGTATGCGGTGAGTGACATGCGGTTATCTTAGACGCGGAGCAGTTCTCAAGGGAGGCTCTGACCGTCTAATGCACTGGAGCATAGAACACTTTCGGAATTCTGCAGAGCAATCCGCACAGTAGACAATCGAATCAACATCGCGATTCTATCTAGTTGGAATTCCAATTGAAACACTGGGCGTCCCATCGTTTGCCTTCCACTTTCATTCGTCGAACCGTTTCACCGCTTCGACTATCTCTTCGATCGTCCACGGAGCAGCGGAGGTACCGGTTTCGATCCCGACAGAATCGATGCCTTTGAACCAGGATCCGCGCAACTCCGAAGTGTTTTGCACGAAGTACGTCTTTGAATTGATCGCTTTGGAAATGCGATGCAATTCATCTGTGTTCTTGCTTTTCTTGTCACCGATTATCACTACAACCTCGTTCTGCTCTGCCACTTCCCTGACCGAAGCCTGTCGCCTTTGCACAACACTGCAGGTTGTTGGATATACGTCAATATCTGGCCGTCTGCTTCTGAGTATGGAGGTAACGCTATTGACGATATCCAGCCCGAGAGTAGTCTGGAATACTATTCCTACTCTTCCAGGGGATAGACGTACTTCCTCTGCTTCTTTCGGATTCTTATCAGAGATGACCAATGCCTCCTCACCTGCCCAACCACAAATTCCCCTTACTTCTTGATGATCTTTCGTGCCAACTATAAGTATCTGGTACGCTCGTTTGCGCAAATCATCGACTAACTGATGGATCTTGCCTACTTTCTCGCACGTAGCGTCAACTACGGTTAGGCCGCGTCGTTTGGCTTCATCGAAATCATCTGGGCAAGCTCCATGGGTCGGGATTATGAGCACCCCTTCGCTTATCCGTCGTAAGGCTGAAGTCGTAGCAAGAATAGACTCAATACCATAATCGTCTTTCAATCTCTCTATCACTGCGTCGTTGTTAACGAGATCACCAAACATGTAGGCCGGTCTTTCCGAGACTTGACACGCCTTATCAAAGGCCCGGTTGACCCCTGCACAGAAGCCAGCGTGTTTGCTCAAGGTAATATTAACAGGCACAGTCGTTACCACTCCGTTCGTTTTCTATCTTCCGAATCTCTTCTATAAGAGCTTGAAGGACACATTTTTCGTCCACAGTCTGAACGTGTCGCTTCCCCTTGCGAAAAATCGCTGCTCGTCCTCTCCTCCCACCTGTGACGCACAGATCAGCTTCTATTGCCTCACCTGGTCCATTTACTCTGCATCCCATCACACCAATTGACAAAGGTATTTCGATCCCGGATGCAAATGCTTCTACTTTCCGAATGAGTCTCATTACATCGATTTCTGTTCTGCCGCAAGTGGGACAGCCGAAGACGTCAGCCCTTCTCTGTCTGATCCCAAGAGCTGTCAGGATTCTCCACGCAACATCGACCTCCTTGATGGGAGACTCAGTTAGCGAGACACGCATCGTATCCCCAATTCCGTGATAGAGCAGGTACCCGAGGGCAATCGAAGAATTGACAGTTCCCCGAACGATCGTGCCAGCCTCCGTCAGACCGATATGGAAAGGGTAGGGGACCTTTTCAGCCAAGAGCTCGTAAGCTTGGATAGTGCGTTCGATGGAGCTGGCCTTAAGAGCAACTACAATATTGTCAAACTGATTGTCCTCGAAGAACCTGATAAGGTCCAAGGCTGACTCCACCATGCCTTCAGCAGTGACTCTGTTGTGATAACGTTTCAGAATCTCTGGTCCCAGGGATCCAGCGTTCACACCAATTCTTATCGGAATCTCCTTTTCCCTGGCAATCCTGATAACTTCTCTGACTTGTTCGTGTGAACCTAACTTGCCCGGATTGATCCTCAGTTTGTCCGCTCCTCGTTTGATCGCTTCAATGGCCACGTCATGCCTTTCCTGAATATCTGCCACTATCGGAATGCGGGTTTGCTTTCTTATATCTGCTAGCGCCCGTGCATCCGCCTCGGTATCAACTGCCAGGCGTATAATCTCACAGCCTGCCTCTTCAAGTTCTTCGATCTGTCTGACTGTGGCACGCACATCACTAGTTTTCGTGTTGCACATTGACTGAACACTGATAGGAGCATCTCCTCCTACAGGCACGCCCCCTACACTAACTTGCTTTGTCTTCCGGCGTTCGGTCATCATTGCAGACTAACCTCGCTAGGCATTGGGCCGTTCGGGTCAGCACTAGAGCAACCCGTGGAAAGCCAGAACCGGGCCATAGTGGAAGTAGAAGCTTTGGAACGAACTGAATAGATATTGCTACATCTTCAGACGAGGCCGCTATTGATGTACACAGAAGTTCGTTCTGCGCGACCCGCATCACATCGCTGAGCAATGTGCAAAACCTGATTTAGTACGTACGTTCAACAACGAAACTCGCCAACTCACGCAGAAGACTCTGAATGTGCGGTTCCTCGCTTATTCTGGGAATAGCCGTTTCAGCGGTGGCCACGAACTCACGTGCACGACACTGAACTGTCTCCAGCGCCCCAGTTTCCCGCCCCATTCTGCGCACCCACTCGACTTCGCTTTCTGATATGTTGGCACCTCCCCACAGCTTCACAAAGCGCTCCCTGTCGGGGCCATCAAGGCGTCGGTGGATCTCGAGAAACAGTGCTGTCTTCTTGGCCTCTGACAGATCAGACGATACCGATTTTCCAAGTTCTTCCCTACTGCCGTACATTCCAAGCACATCGTCCTGATACTGGAAAGCCACGCCGATGGGTATCCCAAATCCTGCAAAAGCGTCGTGCCGATCAAGATGATCTGGAGAGCCCGCCAGAGCAGCGCCCATCTGAAGTGGTCCTGCAATAGTGTACAGCGCAGTTTTGGACCGCGCTATGGCATCGACGTACTCATACGAAAGCTGGTCCAGTGAAATGCCAGGGTTGATATCCAGGGTCTGTCCAAGAGTCGTTGTGTGAACTATGTCCCGAAGAATCCTCAAGGCGCTGCAAATCGCCGCCGCACCGAATTCCTTACGGCCGATGAGTGCCGGTAGCCAGGATCCCATCATATCGCCCACGTTGATAGCCTGAGAGATGCCATAGTGATCATCATCGCCCTTGATCTGTTCAGCGAACACTTTCCATGTAGTCTGCTCATTTCGGCGAATAGGAGCGCGATCCATAATATCGTCGTGAACAAGGAATGCATTATGCGCAAACTCATACCCCACTGAGACGTCCAAGACCAGCTGGAGAAGCGACGGATCACCCTGCGTGATGTCATAACCGAGGACGATCAGTGCACCACGCAGCTTCTTGCCGTGAGAGATCAGCTTCCTTGCCTCCGCAAACGCCAGGTCAATCACGTCTGAACGAATCGGTGCAGTGTTACTGACTTCGGATAGAACACGTTCCTCTGCCTCGCGCGCGACTCCCTGATACGTTTTGATGAAGGCGTGTAAACCTCCATGATTAGGAATCATCCCCATTACCTACCTCCTCCGAAGCGTCGGTTTCGCGTTCCAAACTCGCACACCTCAGACACAAAACACTCCGTATCAAGGTCGGGAAAGAACACCTTGGGGAAAGACCATTCACTGTAGACCGTCTGCCATATCATAAAACCAGAAGTTCTAATCTCCCCTGACGTCCGGATCACAAGATCGGGATTGGGAAGGTCAGCTGCATCGAGTTGTGACGATAAGTACTCCTCCGTCACAGCAGGCACTTTCTCTGCAATCGCCTTGTTGACTGCACGCAGAACATCGTCTCGCCCGCCATAATCCAACGCGGCGACCACCGTTGCAGCATCATTGGTTTGGGTCTCGGACTCCAGGTTCGTCAGTAATCGACTCAGAAAGTCAGGGATCCGATCCTTCCGGCCGATATGCCGGAACCGCACATTGAGTCGGCGCAGCTCCTCGTGCAACCTCTGGTCGTACTCCTTACCTAGACGAAACAGAGCGTTAACGTGGTTCGCGTCGCGGCGCCAGTTCTCAGTCGAAAACAACCAAAATGTCATTACCTCAAGACCCATCTCTATGCCGTCTTCGACTCGTCCCAGTACCACCTCAAGGGCTTTTCGGTGACCTTCGATCCATGTCTTACGTCGAGCTCGCGCCCACCGTCGATTGCCGTCCACAATCAAAGCAACGTGCCGCATCTTCGTTTCCGCTACGACCCTGCGTCCTTGCTCGATGAGCTCTGAGCGATTCTTCTGCATCACTGCTTTCCCCTTCTCAAAAAGCCCTGCCATTCCGTACGGTCTGAGCCTCAGTGAATCGCAATGGCACTGGCGGTCCCCGGCGCTCCTGGCACTGCAGCGCTTAGTTGATGTCTCGCGTCTCGGGGGACAGCATCGTTGTCCGCTTGACTACGCCTATCTGTTTCGTGTCTGACTCCCGGACGAATCCTCTTGAGTACCTCTCGCCGAATAGCGTAATGAACGGTCTCTGATGAGAGTGGCCCCAGCTGCGCGCTTCAGTCAGTTTACCACTTCCCCTATATTTAGCTTGCCCAAACAAAAGCGATCGCCACAATTGTAATCAGGACGATAGTCAGTCGATACATTCCACGTGGTCGAAACAGTTGCCTGGCTGCAGGCATTTGCGCACACAGACCCTTCGCCTGTAACTCCCTGTTGATAATGGACACGAGAACCTCTCTGAGACCAAGAATCCTCCGGGTGTAGCCGTGCGAGATAAATAACGCAGCGATGCCAACCCACGCCATCGTTACCATGCATAGAATCTTCAGCAAAGTTGGGCTTGAAACCGTAATGGCTGCGTGTGCCGTTACGATGGTGGCCTCAGCAAACAAGGCGTAATAGAAGACAATCCATTGGCGTCGCCGGTAGTAGTAGAGTTCTTTTCCGATCACGTCGAGAATCTCTGAATCCGTCATGTCTGGCTACCTCAAACTTCGATAGGTCCTCTGGGAATCTTCGAGTACGGCTGTCGGAGCAGAGTCCGCTGACACGCAGTATGCGGAGGTAGCTAGCATATTGGACTGACAAACTCCTACAGTACGAGGCGAACGAACTCTGTTCTGTCTGTGTCCGTTGCTGCATCCCTTGCTTTGGCCTACCGATCTTCTGCATGTGTAGTATACCTGAATATTCTGCAAGCCGGGGGCACATGACCAAATGAAGATGGCGAACGATCAGTCACTCCCTGCGATGTCAACAAGAACGACTTCAAGCTCTGGGATGACCAACACCCCGTTTGCCCTAAATTCAGCCTCGCCCGACAGACTAGATCATACGAGAGCAATATCTAGAGGTCAACTGGATCTTCCAGGCTGACTCTCTGCCAACATCCGGTCAAATGATCGCTCTTGCTCTTCGACTTTGTACTGAATGAGTGGTCTCAACTGTCGCTCAGTTATGGCGGGAGACTCTAGAGGGTCACCAAGAGCCCTTATCTTCCGAACTATCTTCGGTGGGAGGGTTAGCAGGCCCAAGACCTGCGTCACACGTGCGCGGGATACCCCTTGCCTTCGAGCGAGCTCGGCTCGGGAGGAAGCCTCTCCCCTCTCCAATGCCTGCTGCCACTCGAGGGCCAGAAAGATGGGGTTACAGTAGGTCTTTCGGGGCTTTCGAGTAGCAGTTCTGGGGCGTGCGGCCGCGTGTCGGAATCGAAACACGACTTTGAAGGTTCTATCTTCTGACCGGTTCGGGGAGCCACTCTGTGCAAAAGGCAGAACCTCTCGGGTTACCATTCTTCTTTGGCGAAGCTTGGGGTGAAAAAAGCTCGACCTTGAGGCGCAAGTTCGTTATCATACCCCTAAATGAGCAAGGCAGTGTGGCTGCTCAAGGTTACTCTGCCTCAGAAGGCGGGTAAGCTATCATAGCGATATTAGAACCTGCTCCAGAATAGGTAGATCTTCATTCACCGGTGGGAGAGACACGTTCGTTGAGATTGTGGGGATGGCAACGTAAGACTCGCCTAGACCTGGGACGTTGTTTGGCATAGTTCCGCCTTTTCTCTCATGGTCTCTCCGGATCAGACAGAAAAGACAGAAAAGGCAGACAGTCATGCGGCCATGGGTGTGTATCGATCAAGCTTGAAGGGGAGTACTCTTGTATGTTTGGCTGTCCTTATCACGAGAAAGAAAGGTCTTGACATCGGACCTTTTGCACTTATATAGGAACTGGCAGGGGCAAGGCGTGCGCATGGAATGCGGTTTATTGAATCGTGGATCTGTCAAGCAAAACGGATCGTAATGGTAGAAGGAGCGGCCACATGAATACGGCTAGCCTCAAAATCGATAATAGGAAGGATGTTCTGCTCTTACTACTGTTGTCGCCCGGTCGATCGGAAACTAAGAATGAAACAATATCAGGGCGCACACGATTCATGAAACTTGTGTATCTCTTCTACAAGGAACTCATTTCCAAGTTGCCCTCATTTGAGGATATCGGGACAAACAGCCAGCACGAGTTCAAGCCATATCACTTCGGCCCCTTCTCAAAAGATATCTTTGACGACATACAGTTCCTCGAAAATGCTGATTTAGTAAAGGAGGAGGCCGGAGGTGATCTATCAATGGCTGAGCTCGCAGAGTCAAGATTGTTTCTTGATGAGGTCCTCCTTGAGCGAATCGAGACTGAGGAATCGAATGAGCCGTACGTAGAACCTGCATTTCGGCTGTCAGAATCTGGAGTAACTTTCGCTGAACGACTGTACGTTCTTTTGAAGCCCCAAGAGCGCAGCGCACTTCAGCAATTCAAGGCCAGATACAATAATCTCCCGTTGTCCACGCTTCTTCGCTACGTCTATGCCGCATATCCAGAATCAGCAGTTGAATCCAGAATAAGGGATTTGGCATGGAAATAGGATTGGCGGCTTTAGTATCACTAGGATTGCTCGGTGGCTTGGGCGCCGCTTCGTGGTACTTAATTCCGAAAGCACAGGAAATTTCGAAGACGAGCAAGCTAGCCTGGAGTAAATGCTGTGAGAAACAAGCAAGTTTAGAACTAGATTTTCACGAGAGACTCAATAACGTTTACACTCCACCAGAACCGGGACTGGTATCAGACTCTCGAACGGACATATACGGAGGGGTTAAGGGACTTGCAAACCACTACGTGGAAGAACGTGACAGGTTGCTCTCACGACGCCAGAAGATTGCAGTCATTACTAGATCTGTCAACCGAATTCGATTGGCACAAATCGTGAATGTTGTGTCTTACGTTATTCTCTTCATTGTTCTTGTGATAGCTCACTCACAGGGTTTCTCGAAATGGTGGTTGTACGCTGTTGTATGGGGTGTTCCGTGGGTTCTTCTGTCGGCACTGCATGCGCGCCAGGCTCGTTTGGTGAGCGGCTATGACGAAGAGTAAGGGCAAGTCTCAGTATAAGGTTCGATTTGCAAGCGAAAAGGAGCTGCGGGATGAACTGATATATGTCCTCCGTTCAAAGGGGCACCGACCGGTTGTCGAAATTCCTTTCCTGGGTCGCAGTCTCGACGTCGTGTATCAAACTGGTAACCACAGTGTTACCGTGATCGAAGTGAAACGGTTGCCTAATCATATTCGTCGTGCCCTTAACCAAGCCAAGATCGCCTTGCTTGGTGCCGACAACGTGTACGTCTGTACTCCTCTCCATAACGTGAGCGATGAAACTAGGTCGTTGTTCGAAAACCTGGGCATAGGTCTCATGTTCATCTGTGAAAAGAACCAGAGGGTTTCACTAAAGTGCGTTTTTCCGTCACGACGCAATGGCAGGAAACAGGAAGAGTACGCTGCCTTGTTGTGCGGTACCCTAGCCGGGAGACTCCGGAGTTAGACCATGGAAAATATCGTTCCCAAGCACATTATGCGTTTTGGAATCCACTCCGAAAAGCAATTTTTCCTTCCCCCTCAGTTCCGAGGGAGCTACGATGCGATTGCACTTAATGGGAACCTAGTAGCTTACTCCCTCCAGGGGGTTTGTTCCTTTCTATCGGGCCTGCTGAAAGAGAAGCCGTATTTCATTGATCCTATAACTCATGCTTTCGGACACCACCCACAGTACATCTCGCAGCAGGAAAAACCGGGAGAACTTGTACCGAAACCTGCGATGAGAGCGCTGGCAGAGCGATATGGTGAACCTGCAACAAAGTTCTTGGGAAAGCGTGGTTTGCTACCTAAGGATTTTGATGGGGACAGCGCGCGGGATTTCACGGTACGCGTTCTTGATTTTCAGAAGCTTGTTATCGACAGTGGACTGATGCAGACAGGAGATGCCAAGTACTTGGACATAACAACAAGAACCCCTCGTTTTCTAATTGCTCCATACTTCTATCTGGGGTCAAATTCGGTCGAAATGTGGCTTGAGCGAAATCTCGGATTTGTCGAACTTGCTGCTGAGTGTGAGCCCGACCTGCCAATTTTCGCCGAAATTCTCGTCGCATATGACGCGTTTCTTGACCCGGACGTTCGTAAGCTCCTCGTGTCAAAGTACGGAAGATGTGACGCCCAAGGCATCATCCTTTGGGTAGAGAGCTTCTCAGAGCACTCTGCATCAGTTGGCGCTCTGAAGGGTTACCGTTCCCTTGTTGAAGGACTAAGTGCGGCCGGGAAAGAGATTCTTGTCATGTACGGAGGATACTTTTCCATAATTCTGCGGAAGCATGGAGTCACCGCGGTTTGTCACGGTCCTGGGTACGGTGAGGAACGAGAAGTCACTCCCGTGGGCGGTGGAGTACCACGCCCTAAGTTCTACTTTCCAAGCATGCATATGCGCTTGCCTTACCGAGAGGTTGCATTTGCACTATCGGGCAGTGATATTGGAACTGCAGAGGGATACTATAAGCTCGTTTGTGATTGTGACATGTGCCACCAGATCCTAGGTGATGACTTGAGGAAGTTCTCTTCTTACGGGGAGGCCAAGTCTGGGATCAGAAAGGATGGCATAGCATTTGAATATGCTACGACTGAAGCAAGGAAGATCACGACTGCCCACTATATTTACAACAAGAAGAAGGAATTTCAGTTTGTTGACGCCAGCAGCGGACCCGAGATAATCGATGACCTGAAGATATCCTACACGAAGTGTAAAGAACTTTTCGGAGTGAGTGAGGCCGCACACCTCGAGGCTTGGGTATCCTCTATAGTAAACTGACAACGCGCTGTTGCCGTCAGCGATGTGCATCGGCAGACTTGCGCCAAGTGACGGGGCTCGTAGCAACCCATGACGGCAACCTCAAACCATCAGTAGCCCAGGCCAAGGCTCGCGACTGATTCGTGCTTCTGCACTGTTACTAAGTGGGTAGATTGGGTCCAGCGCGCGACGAGCAACGCATATGTCCCTTGGAGGTTGTACCGCGACATCGAGGATGATCTAACTCTGCTGAAGTTCAGAACAGTTCTAATGTTGCCGCCATGGAATCCCCTTCAAGAGAGATCGGAAAAAGCAGAAAGGCAGGATGTCAGGATTCCTCTCGTAATCCTGAAAAGGCATCTGGAGCTGTACAGAAGAGCGCGCCGCCACACGCGATTGCCTACGTTTGTGCTCCGACAGGAGCACATAGACTTGAAGAAGATCTTGGAGTGGGCAAGGAGCCGATGATCGGGAAACCTGGCCGTCCGTGCCGAGTTTGCATTCCTCTCTTTCCTAGCCCTCAGCCCGGGGAATCACTCTAACAGTGAGCCTATCCGATCGTTAGACACTTCTCCCACTTCTCTGTGTGGTGGTGCCTGGGGTTCCAGTGCGTGTAGAGGACGCAGAAGGAAAGGGCGGCTTCCCGGCTCTCTTCTCGGGTTCGAATACTGGCACATTTGGGGAGCCACTCCGTACTTGAACCACACTATGCGCTGATGCAAAAAGTTCTAACGTGGTCCAGCGAGGAGCCACACTTTTGTGGGTGACTCCGCTTTGCGCACAAGGACCTGTTCCTGGTGGTATCGCGTGGTGCTGGCCGCCTCCTGATTTCTCGTCATCGAGCTTTGTGTTTTGTTATACTGAAGCAGGGTCAGGAAGATCGCCCGTTGCGATGACGTCCGAATGGTTACGCAATCGACGTATGCGAGGTTGAGAAATGATCCTGCGCCATGTCGTGTTTTACCTTGCGGCTTTCATCGCGCCTGCGACTGCAGCAGGCGCTTCCGACCTTCCTGTCATTCCGCGACCTGCGTATATGGAGGTGGGTCAAGGTGTCTTCCGCTCTGGTCCAAAGCTGGACGTGGACGCCGATCCGGCGATACTGGCGGCAATGAGGCGGGCCACAGCGGCAGACGACGGACCCGATATCTCCTCTCCCTCCGGGAATCGGCCCAAAGTCACCCTGGCCGTCGCGCCCGACTTGTTCCGCAAACTCGGAGAGGAGGGCTACCAACTTTCGGTGAGGCCTAATTCGGTCAAGGCGCGCGCCGCAAGGCCCGTCGGCCTCTTTTATGCCGTCCAGACGCTCCGCCAGCTCGCTTGGGCCGGCGGGGGCCGCGGCGAGTGGGTTCTACCGTGCTGCGAGATCAAGGATCGACCGCGGTTCGCGTGGCGCGGATTCATGCTCGACGAGTCCCGTCATTTCTCAGGTCCGGAAGCCGTGAAACGTCTTATCGACGCGATGGCGCTCCTGAAGCTAAACCGATTCCACTGGCATCTGACAGACGAGACCGCGTGGCGCATCGAGATAAAAAAGCTGCCGAAGCTGACCGAGATCGGCTCTTTGACCAGCTTCTTTGAGAACCCTGCCAAGCCCGAGTTTTACACACAGCGGCAGGTGCGCGAGATTGTCGCGTACGCCCTGGAACGGGGGATCGTGATAGTCCCCGAGATCAACATGCCCGGGCACGCCACTGCGGCCAATCGCGCCTACCCTGAGTACTCAGCCGGCGGCAGCCGGAAACATCCCGTGTTCACCTTCAACCCTGCCCAGGAGGCAACCTTCGATTACCTCGAAGTCATCCTGTGCGAAGTGGCCAAGATGTTCCCCAACGCAGGCATGCTTCACCTCGGGGGAGATGAAGTGGACTACGGATGGGACACGTGGCCGAGGCTGCCTGAGGTGAAGGAACTCATGGCGGAGGAGGGGCTCAAAGATCTTCGTGCGGTCGAGGTTTACTTTAAGCGCCGGATGGCGTCCTTTGTGGCCTCACTCGGAATGAAAACTGGCCTCTGGCTTGTAGGTGTGGAACGGAGCATTCCGGCAGACCAAGTAGTTCTGTTCTGGTGGCGACACTATGCGGTCGGCGAGCTAAGGGCGGCTTTGGACAGGGGCTGCCCCGTGGTTCTTTGCCCGATCGTGCCATGCTTCTTCGATTTTGTGCAGGACTCCTCGCACCTTGCCGGGTGGCACCGGCCCGGAGAGCGGCTCGTCAACACTCTCCAGTCGGTCTACGCGTTCCCCGACTCTCTCATTGCCACTTTGCCCGGAGATGGAAACGTACTAGGCATCCAGGCGAACCTGTGGACTGAGGTTGCGGTCACGCAAGAACGCCGTGACTTTCTGACCTTCCCCCGGCTACTTGCACTTGCGGAGGCGGCGTGGACCTCAGCCGAGCGCAAGGACTACACCGGTTTCGAGGAACGTCTGAAAGTTCATCTTCCTCACTTGCGCGCTGCGGGAGTGGTGCCATGGGACCCCTTCGAGAAGAATCCGGAGGCACGGGAGCAGCGATGAGCACGTCTCCGGATCGTCGGGTCCGCTCCGGGAGTGGACGGGCCTGCCTTGACTAGCCACCACTGAGGTAAGCAGTTCGAACATCGTCCAGCGAGGGAAACCACGGCGGCACCCACTTCTGGCCAGTTCCACCTTAACGGTTCGCAAATCGTACAACCCGCGGAGCCAAGAGATTATCTCAGGAGGGATTTGACCTTGCCCCACGTCAGGGTTTCCACACTGACCCAAACTTGTTCACACGCAAGCGTTCGCGTGCTCCAGGGGCCTGTTCTCGCGATACAATATAATGTTGCCTATTCAAAGGTTCACTTCTGGCTGACAACCACTACGTCATAAATATCAATCTCCGGCAGTACAACAACACCCTTAGAACCTTGCCTGGTGACGGGGAGTTCCTTGTTCAGCCAAAGCGAATGTACCTTCACATTGCTCGGCATATCGCTAATTGTGATCTTGATGTTGTGCAACGGCACGATTTCAGTCATTGGACGCTGCATGTCACCTGTGTTATTGACAAGATGGATATGCAGGTTTTGGCTTCCCTTTGGCTTGCGCACCTCCAAATGCAGCGTAGGAGGTGCATCAATCACGACCTGTTGTCGAGTTCGCTTAGTCCAGGCGGCTGCATTGGCGATAAGCGTGCTGTGCTGGCTGATCTTGCTGCTGTAATAGAATTCTCCTTGGAGCGACGGAAAATAGACGACGCGTCCGCCTCTCTGTTGACTCGTAACGACGGCGGGATATTTGGAATTGGGCGCTAACTCCTGGTACCCTAGTGGCATCGGCTCCAGAATCACCACTGGAACCTCAGAGCCAGTACCAGGCTTGACCATGAGCACGAACTGGGGAGATGCAACGACTTGTCCAGCTTGTAGTCCCGTGACCACAGATTCGCTCGCTACGACTCTAATGTAACTTGTAGCCGGAGGCGTAAGATTCTTGGAAATATGCGCGAGACCAAGAAACCCATTCCATTCGCGATCGGTGACTGGCTCGCCAGACTCATCATATTGGCCGCACTCGAAATCGGCTACAACTGTCCCACCTAGTTCGACAAATCTGCGAATCGCTTCCCTCTGGGACCTTGAAATACATGCCACATTCGGGAGAATCAGAGCATCGTACTGTCCAAGCCGATCGGGTAAAATGTGAACGTCCCATAAAATATCGAAAGGAATGTGTGCTCTTGAAAGCGCTTCAGAGTATCCTTTGACTTCTGCATGAAATCGGTCGAGGCAAGTCGCCTTTCGTTTTGCCCAGTCGATCGCAGTTTTTCCGTTCCCTGCCTCCGCAACGGGGTTCTCTTCGCGGCCGGCGCTGTTTTCTCCGTAAAAACCACGTACTCGGGAAACGTAGTAACGAGAAGTCTGTTCTGACACCCAGAGCGCCACACGTGCCTGAGACACCTCCCCAGTAAGGAGTTCTGAGTTTCGCTCGAGGAATCTCTGTATGTCAGCCACGCCGGCAACCGCCTCGTCCCTGACGTAACTTGGAGAGCTATCAAAAAGCGCGAACCACGGATTTGCTCCGCCAGCTACTGTCTGCGCAATCGCCAATTTCATCTCAGCAGGTGGCAGGGGAATATGGTACCACCGACCCAATGCGTGATGCGTAAACACCAGCGACGGATTACACCCAGCAGACAGAAACTTCGCCACTATTAGCGACGCATATAGATCATGAACCCATGGGCCGGGAGAGAAGAATGCTTCTGCGCCCGCCATGTCCTGATAAGGCTCAAGTTGCCAGGGAGAGCAGGCAGACGGGCAACTCCATAGTTCACCGTTTATGTAAATGATTGCATCTGGATTGACCCTATGTAGCGCGTTTCGCGCCTCTCGCAGAAAATTCACCATGGACTCTTCACGAAATGCAACAAACTTCTTCCAGAGCGGATTCGACCAGTCTTCCTTCTCGGGGATTTCTGCACCAGTTTTTTCACGAAACAGCCTTTGGCAAGTTTCACAGTAACAACACCCAGGAAACATAGACGGACCATCGAGAAATATTCCATCAACGCCTGTCTTGGCCGCTTCAATTATGAGTTTGAACGCCCAATCGCGCCACGAGGAATTGGGACAGAATGCAGTGCCGCTTCCGTAGAGTGGAGCGACACGACCATAGCTCTCGCCCGAGTAAGTAATCTGCTCCCACCCCGGATGGCTCTCGGCGAACTCGTAGGAATACCAGTGCATGTTCAGGTACGCTATGACCCGGATGCCATTCGCATGGGCAATAGGAACATACTCACGGAGTGCGTCCCGTTCGCCGAGTTGTTCCAGCTTGTCAAAGCCTGAGGCATCGAAAGTCGTGACGTGTGCAAGCCCGGGTGGACAGCCCAAGCTGCCCATCACCAATTCCGTGTTGCAGTGCCAGAGTTCGCGGGTCTCGCGCGCCACAATCTGTAGGTCACTCTTAACAAATCGCTCGAAGTGGGCACCGTAATCGTGTCGCATTGTTCTCAGCGGCTTTCGCCACCATTGCCGGTCAGACACACCAACTTCAGCAAATATCTGTCCCGACGCGGGCGACAGAATGCCGGTCACGATTGCTGCTAGTACAATCCATCGTAGGCTCCTAAATCTCATCGCGGAGGAATTAGCATTGAGTGGTTCAAGGCGCATCATTAATAAACTCTGTCGCATGCTCGGCAAGTGCCGGTGTACCTCACGAAGCGTACTCTATGCAAATATGCTGCGAACCCGCACAGCAAAGCAAGAAGGGCCAGCGCAGGGCTGGCCCCTCGTTAGTGCCTCCCGCGACGATGCAAGTAAGCAACGGTACAAGACTTTGATCCTGCCCCACGTGCCGCCTTCGACAGGCGTAGGGGGATCACAGCAATCTGCATCAGCATAGAACTTGAGCTGCTCCGGCCAGTCTGGAAATGTTGCAACGAGATCGTCCCAACCGGTTCCACAGTGGGCTGCCTTTGAGCAGTCGCTGCTGAGGCTATGAACGCCGACACCAGAACCACGAGTAAAATGGTCCATAGCAAGTTGCGCACGACACCCCCCTTGGCAAAACACCCTTTGCTCGCCCTTGGACAAAAGTCTCACCCCGCATCAGAGACGTCCCTGAGATCCACCGAAGGGCTTGAGCTTTGGGTGTCAGTTTGTTTCCTTGTAGGGGATCAACACTTGAGGTCGGCACACCTCAAGCGATTGCGGCGTCACCCTGTCACAATTGCTCGATGAAGTCAACATATTTCCAGGGCAACTTGGATGTCTTGGGGCACGGCGGCAATCCAGATGTCCTAGGACACCGTGGCGATCGCGTATTTTTTCGCATCGGATTGGCGCAATTGGAGGTTGAACCGCCCCGGCCGAGATGGGAATGCCGTCAACTCGTATCAGGCTTCGCCAAACTCGGGCGGCCGGAATTCGGACTCCGAGGCAAGAGCCATTTTCCCGGCCCGCGTGTACTTGCCTTGGACCAGGACACGGTAGGAGCGGCGGAAGGATTCAACCAGGACGACTACTGCGCAGAACATTATTATCGCAGAGAGGGCAACGTTTACGTATCCCAATAACACCTTGCCCGGTGTCGTGGTCAGCGGCAGGAAATTGTCGAAGATGTTGCGCCAACCCGCGTACAGCGTCGTGACGGCTACAAAGACCATGGGAACCAAGGTCACCCCCAGATAACGGACCTTGCCGGCGTTGATTAGCGCGGTTGTGGCCACTGCCAGTGCTACGCCTGCCAGAAGCTGATTGGCCGTGCCGAACATGGGCCAGATTGTACTAATGTTGCCGGTCCATATGAAATACCCCCAGCAGAAAACAACAAAGCCCGTCGAAATTAGTGTGCCGGGGATCCAGTTGGTCCTTTCCATCGGTTTGTAGATTCGACCGCCGAACTCCTGGCAAAGGAAGCGTGCCACGCGCGTGCCCGTGTCGATCGTAGTTAGAATGAAAAGGGCTTCGAACATTATGGCAAAATGATACCAGTAGGACATCAACCCCCTCATCCCCGGTAGACCGGAGAATATCTGAGCGAATCCGACTGCCAGCGAGACCGCGCCGCCCGGCCTGCCTGCCACGTTCTCGCCAACCTGGTTCGAAAGGTCGGCCAGGTTTACCGGCGTCATTCCTATGCTGGCAAACTTGGCCGGTGCCAGATTGATGGCAAAGTAGTCCGCGGGCACAAGCGAACAAGCGGCAATCAGTGCGACCACGCTCACGATACCCTCTACCAGCATGGCCCCATAGCCGATCAAGATGGCGTCCGACTCCTTGGATATCATCTTTGGTGTCGTCCCGGAAGCTACGAGCGAGTGAAAGCCCGATATTGCTCCACAGGCGATGGTGATAAAAAGGAATGGAAACAACTTCCCCGGAATGATGGGGCCGCCACCGTGCACGTACGATGTGACCGCGGGCATTCTGAGGTAGGGGTGAACAACCAGAACGCCGACCACGAGCGCGACGATCGTCCCGATTTTCAAGTAGGAACTCAGGTAGTCGCGAGGGCAAAGCAGAAGCCACACGGGCAGAACAGAGGCAACGAAACCATAGGCCGCGATGGCCACGATGATGCCTTCGCGCGAAAGCGTGAACCAGGGGCCAAGAAACGAGTGGGGCACACGTCCCCCAATGATCACCGCGGCAAACACGCCAATCACGCCAATGATACTGGCCTCGGCAATGTGACCCGGCCGAATCCGGTACATCCACAGGCCTACGAACAGCGCTACGGGAATTGTCATTGCGATCGTGAAGGTGCCCCAAGAGCTTTCCTTCAAGGCATTGACTACTGCTAGCCCCAGCCCTGCCAGCGCGACGATGATGATGATCAAGATGGCCACGGAGGCGATCGCTCCAGCCAACGGACTCACCTCGTGGCGGGCGATCTCCGCGAGCGACTTTCCTTGGCGGCGTATGGATGCCACCAGGATCAGGAAATCGTGCACTCCGCCAGCCAACACGGCTCCCAACAGCATCCACAGCAACCCGGGGGCATACCCAAACTGGGCCGCAAGGACGGGGCCAATCAGCGGCCCTGCTCCGGAAATGGCTGCAAAATGGTGTCCAAACAAAACCCACTTGTTGGTGGGCTGATAATTCTGACCATCGTAGAGGCTATGAGCGGGAGTCGGCCGGCTGTCGTCGATCGCCGCGATCTTGGCGGCGATGAAGGCGCTGTAATAACGGTATGCCAGAGTCATTACAAGAATGGCGCCGAGCACAATCGGTACCGCGTTCATAAATGCTCCCTCGCGTGATGAGCCTCGTCCGCAGCTTGCAGATGCAGACAAACAGACTCGTGCGATCCGAATCCCAGGCGGTCACTGATCAGCGGCCGGTGACGCGGATCGAGAAGGGGTCATGCTAAACGAACAAATATATCACACTCCGGAGCTTAGCAGTACCTCTTGTTACTGCTGTGAAGAGTTATCCATCGAGATGCCTCCCCTCGGGAAAGATGTCGCCTCTTAGAAATAGAACAGATATTTTATCTTGAATACGCTGGCTCTATCCGTGACATGCAATCGAGTGGGAAGCAACGACCCGAAGCTATCGTATTCGTCACTCCGATCGCGGACTTCGTTGATGGCTAGATAGATCCAGCTCTTGGGGCGGAAATTGTAGGAAAACAGCAGTCCGCCGATCATTTGCTCCATTTTGTCGGTCGATCGCACGTAAACGTTGTCGAGGTACACGCGAATATTCAGGTTATTCACCGGCGTCAAGGAAACGAAGGGGCGGGTGTTCACAGTGACGTCTTCAATCTCATTGTCTGGATTCCATTCAACAAACGTGTTGAGTGACGTACCGACTTCGAGTATATCCAGCGCCCGCCAATCGATTTCACTTTCCACCCACGAGTAGAAAGCGAGGTAGTTGCGAGAAAAATTGTAGGTCTTTGAGAGGCCACCCGACAAGCTTGCATCCCATTTGGGAGAGATACCGTACCATGAGGAGAGGTTGAGTTCGTAGGAGTCGAATTCTTTTTCCAGGTCCTTTGAACGACCGGTCATCAGCGACACTTCGTATCCCCAGTTTTTGCGGAACTGCATATTCAGCCCCAACGCGCCAAATCGATCGGTAAATGCGTCCACCTTCTCGTAGTTCAAAACCCCGCCGAGGTAAATTAGCATTTGTTGGACGCAACCCTTGTTGAAATACCAGCGGGGTCCACCGAGTGCCGTAAGTTCCCCCGTGCCTTTCCACGGCACATAACCCACCTGATTGATGTCAAAGTCCTCGCCCACATATCTACCTCGTGCAGCAAGAAGCCATTTTTCTTTGGGCATCTTGAATCCTGCAGAGCCAGCGAAATCTCCTTGTGAATTCTTGTACGAACGCGCTATCTGGTAGGCAAGCTGCCAGTCTGCCGCACGAAAGGCTCC
>Ga0315289_10004208_pt1 | contig 21504 bp, 18 predicted proteins | sample YL17G11_40_MG_FD_203452 | JGI IMG/M metagenome (GOLD analysis project Ga0315289, IMG submission 203452) | Sediment microbial communities from Yellowstone Lake, YNP, Wyoming, USA - YL17G11_40 | ecosystem: Environmental > Aquatic > Freshwater > Lake > Sediment | place: USA: Wyoming | collected... | reverse complement strand
CCCTGGAGCCGTCCCCGCTCCTCCTCCTCCTCGACGGCGGCGCGCGGGTAGAAGGCGCGGTGCGCGCCGGCGAACGCGCCCAGGTCGGCGCCCCGCCGCAGTGCGGCGAGCGACCAAGGCGTCCCGAGCCTGGGGCCCACCTCGGCGCCCGTCGCAAGCGAGACCGTCAGCACCTAGTCCAGAAGGTGGTCGACGACGTAGAAGACCTCCGCGGAGGGCTCGGACCCGGGCGTGGAAGCGGACGCGGAAGCGGAAGGCGACGCCACTGAAACCGGGCCCAGCGTCACCGAGTGCGGCATGAAGAGCTTCCCCGCGAGGTACTCCCTCTCGACCACGAAGTCGGCCGGCTCGCCGCCGGCCTTGCCGCTCTCGTTCTTTTCGTTCTTGCTCCGTTGCTGCCGCCGCCGCTGGTGCTGCTGCTGCTGCTGCCGCCGCCGTTGCCCGCCCGGCCTCCCCCGCCTCCTCGCGAGGAGCAGGACGGGCGCCTCCCTGATCGCGGCGCCGCCGCACCTCGAGATCCCCCAATGCCGGGCGTCCCTCGGGTCGGTGCCCGCGGGCATGCACCAGGCGTTGCAGCAGCGGCCAAAGCCCCGGTGGGCAATCAGGAAGCGCTCGAAGACGGTGGCATTGGTGGCGGAGGGGTGCGAGGCCTCTTCGCCGCCTTCCTCCTCTTCCTCTCTTTCTTCTCGCGTCGGCAGGGCCCGGACGCTCACGATGTCGCCGACGCGCCCCTGCGCCCGCAGGCTCTCGACCGCCCGCGGCAGCCAGTGCTCACGGGACGTGTGCTTAAGCTGGCGCTCGGAGAGCTCGGAACGGTCGGAGATGACGGCGACGGCGGCGGCACTGCCGACGGCCTCGGCGACGGAAGGGAAGGAGGGAAGCCGCGGCGGCGACGGGGATTCCTCGACGATGGCGGCAGCTGCGAGGGTCGACGTGAGCGGGGCAACGATGATGGTGCCCCAAGTCGCCGACAAGAGGAGCAGCGGCAGTGAGCCTGGCGCTTTCCCGCTCCTATTTCTGCGTCGGCAGGAGCGCCTGGCAATTTGCATCGCAGGAGCCGGGTCGGTCGCCATGGCCCGGCCGCGCCACTGGCGTTTTGTTGGGCGATCGAATTGCGAAAAACGTGAGAATAGCTTGGAGCAAGTCTTCATTCGTTTTTCAAATTCTGAAACAAAATCATCTTCTTATCACTCCCTTCTCTGCTGCTTTATCTTCCGCAGCAACCTCCTCCGGAGCGACCACGCCGCCGAGGACCCGTCGATGCGGCGCAGAACCTGCGCCGCATGCGAGACTGCCCAGGCCGCGGTGCCTAAAACAACAACAAGGGCGTCTTCGCTCGAGCGGCGGAGGAGGCGGCGCGTCGTCCTTTGCTGGGCCGGGGGGCGCGAGCGCCTTTGCTGGGAAGTAAGAGAGAAAGAAGGAAGAGAAGAAAAAGCTCTTTTCTTCTTCTTCTTCTTCTTCTTATTTTCTTGCGCTTTCTTTGACGACGACGACTGGTGCTTTCGCCGCTCTTCTGCTTTTATCGACCAGCTTGCCCCCTTCCTCCCCTTGCCTTTCCCCCCCTTGCCTTCCCCCCCCCTTGCCTTGTCTCTCTGCGATTCTTCGTTTTCGAAATTACATAGAATATATGAATGTGTGTGACACTGTTTGAATTTCAGCCGGAAAGAAAAAGAGGGGGAAACGGTAATCACGGAGGTGCCTTCTCTCCTCCTCCTCCTCCGCCCCGGCCGCCGCCGCCGCCTCGCCTCCCGCCGCGGCCCCTCCCTCCGCGGCGGCCCACGCCCCGTTGATGCTGCTGCTGCCCCTTCGCTGCCGCTGTTAACGCTGCTGCTGCTGTAGCGGGACGCGCTTCCTTTTGTTCCCCTTGCGGCCCCGAGAAGGACGAAGAGGGCGGCCTCGCCGCCGAGGCCGAGGCCGCCGAGGCCGAGGCCGCCGAGGCCGAGGAGCAAGAAGGAGAGCACACCAGCCTCAGCTCCGGGAGCGGGATCGCCCACCTCTCCGACACCAGCGCTCCCCGCGCCGCCTGCCGCTCGACCCCCGCCCTCCTGCGGGCCTGCTCCGCGCGGAGGCGCTCGAGCTCGGGAGGGCCGAGGCCCCAGCAGGAGCCGGGGACCGAAGGAGGAGGAGGACGAGGAGCGGAGGAGGGGGGAGGAGGAGCCCCCGGGGCGGCGGCGCCGGCAGCGGCGGCAGCCGTCGCGGCGGGGGACTGGGGGGGAGGGGAGGCCTCCAGGACCAGGGCGAGGGCGTCGAGGCGCGCCGCGGCCCCGGCGGCCACCTCGGCGACCTCGCGGCACTGCGGGCAGCGGAGGAGGGCCTCCGCCTCCCTCTCCCCGTCGCCGTTGCCCCTGCTGCCCTCCTCCTCCTCCTCGCTCCTCCCTCTTCTTCCTCTTCGGGTCGCGCCCCACCACCTCGCCGCGCAGCGCAGGTGGAGGCAGTGGAAACACTCGAGCTTGACCAGCCTGTTCTTGGCGTCGGACCCGTCGTCTCTGCTCTCGCTTTCTGCCCCCTTTCCTCCTCCTCCTCCTCCTTCGGCTCCTCCCGCTCCTCCTCCTAACGCTTCTCCGTCGGATGCTCCCTCGGCTCCGAAGGTCGAGAGCGCCTCGAGGCAGATCGGGCAGTCCCCCTCGGGCATGTTGATCTCCGTGAGAGCCTCCAGCGCGGCCTCGATCAGCGACCCCAGCACGCAGAGCTCCCCGGACGCGGAGACCTCGGCCACCGCGGCCCGCACCCTCGAGAGCAGCGCCGCGCGTCGGGCGTCGCCGAGGCCTTTCGGCGCCGCGAGCGAGGCGGCGACGGGGTTCTCCTCGCCCCCCTCTCCCGGGTACTCCGCCGTGCACTCGAGCACCAGCTCGGCTCGCACGAAGCGGGAGGCGCTCCTGTGGCACCCGCGCGGCTCGAGCAGGACTCGGACCGCGGGGGGAGAGCGGGAGAGCACGGAGAGGATGGAGGAGGAGGAGGAGGAGGAGGAGGAGGAGGAGGAGGAGGAGGAGTGGGGCAGGGCGCGGACTGCGGGGGGAGAGCGTGGGAGCATGGAGAGGATGGAGGAGCCGGGGGCGAGAGGAGTATCGTCGCCATCGCCGGCGATTCCGTACGTTGCCTGCAGTGCCTCGAGCTCTGCCTCCCACAGCTCTCGACGCTCGTTGTCGTCCATCGATTGAAGTGATCGGAGCGAGGGAGGGAGATCCCCTCGTTTTCACGTCATCGAAGCGTCGTCGACATTGGTTAGGTCTCTTTCTCGATCTCTCTCGAAAAAAAAGAACAAGAAAAAATGTGTTTTCCGTCTCGGACACGACGGCGGCGCCTCGGCCTCAGTAGGAGGGCCGCCGTTCAGCGCCTCGAGCGCCGCGACTTTCTTCTTCCACTTGTTCGGCTGGAAGACGTGGTAGAATGAACCCTTTGCGCTGCGGTCTCTTACACGATGGCGGCCCTCCTCGCCTCGGCCTCGGCCTCGAGCGCCGCGACCTTCTTCCTCCACTTGTTCGGCTGGAAGACGTGGTAGAACGACCCCTTCGCGTTGCGGCCCCTGCGCCCGACGACCTCGCCCGTGGAGGCGACCACGACCTCGACGGCAGCGGCGCGCGCCGCGGCGGCCTCCTGGGCCGCGAGCGAGGAGGAGGAAGAAGCAGCGCAGCCTTCGCCGCCGCTGCCGCTGCTGCCGCCGCTCGCGTAGGAGTTCGGGAACACCTCCTCGCCGTCGGCGCTCACGAGCCTCGCCCTGAGCTCCCCGCGGTCCCGCGGCAGGTTGTCCAAAACAAACCCGACGGGGCAGCGCATCCGGGCGCTGTATTCCAAAAGGTCCCCGCTCGAGGGGGACAGGGCCAGGAGCGCGTCCCCTCCCGCGGGCAGCCACTGCGGCGCCGCCGCGCTACCGGCGGCGAGGGCGCGGGCGACGGCGGCCGGGGCCGGCCAAGCCCCCGCCTCCTCCCATTGGCCTCCGTCGTCGCCCGCCTCCCCCTCCCCCGCCTCCCTCTTCTCCTTCTCCTCCTCCTGCTTCTTCTGCTTGTCCGAGAAGATGACGCCGCAGTCGAGCTGCGACGAGAGCCACGAGACGTCGGCCGCGGGGTCGAGCAGCTCCCCCCGCGGCACCGGCACGACCTCCAGCGTCCCCCTCCGCTTCCCTCCCGCTCCTCCCCCCTCGCCCGCTCCCTCGCCCCCCCCCGCTCCCGTCCCCCCCTTCCCCCACTCCCCCGTCGCGTCCAGCCGCATCTCCCCCGTCTCGTGGTCCAGCGACAGCAGCCTGAACCCCCCGGCGTCCCCGTCCAGCACGCGACTCTGCCGGAGGCCGTCGCGCGTCGACCGCGGGCCGATGACGCCGACCTGCACGAAGGCGCAGCCGTTGACGGCGGAGACGGACGTCGCGTAGTTGTGCGAGAGGTGGTAGTGGCCGCTGAACCAGAGGCGGACGTTTGCGTGGCGCTCGACGAGGCGGATGAAGGCGTCCGGGGGCGGAGGGGGGGGGGACGCGGCGGCGGAAGAGGGGGGAGCGGAGGAAGAGGAGGGAGGGGGCGACGCGTCCACCTCGTTTCCCTCTCTTCCTCCTCCCTCTCCTCCGACGACGCGCTCTCCTCCTCCTCCGTCTCCCTCTCCCTCCTTTTCCTCCCCGTCCAGCGCCCCGTGGTTGAGGTACGCGCACCTGTTGCGAACGTGGACGGCCTGGACGACCCTGAGGCCGCATCCCGCGGGGGGGGCGTGCGTGAAGACCACGACGGGCCTTCCCCGGGCTTCGGCCCTCGAGACCTCGAGCTCGAGCCACCGGAACTGCGCTCCGTCGAGGTGAACTGTCGAGGAGGGAAGAGAGAGAGACGGAGAGGGAGAGGGGGGGGGGGGAGGGGGAGGAGGCAAAAGGGTGAGAGCGAAGTCGCGGGGGAGGAGGAGGCTTTCGCGCACCAACGAGGTCGGAGAAAAAAAAGAGCGCAAAAAACCGCGAAAAAAAACTCTTTCTCTTCCTTCTTCTTCCTTTGTCTCTCTCTCTCTCTCTCTCAGTGTCTCTCTTTCCTTACCTTCGTGAACGGAGTTGCTGTTCGACCGGAACCTCGTCGTAGACATCCCCAGCAGCACCGCCGGGCCCAGCTCGGCCTTCCAGAAGTGGTGCTGCCCGAAGGCGGCCCGCCACGCCTCGAGGTTTGCCGCGTCGGCCGCCTCGGCGGCGGCCAGCGCCGAGGAGAAGCGCCGGCTCCTGCTGTTGTCTGCGAACCTGCCTCCCTCTTCTCCCTCCTCGTCCTCCTCGTCGGAGCTGTCCCCGGCGTAGGAGGAGACCGAGAGGGCGTCGCAGGAGGTGAAGCGGAGACCGATCTCGTCAAAGGTGGTCCCTTCGAGGTCTGTTTTTTTTTTCTCGAATTTTACAAAAAAATCCGGGGGAAAAAAAGTGAGCGAGAGAGCAGCAAGGAAAGAGAGGGAAAGAAAAAGAAGAAAGTGAACTTGAAGAACTCGCCATGGTTCCCCGCCACGAGCGCGGGGGGAGCCCCGAAGCTCTCCGCCTCGACCGCGGCAGCCCCCAGAAATGCCCTCGCGTGCTCGAAGCAGGGGGAGGTCCCGGGGGCGAACGACGAGGCCCCGAGGTCCCCGAGCTGGACGAGCCTCGACACGGTTTTGGGAGGGTTGCCTCCTTCCGCCTCGTTTTCGTTGGCCTCCTCGGCCCTCTCTCTGAGCACCCGCGCGAGCTGCTCCTGGGCTTTTGTGAAGACCGGCTCGTCCCTGGGGTCGTAGTGGAGGTCGCCCAGGACCGCGAGCCTGAAGTGCGAGGCGTCCGGGGCGGAGAAGCCGAGCGGAGCGGAGCCCGGAAGAGGAGGAGAAGAGGTCGACGGCGAAGGACGAGGAGGACGAGCGGTGGGGTTGATTGCCGAAGCAACGACGAGAGTTTCTCGCCGTCGAGGCTGTGGCCGCCTGCAGCTTTTGAGGAATTCGATCCTCACAGAGGCTCGAACGCATCGAGAGTCATGCCCAGCCAAGTATCTTTGAGGAAAAGCAGCAGCAGGGGCAGCAGCAGCGCGGACGGAACAGTCGCTCATTTTTTTTTCCAGATCGAGAGAGGAGTGATGACCAAGAGCTCCAAAGAAAAAAGGGAAAAAATGCGAGGCCCACTCAACACTCTTCTTCTTCCCCTCGACACCTCTCAGCTCGCGCATTTTCGAGCTTTTTTCTTCGCTATGTCGTTCGTCATGACGTCGCTGAGCGCGGCACTGCCGATGCGCGCGTCCTCGAGGGCCGGTGAGTTTTGCTACAGCATGAGAAGTGCGAACGAACCAGCACGAGGGGCACGTAGCGAGAAAGCAGAAAGCCGCATCTGGTGGCCGTCGTCGCCGTCGCCGCCGATCAAGTCTTTTCTTTTCCTTTTCGCCTCGCCTTCGCGCCGCGAACTGGCAACCGCTCGACGGCTCTCGGGCTCCGTGCGAGCCCGCTTCGACCTAGTGCTGGCGGTGCCGGAACGGGTCGCTACTTCTAGAGAGAGAACGACCGCGCGAGAGAGCTCTTGTCGCTCGACGACCGTGTGGCAATTTCGGTCGGCCGGCGGCGGCGGCGGCCGTCGTCGTCGAAATCAAAAAGAGATTATCCGACGTCGAAATAGACGTCGAATTGGTCACTTCCGCGCGTCACGGAGCACGCAGTCTTGTCTGCTTTACGAAACTAGCCGCAAGAGGATGCGAATAAATTCCTTCGACGGAGGCAATTTGCGAGGACAACTCGAGGGACCTGCAGAAACGCGCGACCAAATCAACCGACGACGACGACGGGAAAAAAAAAACTCACCCCCCTTCTCTTCCCTCCTTTCCCTCCTCTTCCGCCCCCCCACCCCACCCCCCTGAAACAAAACGCGGCAGCCGCCGCCCCCCCCTCCGCCTCCGCCTCCGCCCCGGCCCTCCTCCCGGGGGCCGTCACCAACGGCTGCCGCTGGACCGCCATGCGCCACGGCAACCGCCTCAACCACCTCGGCCGGCCGGCCGACCAGCGCAAGGCGCTCGTGCGCACGCTGACGACCGAGGTCCTGCGCCACGGCAGGATCACGACGACCAAGGTCCGCGCCAAGGCCATCCGCAAGTACGTCGACAAGATGATTGGCCTCGCCAAGGACGGGTCGCTGCACGCGAGGAGGCAGGCGCTCGCCTTCCTGTACGATGCCGACATCGTCGACGCGCTGTTCGCCGAGGCGGGCGAGCGGTACGGCTCTCGCCCCGGCGGGTACTGCAGGGTGGTGGCCGAGCCGAGGCGCAGGCGCGGGGACGCTGCCGAGCTGGCCGCGATCGAGCTGGTTTGAGTTTGTGTGTGTGTGTGTGGGGGGGGGGGGAGAGAAAGGGGGATGGGGCGCGCTGACACTTTTCTATTTTGAAGAGAGAGGGCAGGGATAGGGAAAAAATCGGTGTGATTTTTAACAGATAGTCACCTCGACTTCTTTTCTCCTTTGGGGGGAATTCTCGCGAGATAAAGGGGGCCCTTTTTGTAACCCAGCAATCGGGGGAGTGTTCCTTTTTTTGCATTTATGGAGCTGGAGCTCGCCCGCCGCGGCCAAAAAAAAGAGGTGGGTGGGTTCAGAGAGTTCGTTTCCTTTCCTTTTCCCGACGGTGGCGGCGCCAACGCACGCCCCCACCCACCCCACGCACAAACTTTTGGGCGAGAAAGGCAATTCTCTCCAGCAAGCCTTGCGCTTCTTCTTCTTCTCCTTCCTTTTTTTGGCAGAAAAACAATGCTTCGATCGCAGCGGGCTTGCGCCTCAAACAGATCCATGCCTGCTTCGACGGCAAAAGGGCGAAGCTCGGGCAGCGGAATGAGGCCGCACTCGACGCTTCCTTCTTCACCGTCATCGATCAGATTGACAACCTTGGCGCTGCCGCTCTCAACCTCTCTCCCTCCCCCGCGCCGCCGCGTCGTCATCCTCCCCGGGCTCGGGAACTGCGACGCCGACTACTCCAGGCTCGCGGCGCTTCTCCGCTCGAGAGGAGCGGCAGTCAAGGTCGCGCGCGTCGCGAGGATAGACTGGGCTCGAAACGCCGCGGGCCTGCTGCTCCCCGAGTACTGGAAGGGGACGCTGATGCCGAGGCCGACGGTCGACTGGTACCTGGAGAGGATTGACGAGGCGCTGGAGGCGCTGAACGAGGAGGTTTCGGAGTCTTCGGGCTCCTCTTCTCCTCCTCCTCCTCTCCCTCCGCTGACGCTGCTCGCGCACTCCGCGGGCGGGTGGCTCGGGCGCGTATGGATGCTCTCGGAGGACGGGGGGCCCGCCGCCGGGAAGCAAAAGGCCGCGCTCGTCTCGGCCTTCGTGAGCGTCGGCTCCCCGCACAGGCCGCCGCCGCCCGGGTCGTCGATCCCCGACCAGACCCGCGGCATCCTCACCTGGTGCGAGAGGGAGGCCCCGGGCAGCTTCCACGCCGAGGAGCACGGGGTGAGATACACGACCGTCGCGTCGAGGTTCGTCAAGGGGGCGCCGCTGTTCGGGTCCGGGAGAGGCGAGGAGGAGGAGGAGGAGGAGGAAGAGAGGGCGAGGGCGGGAGGCGGCGGCAGCGGCTCTGGCGCCAGCTTCGACAGCGACGACAGCGACATCGCCCTGCTCGCCCCCGGCCCCCTTCCCCTCAACAGGAGGTCTGGCAATAAGATCTCGATCGCACAGCGCCTGGCCGGGGTCGGCTACGAGGCCGTCTGCGGCGACGCCGAGGCGTGGGGCGACGGCATCACTCCCGTGACCTCCTCGCACCTTCCCGGCGCCGTGACGCTGACGCTCGACGGCGTCTTCCACTCTCCCCTGGGAGCCGACGAAGGGAGCGGCGAGATGAAAGTTGGGAGGAGGCTCTGGTACGGGAGCGAGGGGGTGCTGGACCAGTGGGTTGGAGCTGTCTTTGGCGAGGCGCCGCTGGCGTCGGCGACCGTCGACGGCTCCCTCTGAGAGGGCGGTGTAAAACAACAACAACAAAAAAAGAGAAAGAGTCCCACTTTTTTTTCCCCTCGTGCCCTCTCTCTCGAGCAGGGCGAAGCAAATAAAGATCGACCACAGATGCTGCTCCGTCGCCGCCTCGAGGCGCTCCGATGCTCCCGATCTGCCGACGGCGCATCATCGCCGTCGAAGCGCTGCTCAAGCCTCCCGCGAAAGTTCTCGGCGAGGAGAGAAGGAGCCCCTCAGCTGCAGACGAGGCGGGCGGAAGCATCGAACACGTCTGCCGCTGCTTCCGATTCGTCTCCTCCGACCTCGACCTCCGCCGTGGCTCCTCCTCCTCCTCCTCCTCCTCAGCACCTTCCAGCAACCTACCGCCGCCTCGTCGCGCGCGTCCCCTCGCCCTCCTTCCGCTCCGGCGCGCGCGTGGAAGAGCTCCCCCTTTTGCCCCCGGACTCGCTCCTCGGGGAGGGACAGGTCCTCGTCAGGGTCGCGGTCGCCGGGGTCAACGGCGGGTGCGAGACGTTCCGGGTGCGCGCTGAGCCGGGCACGCCCTTTGCGAAGGAGGGGAGCAGCCCCGCCTCCCCTTCTTCCTCTTCCTCTTCCCCTTCTTCTTCTCCTGACCCTCTTGTCGTCCCCCTGGGCGCGGAGGGCGCCGGGACCGTCGTCGCGGTGGGGCCGGGGGTGCGCCCGAGCCAGCTGGCGGTCGGGGACCGCGTCACAGTGAACGGAGGGGCCGCGTTCGCCGAGTTTGTCGTCGCCGGCGCCCGCGGCTGCTTCAGGGTGCCCGAGTCCTCCTCCTCCTCCTCCTCCTCCTCCTCCTCCAGCTCCCCCTCTCTTTCCCCCGCGGCGGCCGTCGCCCTGTCGCTCTCGGGCCTCACCGCCGCCGTCGCCCTCCACGCCACGGCCAAGGTGAGGCGCGGGGAGACCGTTCTGGTGACCGCGGCCGCGGGCGGGACGGGCCACCTCGCGGTGCAGCTCGCCGCGCTGGCGGGGTGCCGCGTCGTCGCCGTCGCCGGCGGCGAGCGCAAGGCGCGCAGGCTGCGGCGGGAGCTGTCGAGGCTCGACCCCGCGAACGAGGCGGGGCACGCCGTCGTCGACTACAAGAGCGAGGAGGCCTCCCAGGACCTCTCCGGCGCGATCTCAGGGGCGCTGGCGTCGTCGTCAGGAGGCCAAGGGGGCCGAAGCGAGGGCGGCGGCGGCGGCCGCGGCGGCGGCGGGAAGGGCGAAGGGTTCGCCGTCGGGGGAGGGATCGACGTCTGCTACGAGGGCGTCGGCGGGGCGGTGCGGAACGCCGTCCTCCGCAACCTGAACGCGGGGGCGAGGGTGCTCTGCGTGGGGTACATGGGATCTTACCCTCACACCGAGAACTACCGCAGCCGCCGCGAGGGGGGAGGAAGCGGCAGCGGCGAGGAGGAAGGCGCAGGAGCAGCAGCGGCAGAGGCGGCGCCGGCGCCGGCGACAGAGACGGTTTTCGTCTCGGGCCCCTTTGACGCCGAACCCAGGGGCCGCGCCGCTCTCCCACTCGAGCCCGACCTGTTCTGGAACCGCCGCGTCGTCTCTTCGCTGCCGGGGGACAGGACAATCTTCGGAGACGTGTGGTCGGGGGCCGCCGGGGACCCCCGGGTGCTGGCCAGGCTTCGCAGAGACCTCTTTGCCGCTGCGCTGCGGGGAGAGATCGTGCCTTGGATCGACGGGGAAGGCGAAGGGGAAGGGGAAGGAGGAAATGAAGATGACAGGAGGAGCGATGCTCCGTCCTTCTCCGGTCTCGAGGCCGCGTCGGACGCCGTCGAGAGGCTCCTGAGCGGGTCGTCGATGGGCAAGGTCGTCCTCCGCGTTTCTGAAGGCGGAGCGTGGTGAAAGACGTCTTTTTCTCGTTTTTTTTCCACTCTTGTTTTGTACAAAACACAAAAAATCAACCACTGCAAAAAGCAAAAAGCAAAAAAACGCTACTCATTCTTCTTCTCTCGGGACCAGGCGTCCTCGTCGACCAGGTGCATCTTGGATTTCGAAAAGAAAGAGCGCCAGGCCCGCTCGGCCTCCCTGTTCCTCTTCTTTCTGCTCTCGCCGCTCTCGTCCCCGTCGCTGCCGCCGCCGCCGCCGTCCTCGTCGTCCTCGTCGTCCCTGCCCAACGACCCGCCGCCGCTCGGGTCGCCGCCGTCGAGGGCTCCCGCGAACCGGGACCGCAGCCTCGCCGCGGCGGCCTCTCCTCGGAGCCTGAGCAGGGCGTCCGCGTCTCTGCCGTCGGAAGGAGGGCGGGAGGGAGGAGCGGCAGCAGCGGAGGAAGAGGAGGGAGGGGAAGCGGCGGCCGGTCCCTCGCGCCGCCGGCCCCGGCCTCTCCTCCGAGCCGCCGCCGCCGCCGCCGCCGCCGCCGCGGCCGTGGCCAGGAGCATCCCCGCGCCCAGGAGGGCGGCGGCCGCCGCCGTCGCGCCGCTCGTCACCGGGAGGAGCAGCGGCGCGTCCCCGCCGAACGGGTGCCTGTCGATCACGAGGAGGCGCGAGCCGTTGAGCTCCGGGAAGAGCAGTCGGGAGCGGGCGGAGGAGGAAGGGGCCGCCGAGGCCGCGGAGCCCGCCGCCGACCTGACCGGCGCCGGCGGCAGCTCCCCTCCGCCCGCCGCTCCCGATCCCGCCGCTCCCCTCTCGACCCATCCAATTGGGAAAAAGTCGTCTCGCGCCGTGACGCGCTGGAAGACCTCGTCGGGCGAGGACCACAGCGGCGAGTTTGCTTCTTCGGCGGGCGCGCCGGCCGCGAGCGCGCGGTCGACCGAGGGGCGGTGCGGGCTCGCCGTCCGGCGATGATGGTGGGGCTGCCGTCCTCGGCCGATGCCCGCTGCGACGTCGGCTCTCGGGGCGCGCTCGAGGGACGGCGCCGGCGGGGCCGAGCCCGGGCGCTGCTGCCGTTGCTGCTTCTTCCTCATCGTCGTCGTGCTGCTGCTCGAGCGGTCGACGCTGCTCCTTCTCACGGGGGCGGGAGGAAGAGCAGCGACCTCATCGGTCTCGACGACGGCAGCGGAGGCAAACGACGACGCCGGCATCTCGCGAGAGGTCGTCGTCGTCGCTGCTTCTCCGGCAGAGCGCGGACGGGCCGTCCCGGCGACGATTGTCAAGGACCCGTGCGCGATGCGCAGAGGAGCCAGCGAGGGCGACGTCCGCCGGAGCGGAGGTGCCCAATTCGCCATCTTGGAATACGGTTTTGTGTTCGCGCTTTTTTTTTTGCCTTTTGATCGCACTCTTTTCCCGAGAAACAATTTCGATTCCCCATCGAGCGAGAGAAGGCATCGCGCCTCCGCTCCTCCGTCTCCGCCGTCTCCTCAAGAATAGGAAGGAAAGAGAAAGGGGGAAAACGATGGCCCTCTCCTCTTGGCGTCGGCGGCGGCGGACCCCACCTCTGCCACCAGCGACCTCTTCTTCTTCTTCTCCGCGCGGAGCAGCTCCTCCGGCCCCGACCTCCGCCGCCACCTCTCCCTCTCCCTCTCCCTCCTCTACTCCTTCCACTCCTTCCTCCACTCCCCCACGGAACGTCCTCGCTTTCTGGCTGCTGGGCCTCGCCAACAACTCCCCCTACACGATAGCGCTCGCCGCCGCCAACGAGCTCGCCGCCGGCGCGGTCGGGAGCATTTTTTTTACGGCGGTGTTTCCCGCGCTGCTTTTGAAGCTGACCACGCCGTTCTGGTTCCCGAGGGTGCACGTCAACGCGCGGGCGGCCGCGGCGGCGCTCATGGCCCTGACGGCGTTCCCGCTGCTCGCCGCGGCGACAAAGGGGATCAAGGAGGGAGGAGGCGAGGGAAGCAGAGGAGGAGGAGGAGGAGGAGCAGCAGCAGCGTCGGCGACCTCTTCTCGATCGGTGCTCGCCTCCATCGCGCTTTTATCCTTCCAGGGGGGGCTCGGGGAGGCCTCGGCGCTCGCCGCAGCGGGCAGCTACCCTCACCCCCGCGTCGTCCTCGGGGCCTGGTCCTCGGGCACCGGCGCGGCGGGCCCCGTCGGCTTCTCCTTCCTGATGCTCTTTCACGTCTTCGCAAAGCTCTCCCTGCGGGCGACGATGCTCCTCGCCCTGTTTTGGCCCGCGCTGTGGCTCGTCGCCCACTTCGTGATCCTGAGGCCGCCGCCGCCGAGGGGGCCGGACTCGGAGGAGGAGGCGGCCGCCGCCGCCGCCGCGGCGGAGGGGGAGGGGGCGGTCCTCGGTGCTGGCGGAGGAGCGATAGAGCTCTCCCCGCTCTCCGCTTCTTCTCGGCCTCTCTCTGCCGCCGCCGCTTCCGCTTCCGCAGCAGCGAAGAAAGAGGCGCTCGACCCCGAGGAGGCCACGGGACTGCTCACTCCCAGGGCGGCTGAAGCAGGAGAAGACGACGAGGAGAGGGGGGAGGCGAGGGCGAAAAAGGGCGAGCAAGGCGCTGCTGCTGCTGCGGCGGCGGCGGCGGCACCTGCCCTTCCCTCTTCTTCCTCTGTTCTTCCCTCTCCCTCCTCGTCTTCGGCTTCCCCTCTCTGGGCAGCGACGTCCCTCCCGAAGGGCTTCCTCGCCACCTCGGCTCACGTCGCGTCGCTGTGGCCCTTCGCTGTGCCACTTTTCCTTGTGTACTTTGCAGGTGAGGGAGGACAGGAGAATCGCCCTCTGTCTCCTTTTTTTTCTTCGCCACCTCCCTCAGAAAGAAAGAAAGAAAGAAAGAAAGAAAGAAAGAAAGAAAAAACTCAACTCTTTTTTGGGTGGAAAAAAATTTGAACTCCCGACGAAAACAGAATACGTCTGCCAGGCCGGGGTCTGGTCCGCACTCGGGGGACCCGACGCCGCCGAGCGCGACCGGTTTTACAAGTACGCGAACTGGCTCTACCAGGCCGGCGTCTTCCTCTCTCGCACCTTTGGCGGGTGGCTCCGCCTCTCGCGGCGGCAGCTCTGGCTGCTCCCCGCCGCGCAGGGGGCGTTCCTGGTCCTGTTCGCCGCCGCGGGCGCCAGCGCCGCCGCCTGGGCCGGCCTCGCCCCGCGGCTGCTCCCCTTCCCGCTACTCCTGGTCCCGGCCTTCGCGGTGGGCCTGCTCGGGGGCCTGGGATACGTCTCGACCTTCTCGCTGCTCGCGGAGTCGGTCCCCTTCGCGCCGCTGCGGCAGGTCTCGCTGGCCGCGGTCTCCGTCGCCGACTCCGCGGGCATCGCTCTGGCGGACGCAGTCAGCGTGGCCGTGCAGGGGTGCCTGTATCGGGCGGCGGGGATCCCAGGGGCGGCGTTTAAATGCGGGTGGATTTGAAGAAGGCGGATGAGTAGTTGAAGAGAATAGGGGGAGAGGGGGGAGAGAGAGAGATAGAGAGAGATGGAGCGGGTTTCGCTGGCCGTCGTCGTCGTCGCTGTCGTCGTCGTTGTCGGGCTCCTTTTTTCTTCTTCTTCTTTCTTTCTCTCTTTCTTCTCTCTCTCAGAACTAAAAAAAATATCATTGTAACTCTATAAAAACTGTTTTATTAAAAGAAAGAACAAGGAAACGATTTTCTACAGAGGTGGTGAAAGGAACATGGAAAGAAAAGGAGGTAAAAAAAAGAGAGGCCCCCCCCCCGAAACAAAACAATCACTCCCTCTTCGGCCCGGCGCGCGTTTTCGCCTCCGCCGCGGACTTGGTGCTCTTCCCCCCGGCCAGGAAGAGCCACGCGAGCAGAAGGACGTGGGCGGCGATCAGGGCCGCGAGCGGGAGGCCCAGGCCGCCCCAGGAGAGGTCGAGCGCTTTCCTCATTTGTTGTTGTTGAGGTCGGGGTTCGGAGAGAGAAAGGGAAAAAAACAGCGCCGAGGAGCTGAGCTGATGCTTCTCGAAGGGTGTTTCTTTTTCGTGGCTTCTCTAAAGCTCGAAAGTCGCGTCGGCAAGAGCAGGGACTCAAGATCCTATCCTTGGCGAAGCCAAGCGGCGCGCGCCGGGGAAAGGTGGGATGGAGTAGAGAGAGAAAGAGAGAGAGAGACAGAGCGAGAGATGGGTGGAGCTCTCGCCGATTATTGTGAGCAAGTTATTGATGCCTCGATCGTGAGGGAGGCAAGAATCATTCTGTGCTCCCCACTTTTCTCTTCCCCTTTCTTTTCCTTTCTTTCGCTCCCTCGTCTGGGCTGCCGAATCCCCAGAATCCAAATCCAAGCGCCCAGAAGGATGTCGGCCGCGGCCGTCGACCGAGCCCTCTACGCGCTGGCCCCGCCCGGCGGCGGCACCGTCCTACCACCGGCCGTCTCCGCTGCATTGCCCCGCGCCCTGCTCGCCGTCGCGCTCGTGCTCGTGAGCGCCTGGGTCTTGGGCCCGCTGGGTGGGCTGGGCTCGCAGCCCAGGGTGGTGAGCGAGAAGTAGAGGACGAGGAGGAGATCCTTGTCGGAGAAAGAGCAGAGAAGCGATCGATGGCCACATCAAAGACTCGAGCCAACGTCAAAACCTCGACCCCCCCCCGCCAACCCCCTCTCGCTCCTTCCCTTGACTTCCTCTGCCTCCTCCTCCAACACACCAGACCGAGCCCGCGGGCTCCAACGACACCTCCCCGCTCTTCAACTGGCACCCGCTCTTGATGGTCGCTGCCCTCGCAGCCTGGGCCGAGGGAGCGCTGCAGTTCCGCTCGCCGCTCGGGACCTCCCTGGGGCTCTCGCCGCCGCCGCCGAGGCCGGCGAGGAAGGCGGCGCACGCGCTGCTGCACGCCCTCGCCTCGGTCGCGGCCGGCGGAGGGCTCGCTGCGGCCTGGCTCTCGCACTCGCGAAAGCTGCCGAGCCCCGTACCACACTTTTACTCTCCGCACGCGGCCCTCGGGCTGTGCGCCGCGACGCTCCTCCTCTCCCAGTTCGCCCTGGGCTTCGCCGCCTTCCTCTGGCCGCGGGGGGCGCCGGCCGCGAGGGACGGCTTCCGAAGGACGCACGCGACTCTCGGGGCCGCCAGCCTGGCGCTGGGGGCCGGCGCGGCGCTCGCGGGCTTCGCTGAAAAGGCCGCCTTCTCCGTGGTCGGAGCGGGCGCGCCCGCGAGGAGCTCGGCGGTGGCGCTCCCCGCGGCCGCGGCGGTCTTCGTCGCCGCCGGGGTCGGCGCGACGCTTAGCCACGTGCTGGTCCCGAGGGGCAAGCCCAGCTTCAATGGGATCAGCAGCGGCGGCGTTGGCGGCGGCGGCGGCGGAGGAGGAGGAGGAGGAGGAGGAAGAGAAGGAGGAGAGTCGATCGACGAGTTTTGAAGAAGAGAGGAAGAAGAAGAATGAAAAAAACGAAGGTCGTTTCTCTTTCTCTTTTTTGTGTAAACAAGTCATATGAATGGTACTGCGCCTTCGAGATCCAAGGAACGTGCGCGTGCGCCCGCGCACGCGCACACGCACGAGAGAGAAAGAGAGAGAGAGAGACGATCGGGGGAGCGACGACGGACTTTTTTTCATAGAGAGCAGAGACTCCAAGTGCGCTTGTTACAAGACTGTTGTTTTTCGTTTCTTTTTTTTCTTCAAGTTTTTCTTTTGAACGTTTCGGTCGGTCGTTTTTCTTTTTCTCATCGTTGTCGTTTCCTGTTAATTGATTTCGTGTATCTTTGAGGCTTGAGCGGCAAATATCTAGAAAATAAAAATGTCGAACCGCTGATTAAGCGGAAAATGCTCAAAGTGGGGTTCTTATTTAAAAGAAAAGACGTTCGCCCGACGAAAGGGAACTAGGGTCCCCAAAAAGCATCCCACTTTGCCCAGCGGCACGTGGTTAAGTTCGGTTCTTGCCGGATCCCAACTCATTCGATGATGAGAAGGAGCCTCGCGTGTGTGCTACTTGAGAGAAAAAGCGCGCCGAAAGGTCAAAACCGGCTTGTTGTCTTGTTTTGTTTTTTCTTCTTCTCTTTTTCTCTTCTCTCTCTCTCTCTCTCTCTCTCTCGTCGTAAGAAAAATAAAAAGGGGGGCAAAAAATCTCGTTTCTTTCTTTCCTCCTCTCTTTCTTTCTTTCTGTCTGTCTTCCTTTTTCTTGGATCAGTCCCTTAGATGTTAGATGTTTCCGCCATCAGCTTTTGCGCTCAGTTGTGTATGATATAGTGAGTGATAATGTGATTATACTTTTCTTCATCATCTCCGAAGAAAAAGGAAAGACAGAAAGAAGAGAGGAGACTACGAGTTCCCCCCCCCCTTTCTTTGCGATTTTCGACGAGAGAGGAGAGAGAAGAGAGAGAAGAGAGAGAAGAGAGAGAAGGACTGTAGGGCCCGGAAGGCGGGCTCTCCTCCAACGCACCTTTTTTCTACTCTACTGCTTGCTCCTCTTGCTCAGCCCTCCGGCGAGAACAGCCACGGCCTTCCTCCTCCCGTTGGGCTTGGACAGCTGCTCCTGCGCCGCAGCGGCGGCCGCGGCCCCAAACCTCGCCGGCTTGATGAGGATGCCGGCTTTGGCGATGACGGAGGGCCGCGTGAGGTCGCGGAAGCTCGCGTCTGTATTGTAGTCTCTTCCGAGAGGCTGCCTCAGAGACCTGTCGTGCGCCTCTGCCGAAGTGAAAGGGTAAGGGAGGCTGGGAGCAGAGAACTTGGCGTTGGCTTTCTTGTCCCACCGTTCCGAGACGGCGACGTCTGCGAGGTGCGCGTCCTTGCGCCTGGAGGCCGCCTGCGCCCTGCGAGCGCGCGCGGCCTCGACGGCGCTGGCCGCGGCGGCGGCGCGGCGGGCGGCGGACGACCCGGCCCACGAGCCCCAGCCGGGGAGCTCGGAGCCGTCGGTGGAGTGTGGATCGTTCTGCTTCTGCGACGGCGTCTTGGGGCCGCTTGCGAGCTCGTCGGCCTCGCGCTCGGCCTGCGCCCGCTTCTCCGCGGCGAACTCGGCGACGACCCCTTCGTCGCCGGCGAAGGCCGCGGCGACGAGGGCGCGCTGCAGGGCGGCAGGGTCGCTGTGTCCGCCGGTGTTCGAGAGGGAGGCGAGGCCGGAGCCGCGGGCGAGCTCCTTTGGCGGCTGCAGAGGAGTTTTCGTCGCCGCCGCCGTTGCGGCGGCGGCGGCGGCGGCAGCGGCGGGGGCGGCTTTGCCCCCGGGCTTCCGAAGCTCCTGCGAGAGATAGTACCCCGTCCCGTGCTCTCCCGTGGTGAAGGCGTACCCTTCCCTCGCGCCGCGGAAGGTGCGCGCCGGGAGGAAAGGGGCAGCAGCTGCTGCTGCCGGAGGAGGGGGCACGGGCTTGTTCTTCGTCGCCGTCGGCGCCGTCGTCTTTGCTGCAACAGCTCCTCCGGCGACTCCGGCGACTCCGGCGCTGCCGACGCCCCAGCCGCTGCTCCCAAAGGCCCCGGCGTCGAGCACCCCGCCGCTGGCCGCGACCGTCGAGGCGCGACTGCGGGTGACGGGCCTCTCGGAATCGGCGGCGGCGGCGGCGGCGGCGGCAGCGCGCCGCACCCCCCTCGTGCGCTCGGCCTTTGCCTCCCCTCCTTCGAGTTCGTCGCCCGAGGAGGCGTCGCCGCCGTCGCCTTCTTCTTCGTCCGAGGCGGAAGCAGCAGCAGCAGCAGCAGGTGCGCCGCCGCCAAAGACGAAGCGGCCCCCTCGGGGGGCAGCAACAGCAGCGACAGGCTCATCGTGGGCGTCGGCGGCGTCGGCAGAAGCAACTCCTCCATCTCCCGCCGCCTCGGCCGCGTCCTCTGCGTCGAGCTCCGCGAGCAGCGCCCGTGCGTCCGCCCTCGCCGCGGCCAGCTTCCTCTCCGCCGCGCGCCTCATAAAGGGCAGGGCCGAGAGGCCCTTGGCTGCGGGCCCTTCGGGCGCTTCTCCTTCTCCATTGGCGGCAGCGGCAGGAGAAGGAGAGGAGAGGACAGAGAGGGCGGCGGCGCGGGCCTTGGCCCTCGCCGCGGCGTCGCGCCTGCTGTCGCGCCGCGCCTGCCTGGTGCTGGCCCCGCCCTCCTCCTCGCCGCCGTTGCTCTCCTCCTCGTCGTCGCCCTCGCCGTCGTCAGAGGCGTCCGTCGAAGAGTCGCCGCCGTTCCTCGCTCCTCCTTCGCGCCCCGCCCCGTCGACCTTCCTGCGCAGCTCGGCCCCCAGACGCAGCTGCTCGGCCAGCGCCGCCCGCGTGCCCTCGGCCTCGCCGCCCCTGACGCCGCGCTGCGCCATCAGCCCCGCCCGCTTCAGCGCGCGCTTGGCCCACTTGCCCGTGTTGCGGTGCTTGAGCGTGACGCGCTCCTGCGCCCGGCGGAACTCGGCGAGCTCGGCTTCCTCGAGAGCGAGGAAGCCCTCGCCGTCGTCGTCTCCGTCCTCCTTCCCCTCGCAGTCGCCGCCGCCGGCAGAGGCCCTGATCTTTGCCGCCGCGGCCTTGGCCGCCTTGGCGAGCCTGCGCCGGTAGTCCTTGCTCTTGATCTTGGCCATGCGCTTCAGCTTCGCCTCCTGGTGGAACAGCAGGCTGCGCGTCTTGGCGAGGCGCCCGCGCGCCGCGGCGGCCTCCTCGGCCGGCAGGCGCGACCGCTCGACGAGCGCGCGCTCGGCGGCGACGACGGCCGAGGCCGAGTCGGCCCTCGCGGCCGAGAGCATCGCGGCGACCTCGGCCTCGACGCCGCCTCCGCCGGCGCCGCCCTTGTCGCCAGCGCGAGGCCTGAACGACGCGGCCAGCGCCGCGGTCGAGGCGTGCGGCCGCGCCCCGCCCTCGCGGGAGCCGTCGGAGAACGCGAGCGTCGGCGCCTCGCGCTGCTGCTTGACCAGCGGGGTCCAGCGGGAGAGGTCGGACGAGGCCTGGGCGTAGGCCGCCTTGCGCGCGGCGCGCTCGGCGACGGCGCGCGGGAGCGGGGCCGGCGCGGCGGAGACGACGGCGTCTCCCAGGCGGCGGAGGGCGCGGCGGGAGGGGGCGCCCAGGGCTGCGCGGGCCGAGGCCCCGAGGCCGGAGACGAGGTCGGCGGCCGTCAGCGGCCTGTCTTCTTCGTCCTCGTCTTCGTCGCTGCCGCCGTCCTCGCCCTCGCTCTCGTCGCTCTCGCCTCCCTTCTCGGTCTTTTTCGGCCTGTATTTCTTCGAAAGACGCGAGGGCGCGAGCGCCCCCGGCCCCTCGGGGGCGGCCTCGGTGGCGACGTGCTGCTTTTTGGAGGAGGAGCGTCGGCGGCGGAGGAGGACGTCGGCGAGCTGCTGTTGGTTCCTTGCGCTGCTGCCGCTTCCTCCTCCGAGGACGGCGGCCGCGTCGAGGTCTTCTCCCTCTCCGTCGCTTCCGCTTTCGTCGCCCTCATGCTCTCCTTCGGAAGAGGGGGAGGAATCGCCGAGAAGCGCGCGGTCGGCTTCGTCGAGGGAGAGGTCGCTCTCGCTTCCGCTCTCGCTTCCGCTCCCGCCGTCGCTGTCGTCCTCGTCCTCGTCCTCGTCCTCGTCCTCGTCGCCAGACTCCATCTCTTCGTCATCGTCGTCGCTGCTGTCGAGGGCGTCGGCTGCAGCCCTCGCCCCGCGGCGCCCGCGAGGAGCAGCGGGGATGCCTCCTCCTCCTCCTCCTCCTCCTTCTTCTTCTTCTTCTTCTTCTTCTTCTTCTTCTTCTTCGTCGTCGTCGGAAAACTCGCCGTCGTCGTCGTCGGAAAACTCGCCGTCGTCGCCTTCGCCCCTCCTCCCCTCCTTCCCCCCGAAATAGTGCCCAAACCGCTCCTCGTCGGCGCTGTCAAAGGCCTCGTCCTCATCGATCTCCTCGTCCTCGAAGTCCGCCGGGAGCTCGTAGCCGTAGTCGTCGGTGCGCTGAAAGGAGGGGAGTGAGTTTAGGGGGTGTCGAGAAAAGAGAGAGAAGCGGCGAGAGTGAGTTTTTGAGGGAAAAAAGAGCGGCGGCCGCCGGCGGCTGCATGTCTCGAGAAAAGCTTTAGCTTTCGATTCTTCGCCTCCTGTGGTTCTCGCTTTCTCCTTCCTCCCTCCTCTTCCTCCTCACGTCCTCCTCATCTGGAAGCCGAGAGACCGCGTCGGAATCTGAGCATCAGCGATAAAACAAGAAGAAGACTACGAAGCGAAACTCACGTCGAATCGCATCGCCTTTGCGCCGCCGGCGTCCTCGGGAGCGACGACGTCCTCGGCCTCGTAAAAGGCGTCGGCGGGGCCCGGCCTGTCGTCGTCGTCACTGTCGTCGCGCGACTTCCTGCGAGAAGGCTTCTTCGTCGCCTTCGCTTTGGCTGTGGGCGCGCGGGCCACGGGCCGCGGCGGCGCGCCGCGGCCTCGAGGCATGCAAGCGATTCGAAGGGGAAAAGGGAGTGAGAAAGACGTTTCGACGCCTGTTGCGACGCCGATAACGGAGGAAAAGTGAAGCAGACGCATGCGGCTAGCAAAACAAAAAAAAGACTCAGCCCATCTTTCATTTTCCGTTGTTATTGCCGTCCCCGAAAAGGAGAGACACACACACAGAGCGACAGCAACCATGCTCTCTCTGTCCACGACGTCGCGAGCCTCTCATGCGTCCTGCGTCCGACCGCGATCGGCGACACCTGGTGCGACGAGGGCGGCCCCCGTCGCCGTTCGGGCGTCGATGACGACGACGGGGCGGTCTTCTCGTCGTCCTTTTTCTGTTTCCTCTTCTTCTTCCGTCTCTGCCCGCCACCACGTCGCTCGCTCCGCGCGCCCCTCCTCGATCATCGTGCGCGCATCGTCGGAGCTGGTCGTCAAGGAGCCGGTGAGTTGCGAGAGCCGTCGTCGTCTTTTCCAGGGAGAGAGAGGAAAAACAATCTCGACGCTCACTTTTTTTTTTTTGACCCCCACCCCACCCCCTCGCCCTCTCTCTCTCTCTCTCTCTCTCTCTCTCTCTCTCTCTCTCTCTCTC
>Ga0315289_10004207_pt1 | contig 21506 bp, 18 predicted proteins | sample YL17G11_40_MG_FD_203452 | JGI IMG/M metagenome (GOLD analysis project Ga0315289, IMG submission 203452) | Sediment microbial communities from Yellowstone Lake, YNP, Wyoming, USA - YL17G11_40 | ecosystem: Environmental > Aquatic > Freshwater > Lake > Sediment | place: USA: Wyoming | collected... | reverse complement strand
AGGCAATCGCCGCGGCTGTCATCGGCGGCACTTCGTTGAGCGGTGGAGAAGGCACGATACTGGGCACGATCATCGGTGCGTTTATTATCAGCACGCTCACAAACGGCCTGCGCATCATGTCCGTACCGCAAGAGTGGCAGATCGTTATCACCGGCATCATCATTATTTCTGCGGTGTATCTGGATATTCTCCGCCGTGGAAAGCAATCATAAAAAAGCAGGAGAAAGTTATTTAATCATGATCTAAAATTACAGCGACAATTTAACCTGTGTTGGTTTATTATATATAAAAAGGAATGCATTAAAAAACACATTTGGGGCAAGGTGTTTCTGATATCTGGAAAAGATTTTCAGGAATTATTTGAAATAAAAAATGAAAGGTAATAGAAAAATGGATGGACAGAATCATATACCGAACCTTAAAGTTCCCTTTTTATTATTAGGATTGTCAATAATCCTGGCTGCTTTAATCTTTGGATTCTTTTTTTACCAAAGCAGGATAACCCGTGATTATGTAGATGTTCTTGGCTCAGCTGCTGAGCGTTTTGAGTCTGATATTGTCAAATGGAATATTACCATTCAAGAAAACACCGGCCTGGAGAATGTAGGGGAAGGTTACCGTAATATTCAGGATAAAAGAGACCGCTTGGTGAATATTTTGAGCAGTCAGGGGATTCCCGAAGAGGGGATCAATATCAACCCGATTAACACCCAGGACCGATGGGAAGATGGAAAAATTGTTGGCTATACACTTCAACAATCGCTTTTTGTCATTTCAGAAGTTATTGAAAAGGTAGAAAATCTAGCGCTAAATCCTGACGAGCTGCTGGCAAATAATATCTTTTTCCAAACATCATCTTTAGAGTATTTTTATTCTAAAATTGATCTGTTGAAAAAGGATTTGCTGACTAAGGCCACTAAAAATGCCAGGGAACGGGCCGAAAAAATATTAGAGGATAGTAACTATCGTCCGGGACGGATGATTTCAGCTAAAGCAGGTGTTTTTCAAATCATCGAACCCTATTCAACTGAGGTTGAAAGTTACGGAATGTATAACACTTCTTCCCGGAAGAAAGATATTACCGTTACCGTCCATGCTCAATTTTTAATTCAATAAACCTGCTTAGAAATAACAATCCCTATGAGGTTTATTTCACCATTCTTACCGTGTTGGTGCCAAATTCCGCGGAATGAAAATTCAATTCCGATTTCCCCTCCTTTAAACCCTTTATTTACAGGCTTTTCAGACCCCCTTCAGGAATGCCCTTTTAACGCACCTAGAGTGCCTTTAAACGGGTCTCAATTTTCGAAAAAACGGCAAATTCTACCCCTTTTTTGGCCTATTTTTATCTTCCTCAAATTGGGAAACCCATATAAATAGCCACTTTCAGTTTTTAAAAGAGTGAAATTTTAGTCAAAAAAGTGCCATTTTTGAGGGGTTAAAATACCTATTTTTTAAAATCATGCGTCTAGAGGCGTATACGGTGATATTATCCTGAAACCCTTATTTTATAAGGCTTTTAGGAAGGCCTTTTTTTATAGTAAAGGAGAAAGGTAGAGGAATAAGATAACTGATTTTTAGTTAAATAAGGTAGATCAATATAGATAGAATTAGAGGATTACCAGTTCTTATTGGAGAAAATAGTAAGTCTCTAAAACATAGAAAACATAAGGGTTTTCGTGTTTTTTTGTTATATGGGATGGTTTTAGTTCTTCTAAAATAGGGAGAAAATGAAGCAAAAAAGGGCTAAAACACTATTTTTAGGAGCTTGAAAGCCTTGTAAAATAAGGGTTTAAACGAAATATCGTCGTAGCAGCGTTTCTTGAGGGTGCCTAAGGTGATTGGTCATATTTTTTAAAATAAGCGCTTAAAAGAGCTTAAAATGGCATATTTTAGATCTGGGCGGAAAGCCTTATTTTATAAGGGTTTTAGTTGAGTAAATAGTGACAGGTTCCCTTGACGCCTGCCCCGGATTAGCTAAATAATCTATCTAAAAATTATATCTGAAAACTTTTCTTCTAAAAAAGCAGGATTTACCCCAACCTTTATCGAATATATAAAAGAGTATTAAATATGAAACTCACAATGAGGCCCTGCGGGAAGTAATTATAAATGCAGTTGCTCATCGGGATTATACGGCTACTTTCAAAAGGCCAATAGAAAAATGGACTAAAAAGTTGGGAGAAAAGTTGGGAGAAAACGAAATAAAAATTATAGAATTAATGAAAGATAATAAATATATCACCGCGAAAGAGCTTTCTGGACATATAAAAATAAGTACTTCCGATACTCCCTCCCCCTTGAGGGGGAGGATTAAGGTGGGGGTGAGATATTTTCTGTCATTGCGAACTCTGATTTATCAGGGTTCGGCAATCTCAATCAGCAAACCGGGTAACTGGCTAACTAAATTGAATGGCGGATTAAATATGCCTTCGCTAGGAGATACAGGAAGAAATTATTAGGACGAAGGAGAAATATAATATAAATAGAGGATTTTTAAAAGTTATGTCGAATATAAATATATGTAAGATTATTAAAATTAAAAAATATAATAATAGGTTGTATAAAGTTGGAAAATTGATACAAAAAGGAGATGAAGATGGGAAATAATAAGAAGTATGTGGAACTACTTTGGGCAGATAAATATGATAAATTTGAAAAAGGGGAGAGGGTGCTAATAGAAAAGCCAAATCTTCCTTTTCAAGTAGTAGAAACGATAAATAGACCAAGATTAAAAGATTTAGAAGATGGGATTTTTAATCCATCACAATATTATCCAGAAAGTAAGTATCCTGAAAATTACTCTAAAGATTGGAAAAATAAGCTTATCTGGGGTGATAATAAACTGGTTATGTCTTCACTTATAAAGCAAGGCAGGGCGGGAAAGATAAACCTGATTTATATTGACCCGCCATTTTTTACTGGTGCAGATTTTACGATAAGGACAAAACTTGGAGACGAAGCAATAGAAAAAGAGCCTTCTATTATAGAAGAGCGCGCATATAAAGATACGTGGAGTAATGGCATCGCCTCTTATTTAAAATATATGTATGAGCGATTGGTTTTGATGCGGGAACTTTTGGCTGAAAATGGTTCTATTTATGTGCATCTTGACTGGCATGTGGGGCATTATGTCAAGGTAATGATGGATGAGATTTTTGGATATGAGAATTTTTTGAACGAATTGATATGGAAATACTTTGGTCCTACAAGCACAGCGGATAATTTTCCAAGAAAGCATGACTATATACTATTTTATGCTAAAAATGCCGACAACCATATTTTCAACGCTGAAGCTACACTTACTGAATATGACGAAAAAGCAATAAGACGTTATGATAAAGTTGATGAGATTGGTAGAAGGTTTAAATATTATTATGAAAAGGACGGAACAATAAGAAAAGCATATTTAAAGGCTGGAAAACCTACTGAAGTATTCTATATTCCATTTGTTCAAGGAACAGCAGATGAACGATTAGCATTTGACACCCAAAAACCCGAAGCCCTGTTAAAACGCATCATCCTTGCCTCTTCCAACCCCGGCGACATTGTGGCTGACTTTTTCTGTGGTTCAGGCACAACTTTAGCAGTTGCAGAGAAGCTGGGCAGGCGCTGGATAGGCTGTGATTTATCCAAGTTCGCCATTCAGGTAACAAGAAAGAGGCTTTTAGATATTCACAATTCTAAGGACTTGCAGAATGAGAACAAGAAAGAATACGGCAACCCTGCAAGACCTTTTGAACTATGGAACATTGGAAATTATGAAACAGTTTACTGGCAAGAGAAACAGGATGAATACCTCTCATTTATGCTTAAACTCTATCAGTCACAGCCGTTAAATGGCTTTAGATATTTGCACGGAAGAAAAGGAGATAGAACAGTTCATATCGGTCCTTTGAATGCACCTGTTACAATGGAAGATGTTGAAAAAGTAGTAATCGAATGCCGAAACAATAACTTCAACAAGGCAGATATTCTTGGTTGGGAGTGGAGTTATGAGGTCAATGAATTAGCTAAAACATCAGCCAAAAAGAATGGAATTGATTTAAAACTTATCCAGATTCCTTCTGTCAATGAGATAAAATCGTCCCTGGTTGGTTTTGATGTGCAGCTATTAAAAGTACCCGAACAGATAATAGAGAAAGAGTTGATCAAGTATATAAAATTTCCGGAAGTTGCCTATTTAGAAATTGAAAGCAAGATAAATGGGAATGAGGTGACCCTGAAAATTAATGATTTTCAACTCTCTCCAACTGCAGAGCTTGCCGAAATAGCCAGCAAGGTAAAAGATTCCAGAGAGCTAATAGATTATTGGGCAATAGATTGGGATTACAAAGAAGATACTTTCCACAATCAGTGGCAAAGTTTTAGAGTAAAAAAGAATCCTAGAGTAGATTATCAGGCTAGACACAAATACGAAGATGTTGGGAATTATGAGATTATGGTTAAAGTGGTGGATGTATTTGGAAATGATACAAATAAGGTAATAGGTATGAAGATAAAATGAAAACTAAAAATATTATTTGTCAAAATTACATAAAGTATGATCAAAATATTAACGTTGGCCTCTTAGTTACACCTTATCAAAATAAGAGACTTCCTGTTTATGATTGGTATAATTATAAGCATAGTTTTTCACGTGATTTAGTAATAAAATTGATTGAGAAATTTCAGTTAAATGATGAAGATAAAATCCTAGATCCATTTTGTGGTAGTGGAACTACTTTGTTAGCTTCAAAAGAAATGGGTATTCCTGTACAGGGCATTGACATTTTACCTCTATCAGTATTCATCTCCAATTCAAAATTATTAAAATATGATGAGTATCATATAAAAACTGTTATAAATGAAATCAAAAACCTTTTAGAGGATAATAATACAAATTATATTATTAATAAGTCAAAAAAAGAGCTACTTATGAAATTTTTTAGTGAAGATGTTTTAGATAAAGTCTTACTTATTAGGGAATGGATTGAAAGAAAAGATAATAAAGCAACAAGGTATTTTTTACTTATAGCTTTACTTTCTATATTAGAAGACATTTCATACACGCGTAAAGATGGTGGTTTTCTGCGTATTTTAAAAGAGAAAAAGATTCCCGATTTAAAATTTGTTTATTTATCTAAATTGTATAATATGGTCAAAGATATTGGATTCATTAATAATTTACCCGATATAGATGCTGAAGCAATTGAAGGTGATGCACGGAAAACAATGTTTAAACCAACTTCTTTTTCCGCAGTGATAACATCTCCACCTTATCCAAATAGACATGATTACACTAGAGTATATTTTTTAGAATCGGTAATTGGGTTTATAGATATTCAAGAAGAAATTAAAACTCTTAGATACCATTCTATTCGATCGCATGTGGAGGCGAGAAGAAAATTTATAGCAGAAGATTATAATCCTCCAAATACATTGAACGTCATATTAAAAAGATTAGAAGAGACATTTCTGCCTAATAGAGAGATAATAAAAATGCTTGAGGGTTATTTTGAGGATATGCATTTAGTTCTGAAAGAAATTAAAAGACTTCTTATACCGCATGGTAAAGTTGCTTTTGTAATCGGCGATGTTAGGTATGGCGGGATAATGATCCCAGTGGGTAACATCCTTATAAGTATTGGAAATAACATAGGTTTGGAGTTTAAAGAGAAAATTACGGCGAGAATGAGAGGAAACAGTCCTCAGCAAATGAAAAAATACGGTAGAGAGCCAATGGAAGAAAACATCTTGATATGGGAGAAGAGATGAAAAAAAGAAAAACGCTATGGATGAGATACGTGGACTTTAATAATATAAAAGACATGTTGCATTTAGTGTATGAAAACAATGGTAAATTTAGAGCAGGAACTCTGGAACAGTTAGCCATAGGAAAAAAGATTTTATTAAAAAAGGAAAATGGGAAACCTTTAACGCATTCTCCACGGTATCATTATAGAAAAGTGATGGAGGGTTTGGGTTTAGTAGAGGTTAGACAGAAATTTTATTATATCTCACAGGATGAGAGAGTCCTGAAATTTATAGAACTAACTGATTTTAAAAAGCCCCTGCCTTCAGAAGCAAAAGAAATATTAGGAGAAATAATTGTAGGGAATAATGATTGCGGGAAATATTTTTTTGATGTATTTATTGAAAAGGATACGTATGCCTTAGAAGATCTCAGAAAAGAGGGAAAATATATTATTGTTGAGACAAAGAGCATGAGAGAACCTCCTATGAAAAAAGAAAATGGAGTAGAAAAAAAGAATGAAAATATCCGTAAGAAAAAAAAGGTAGGGGCTGTAATTCTTAAAAATCCCTCAGGAAAAATGATTGAATTAATGACTCAAGATGAAATCCATGCTATTTATTGGGGAGTTAGGTTATGGGCTTTAGAATTAGGAATAACTAACGAGATTTTAATGAGTTTCGCTGAAGGCAGAATAATATATCCTGTAAATCCATATTTTTCGTATAAGATATTAATCAACCATCTACTAAAAAAGATAAAGGCGGATAATAGTGATTCTGAATGGGTAGTAATACATATACCAACTTTTATTAAGGAAGTTGTTTTATCAACCCGATTTTCAGTTGATATAATTAAGAATTTTCTCAAAGACTTGAAAATAAAGTATCCATTATCTACAATGCTTATTCCATCTTCGACTATGTTTATAAATATAAAAACCCCATTTGAAAAACAAGATTCAGCAATTTATAATTCTTATCTATATGAACAAGAAATAGGTTATTTTTCTCATTTAAGAATAGAGAAAGGAATTTTAAAAGAGGTGAAAGCATGAGTGAATCATTTATAATAGGAGAGTATAAGCTATCTAGGAATCCATTTCCACCAGCTGCATCAGGAATTGATGTAGAGAGAGGCCTGTATATACCACCAAAATGGAAGGGAAAGATTAAGGAATATTATGAAACGTTGCATCACGGAGAAGGAGCTAAGGCATTTCCTATTGTGGGAGATTATGGGAGTGGGAAGACTGTCTTGCTTAAAGGTTATCTAAAAGATTTCTTTGAGAATAAGCGAATAAAAACCATTTACTTTGAAAATCCTGGGGTTAAGTTTTATGATCTTGCAAATACTTTGATGAGAAGTTTGGGGCGATACGAGTTCTCCAAAGCTCTCTGGGAGAGATGTAAGGAGTATCTTGCAGAAAGAGGACAGAAGTTATTATTCCCCATGAGTTTTAGTAGTATGTTAGCTACTTTAAAAACAAGGGCAGACAGAGAAAGGAAAACAGGGGAACTATCAGATGTAATAAAAAATCAGCTAAACTTGACTGATGATGAAGAAGTGGCGTATAAACTTGGTCTAATGGTTGTAGAAACCACATCTAAGCCTTATTTTTCATATAGGGATTTCATTGCTGGCACTAAGGGCGCTTTGGTAGCTGAGAGAGAAGAATCAAAATATTTTAAAGCGATAATAAATGCTATAATCAAAATTTATGGTTTTGAAGGTGTTGCTTTTCTTATAGATGAATTTGAAGAGATTGCATTCCCTAAAAGGATGACTCATAAGCAAACTTACGAATATCTTGCCACATTGAGGAGCCTGATTGAGATATCTGAAAAAGAGAATTTATGGATAATCTCCGCAATGACTATGGAGGCCGTTGAGGAGACGAGAAAGATGAACATTGCACTGTGGCAAAGATTTACACACCAAGACAGAGATACTGTATTAAACCTCGGACCCTTAACAGAAGATGAATCTAAAAGTCTAATAAAATGGTGGCTAAATAGAGCAAGAGATGAAGATGAGTTGAAAGAGTATAAAAATAAACTATTTCCTTTTTCGGAAGATATTGAAAAGGTTCTGAAACGTCCAGAAGTTAGATTGCCTAGACCACTTGTAAGAATAGGGTTTTTTACTCTCGCAAAAGCAGAAGAGGAAAAAATAAAAGCCCCTATCCCTATAGACTTCACTAAAAGGATAATAAATGAATTATACCTTCCCCAAACTAGCAGGGAGTCCAAAAATGGCAGAAAGTGATAGACCTTTTGTTATTCTTATAGATACAAATGTAATGGCAGCGTTATCGTTGTATGTAGAAAGCAGCAATATAGTAGGAAGATGTCTTGGAATAAGCGTAGATAATCTAAAAAATGAATTTAAAAATATAAAAGATATTAAAAGCGATTATTTAAATTTTGAAGAGATTGAAAAGGGATATAAACTTTATAATTACTTAAGAAAGAAAATTAAAAGTTTTGACGGGGATATAAAAGTCTGGTTCTCCCTCTTGAGTGAGATAGAACTTCTAAATGTCTTTTTAGAGAGGGTTTTTGATATAGAACTTACAAGAAAAGGAATTCCATATAGAATTCGTAAGAAGAAACCTTTTAGAACGCAGATTGAATTTAATTATGATGAGAAGGTCGCCAAGTATTGGGAAGATATAAAAGAAAAACTTGCCCAACATGATATTGAATTTAATAATCCTGAAAAAGAAAGTGATGTAATACAAGACATTGAAAAAATTACTAAAATTGTAACTCGGTATATTGCATTGGAACCGGTAGATTTGTATATCTATGCTTCAGGTATACATTTGAAAGCGGATGAAATATACACTTGTGATAATGAGTTTAAAACTATTATAAATAGCATTCGTACTAATATAGAATGGAGAAATATTTATGATAGTATTCAGCAAGATTTAAGAAAATTCATTCGATCATTCCAAGAGGAATGTAAAACCTACTATGAAAAGTATAAAAAAGAGAAAAAAATAGATCTTCCTAAGGGAGTTTCATAAAGTGGTAATATGAAATCAATTGAACTTTTACATCCAAAACAAAGACGCCCGAGCAAGGCATACTTAGTAAATGAACTTCGTAAGGCAGTCTTCACCTGGCGAGAGCAAGATTATCCTGAGATTACTTCTACTACAAAAAGATTATTGCGATTCTGGTTTAGTGAAGACCATATCGTAAATAATGAGCCTTTTGAGTTCTGGTTCTGCCAAAGAGAAGCAATTGAAACTTTGATCTATGTTTACGAAGTTATGAAAAAACGCAACTTCATCGATATGGCCAGAGACTTTGGAGCAGGTCCTATACAGGGATATGACCCTACTTATGATCAATACCCTCTTTATGCATTTAAAATGGCAACAGGTTCAGGTAAAACCTATGTAATGGCTTTAGCCATAGTCTGGTCTTATTTTAATTATAAGAAAGAAAATAAAGAAGATTATACTTCCAAATTTTTACTTATTGCTGGAGAAAAAAATGTTATCTACGATAGGCTCTGCAGAGATTTTAAAGATGGAAAGATATTCAGAGAATTGCCGCTTATCCCACCAGAATGGAAGGATGATTTTGCTTTAAAAGTAATCCCCAAAGAAGATCCAATTCATGTTATCCCTGAAGATGTATTGTTTTTAACTAATATTCAGCAGTTAGAGGAGAGAAAGAATAAAAAGAAAGAGGTTGAAGAATATGTAGATAGGGTTTATGAGTTGCCTTCAGTTTATAATATATCTGATATTTATCATGAAAATAGAATTAAAGAAGTCCTATTAACTTGCCCTAATGTAATGATTCTAAAGGATGAAGCTCATCATATATACAATTTTGAAAAGGCATGGAAGAAGATGCTCTTAAGACTTAATAAAAATCTTGCTTCTCAATATGGTAAAGGCATAAATATGGAATTTGATTTTTCGGCTACACCTAAAACAGAGGGTGGTGCGTTATTCCCCTGGATTATTGTGGATTTCCCACTTAAGGAAGCCATTGAAATGAATATTGTAAAATTACCACTAAAGGGAATAGTCAAGAAAGCTGAAGAAATTGCTTCTACTAAAGCGGTGGAAAGATATCGAGCCTGGATTGATGCGGGGATAAGAAGATGGCGAGAATATAAAGAGGCATTAAAACCATTATCAAAGAAACCTGTGTTATTCTTTCAATGTCCTGAGAATAAGGAAGCGGATGAAATATTTAGATATGTTAACTCTGCTGTGCCTGATCTTAAAGATAAAGTTTTATTAATTCACACCGATAGTACCGGAGAAGTAAAAAAAGCTGACTTGCCCAAGGCAAGAGAATTTGCTAAAACTATTGATGACCCCGATCCAGATAAAAATCCTTACGAGGCAATAGTAAGTACCTTGATGTTAAATGAGGGGTGGGATGTAAGAAATGTAAATGTGATTGTAGGATTGAGGTCTTATACTTCAAAAAGGAAAGTACTCCCAGAACAGGTCATTGGAAGAGGTTTAAGAAAGATGTTCCCTGAAGAAGATGCAAATATAAAAAAATCAATAAATGTGCTTGAAGTTATTGGTCCGCCAGGACTAATAGATATTCTTGAGGAATTAGAAACACAAGAAGGTATAAAAATTGCCGAATTTGATACCGGAAAACCACTTGAATTAACTACTATATTTGTAGATAAAAATAAATTGGATAAGGACATTGAGATACCTATTTTGAGTCCGAGAATTTCTATAGGAGAATTTTATATAGATAAAGCTGAGGTTGATAATTTATCTTCCTTGAAGATTCCTTTAGAGAATAAAGTTTTAGAGATGGAATATATTGCTTTAGATATGCTTACAGGAGTGGAAGTCATAAAGAGAAAATGGAATTTACCTGTTCCCCAAGATTCAAAAAGTGTAATTGCTTATTATTCATATCAAATACTTAAACAATTGTCAATTGGTGGTGTTTTTGCCAATTTTCATCCTATAGTGAAAAGATATGTCATAGAAAAATTATTTACTGAAGAAGTTGATCTTGAAGATCCCAGAGTTCTTTATAAATTGAGTTCTATCGAGGTTCAAGAAAAGTTGATAAGTTTATTTGTTAATGCTTTGAGAGATAAGACTTTTATTAAGAGAGAGCCTATAAGGAAGAATACTATAAAACTTTCAAGAACAAATGCTTTTGTATGGTCAAAATTGGTTTATCCAGCAGATAAGTGTATTTTTAATTATGTTCCCTGTGATAGTAATTATGAGGTTGATTTTGCTAAATTTTTAGATAATGCGGGAGATGTGGAAGCCTTTACTAAAATTGTGGTAAAGAATGGATTTTATATAGAATATATTTCCGAAGAAAATCATTTGAGATTTTATTATCCTGATTTTGTAGTAAAACTTAAGAACGGAGATTATTGGATAATAGAAACAAAAGGGTTGGTTGATTTGGAGGTACCGCATAAGGATAAAAGAGCAACACAATGGTGTAAAGACACTACTAGTTTAATAGGAGAAAATTGGTCCTATATGAGAGTTAACCAGGAATATTTTGAAAGATATAGATTTAAGAGTTTCAAAGAATTGTTTTCTGCCTTAGATAAATAAAAGGATACCATATTTTTTTGGAAGTAATTATGAATGTATGTTTTTATTTTAGTGATAAATTTATTTTTCCACTATTTGAAGGAGCTTGCCTGTTCCTGTTTATTTATGCATTACTTCATGAAAAAGGTTTTTTAAGAAAACAATCCAATCTTAAAATGTCTGTTGAAAGAGGTAAAGAGAGTTGGGGAAATTTTACTCTTGCTTTTGGTATAGCTTCTATTGTTCTGATGCAAATAATTAATTCTGCTGATGCACTGCATGGATATAAAACTATTATAAGTATTGTCAATCTTCTTATGCTAATATACCTTATTTTTTTTAACGGATGGTTTAGAAATAAGGTGATTGGATTGATAATTAGGTCTCAAAAGAAAATAGAAAAATAGAAAAGTTCTAGTGGAAATAATTGGGTCATATAAAAGGATAAATCTATAAAGGAAAACGGGGTCTATAATTAAAAAAGGTATAATAAACGGCGCCAGGCTCAACATTTGATATAAACTAATGTAAATTATAATAGAGGTATAAAAAAACCTTTAGATTTATAAATTAATTCTATTAAAAATTATCTATTGATAGATTTAGGAGATTAAAAATGATTAAAAAAATGAGGACAGGTTTATTTTTTAATGGGAGGAAGAGTTTAAATCTTTATTATTCACAAAGAGAGTGGCAGAGGAATCAGCCCCTTGGCAATGGGTACTTTAATGAATATAAAAAAAATAGGTGAATTTTTACGAAGTTTTGAAATAAAACCGGTCGGAACATATGATTTATTTTTAGGAGCAGGGTGTTCAGTGGCGGCTGGTATCCCTTCCGGGAGTGCTTTGATTTGGGAATTTAAAAGGAAGCTCTATTGTGATCATCATAAAATCAATGAGGAGAAATTTTCTGATCTTGAGTCAGAAGTTAATAGAACTGTAATACAAAAGTTTTTTGAGCAACAAAAAGGGTTCCCCGCTTTGAATAGTCCAGAGGAGTATTCATTTTATTTTGAAAAGTGTTATCCGCAATCTATGGATCGAAAGTTTTTTATGCAATCAAAAGCAAGAGACAAGAAGCCCACCTTAGGACATAAATGTCTAGGAGAATTAATAAATTCCGAGAAAATTGAAGGTGTTTGGACAGCTAATTTCGACGAATTAATAGAAAATGGTCTTAAGGCGGTTAATGTGAGTAAATCAATCGTTATGATTTCGCCAGATAATTCTCATCAAATCGACCAGATAGATAATCAGGATTATCCCAAGATAATTAAATTACACGGTGATTATCGATACGATAAGTTACAAAACACTACAGAAGAATTGCAAAATTTAGACAATAAATTACGAGAACACTTTTATAAGAATAATAAAAATAAAGGGCTAATTGTAATCGGTTATGAAGGTAATGACAATTCAATTATGGCGGTTTTGGAAGAATCTTTACGATACGATAATCCATTTCCATTCGGATTATTATGGTGTATTCTTAAGGAAACAAAACCTAATGATAGAGTAATTCAACTTGTAAAGAAGGCAAATGACAAGAATAACGCCTCTGGTTTTTTAGAGATAAATAGCTTTGATGAGTTTTTATATGATTTGTATAATCGCTGTAATTTGAAAAATAATGAAATTGAAAATATTGCTGATAATTTATTTAAGCAGAGGCGACCATTCGTATTTCAACAATCTAATCCAGAAATGCCGCCAATTAAGCTGAATGCGCTGCAAGTTAAAAGGTATCCGACCATAGTTTATTCCTTTGATACAACCATAGAAAAGTGGGAAGAATTGATAGAAATTCTTCGGGGTAAAAACATTGTTGCTGCTTTATTTAAAAAGAAAGTTTTTGCTTTTGGTATGATTCCAGATATTAGAGAGGTATTTGGCGATAAAATAACATCTGAAATCACTGTAGTCGATATTGATTCGAAATGGTTGCGCCAAGAGGATGGGTTTTTTACAGGGATGCTATACGACATAATAGCCTCTACTTTGATTAATAAGTGCGGGATGAAAAGCGTTGGAAGAAGGAAACGAAAATTTTATCTCCAGAATAAAAAGGTAAATGGATTTAATTTAGCAAGATATTTAACTATATATGAAGCCTTGGAAATGAGGCTAGATTTCAGAAAAGATTGTTTCTGGCTGCTTTTGTTGCCGACAATTGTGGTCTTGGATTCGCGTGATTGGTCTAAGTTTTCAACAATGGAAAATAAACAGGCAAAATTTGAAAGACAACGGATAATTAATGGAGTAATATCAAGAAGATTTAATTCAGAAGTAAATGATTATCTTGAACAATGGTTAAAGTTTTTGAAAGATAAATTAAATCCCATAGTATTTTCTTTGGGAGACTTTAATATTGAATTGAATGATAAGTTTACTTATGGTGGATATAAATTTAATGATCAAAATTATTTTTTCCAAGGATTATTGGATGAAAGTGAACCCTTACTTTCTTTTCATATACTTGATACAAATTACCAGAGTATACACCCCTTAAAAGGTCTCAAATCATTCGGTCCTTATGATTATTCATTTGAAAGCAAGAGCAACTTACCAGCGGTAAAAATAGCACTTATTTCACCAAGAAGTGGTTTTACTAAGGTAGTAGCGCATTTGAATAGTTTGAGTCAAAGCAAACAGCCGACCACAGAAATAGATTATTTAATCGAATATCCAGGATTTAGTACGATTTATAAAAAATATCTGGAAGTGCCGAATCATCCCGATGATAAGCTATCCGTGTTGATTGAAGACAAAGAAATCAACGGAAAAACTCAAGTCGAATTTTATGAAATGCTTAAAAGAAAAATCAATTATTTTGATGCCCTAAAAGGAGATTTTGATTTACTTATAATTTACTTTCCCGCTAAGTGGAAAATTTTTCGTGAACTAAAAACCGACACTGTATATTTTGATCTACACGATTCTATAAAAATATATTGTGCCAAGAAGAATATCAAAGTTCAATTCATAGAGGATAGATCAATTAACTATCTAGATCAGGCGAAAGTTCGCTGGTGGCTTTCTTTAGCTATTTATGTTAAAGCTAATGGTATTCCTTGGAAGAATCAAGTTGTTAATCCAAACACCGCTTTTATTGGTATAAGTTATGCGGTTAGAAAAAATCAACGAGGTCGCTTGGTTATCGGATGCAGTCAGATGTTCGATTCTTCTGGTCGTGGACTACGGTTTTTGCTACAGCCGATAGAAAAACCTGTTTATTATGGCAGAACTCCTTTTATGAGCAAAGAAGATGTAAGAAGGCTTATTCTAAAACTTAAGGAAGCATATTTTAGAATGGATCCAAATTTAAGACTTGATAAACTTGTTGTGCATAAAACAACCCATTTTACGGGTGAAGAGATGGAAGGTATTGCGCAAGCAACAGAGGGTATAGAGAAAGTTGAGTTATTACAAATTCAGCAATATAGTCCGTGGCGAGGGATTAGAACTAGTAAAAGGCACGATCAAATAAGTATCTATAATTACCCTATTTTGAGAGGAACAAGTTTGCAGTTAGATAATTATTCTTTTTTATTGTGGACACATGGTTCGATAATGCACAATGAACTTGCCGGAATAAATAGAAACTATTATCAGGGAGGAAGAGGTGTCCCTATGCCTCTTATTGTTCGGAGATTTAGGGGCAATGATACATATGAAGTAGTAATCAAAGAGATATTAAATTTGACAAAAATGAATTGGAATGGATGTCAATTGTATAAAAATATTCCCGTAACTTTAGATTTCTCAAAAACATTATCAGAAATAGCCAAACAAGATGAATTGTTGAATAACATTCCTTATGATTTTAGATTTTTTATGTGATTATTTAAATAAATTTTAGTATCGGGGGCAGGCATATGTCTTGTCATGTCAGAGGGATGGTTCTTTTGACAACATTTGATATAAGATTATGTTAAATGAATAGAGATAAGAAAAGATTTTTGTATATCAAGGGATGGTCCTTTGACAAGATTTTATTATTTTTTTCCCATTAGTAAAAAGTTACTTATTTGCTGAGCAGGAATAACTTTCTCTTTTTCCTCTTTCAGTGATAGAAGGCGTGCATGCTGAATTGCCGAGATTGGAAAACTCAAAAATAACTTGCAATTCAAGAGAGGGGTATTATATACTTTTCGGTAAGGTAAATCTCTTATACCGAATGCGAGTGTTGTCAACCAGATGCAAACCAGACCTAGGATGATACCAGTTCGCTTATTACTGGGCGATACCAGGCTGAAGTAGCTAGAGAAGCTTCGTGAAGCATTGTGTTTGGCTCACTACAGCCGCTGGACTGAACAGGTCTATTGCCTCTGGATCAAGTAGTTCATCGATTACCACAATGTACGTCACGATGCTGTATTAACGGGCGTCTTATGCGGCACTCGAAGCTAGGTTTAAGATTTTATGCGGATCAATATATACAACGTTATGCCTTCAAAGGAGGGAAACATGGATACCAATAAGGCAATGAAGAGAATCGAAGAGGAATTTGGTTCAAGATTGGGATTTCTATGCTATCAAGTCACTATGCTGTCCATGACTAGGCAACCCTGCGACGTCACGTTTTACAATCGAAAGCCAGCGCTAGACGTGACAATCGATCAAAAAATAAATATTGCCATTATGTATGGTGCTGGTGCCAAGAAGCTCAAGGAGATGCTTGATAACATCAAGCTGTCCAATGGAGGCGTAGTTAACATAGGGGAAGTATGGACAATTAATCCTATGCCGAAGGGCGGTTTTTCTGAGGACGAATTGGCGGCGGTAGATCTAGCCCAAGCTGAGGAAAAGGTCGGTCCTAATGGAGAGACCCTCCGGAAGATGATTAGTGATACATATCACTGCCAGTCTCGCGATGAAGAAGACCGCTTCTTGCGGCGGTTCATTGCGTCTTAAGCGGCATAACAATTGGCTCGACAAGGACGATTCACGCTGACGCACTCGCGCCTGTTAACCGAAATGTTATATGGTGTAGGATAATTTTTATGAGAGTATCGAAAAATATCGGGATCGAATCTTCAAGGTCGATCGGAGTAAGGTCTTTTCATTTGACATAAGATTATGTTTAATAAATAAAGATAAGAAAAGATTTTTGTTTATCAAGATATGATCTGTCCTTTGACAATATTTTATTATTTTTTCCATTAGTAAAAAGTGGCTTATTTACTGAGCTGAGTAATCGTGTGCTAGCTCAACAATTCGGTAATTTTTTCTACCTTTTCATAAAATGACAGGCGAGACGCCAGTCCTACTTGTGAGTAAAGATTGTTTCCCCTGTTTTCGAAGGGGCAGGCTTACTTCGTTCCTCGCAATGACATAGGAACCTTTATTTACAAGGCTTTCAGACCCCCTTCAGGAATGCCCTTTAAACGCACGTAGAGTGCCTTTTTTGAGGCCTCAATTTTCGAAAAATGGCAGTTACGACCCCTGTTTTTGGCCTATTTTTACCTCCCCAAAATCACAAAACCCTTATAAATAGCCACTTTCAAATTTTGGAGGGGTGAAAATTTAGCTAAAAAAGAGCTATTTTTGAGGGGTAAAGTATAGGTCAAGGCAAAATAGGGGCTTAAAATGCCTTTAAATTGAATCTCTTCTAAAGCCCTTATTTTATAAGGCTTTTCTCAAATGTCAAGGTTCCATCTTCTCTTTTCGGGTATGCTACCGGGAGTAAATAATTATTATAGAGGGTTGACAGTTAGAAAAAGAAGGATTTTGGCAGAATTACTCATCAGATTAACTATTCAGCATATATAATATATCAAAATCCAAAAAAGTCTTGACAAAATAAGCTTTATGGTATATTGTATATGTTGAATTGTAAATAAGGTTTATAATAAAACGTATAGGATATGCCAATGGAAAAGAAACTGGGTATTAATGAGAAAAACAGAAGATTATTAGATTTACTTAATCGCTTTGGGAAGAATCTATTTTCGATTAAAGATGCCTCAAAGATTATAGGATTACCCGTTAAGGATACACGTTTATATTTGGGATACCTTGCCCGTAGAGGATGGCTTGCCAGAGTAAAGCGAGGTTTGTATATTTCAGTGCCGCTGGGAACAGTAAATCCTCAGGAATATAGAGAGAATCCTTGGATTGTGGCTAATAGAATCTTTGCTCCTTGTTGTATTGGTGGTTGGAGTGCAGCCGAGTATTGGGGATTTACAGATCAGATTTTTAATAGCGTATTTGTTTTTACAGCTCGCCTGTTCAGAAAAAAGAATATAACTATTCAGGGGACAGAATTTATTTTAAAATTAGTTCGCGCAAAGAAGATTAGTCATAGCAAAGGTATTTGGATTGAAAATGTAAAAGTGCAGGTTTCTGATCCTTCTCAGACGATAGTTGATGTTCTAAATGAACCTGCTGTTGGTGGAGGTATTCGTCATGTATCTGATATTGTAAGGAATTATTTTAATTCTGAATATCGCAACGATATAGAGTTGTTAAGCTATATAAAAGAAAACAAGAACCGCACAATATATAAACGTCTCGGTTATATACTTGAAATTTCAGACCTTAATGTGCCAGACATTATGAAAGAATGCCATAAAAATATTAGCTCTGGCTATTCAGTTCTTGACCCAGCAATAAAGACCAAAGGTTCTTTTAACCGAAGATGGAATTTACGAGTAAATGCTGAGGTTGTAAAATGATTACACACCAAGAAATAAAAAATCTTGTTACAGAATGGGGATTACGAGAAGGCATAATTGAAAAAGATTACGTTATTAGCTGGGTCTTGTGGGGTATTGGATCAGACCCCGAATTGAGTGCTCATTGGGCTTTTAAAGGCGGTACTTCCTTAAAAAAATGCTACCTTGAAACGTGGCGTTTTTCAGAAGATTTAGATTTTACGGTTATACCAGGTGGATCCTATAAGCCCGAAGACATAGAGCCTCTTATCAAACATGTTCTTGAGCGCGTTTACGATGAGTCTGGTATTGATTTTTCTATTAAACCTCCTATATTTAAATATGCGGATAAATATCTTTACACCGAAGGAAGTATTTATTATCGAGGCCCTCGTAATGCTAGAACTCCGGCTAGAATTAAGTTAGATATTAGTGGCGCGGAGAAAATAGCCCGTCCAACGATACTGCGGGATATATCCCATCCATATAGCGATTCTTTGCCTGCCCCGGCTCAGGTAAGATGTTATGCTTTTGAAGAGATTTTTGCCGAAAAATTACGCGCTATGGGAGAACGTGGCCGTCCTCGCGATTTATATGATATCGTGCTTCTATTTAGGCATCGAGATTTTCAAGACAAACCAAAATTAATAAAATCTATGCTAAAAAAGAAATGTGAACTTAAAGGCATTTCTATACCGACATTAGAGTCTATTTGGAATGCGTCAACAAAAGGCGAACTCATCAGTGAATGGGAAAACATGCTTGGCCATCAACTGCAAGCATTGCCACCCTTTGAGCAATTTTGGGACGAGCTTCCGAATATTTTTAATTGGTTAGAAGGCAAATATACATTTAGAAAATAGGGACACAAGTTCATGCTCAGTAATTAAGTAACTTATTTGGTATAATTATACCACCAAAGGAGGTACTTAATCATGAGATTCAACCAACAAATTATTATTAAATGTTGAGACCAGATCCCATTGATTTACGGATAAAAACAGATTAAATGATATTTATTTTGATATCAAAGCATATCACAAGGAGGTATATTAATGGCGTTAGTAGAAAGGCAAGTATATGATATAGAAATCGGGAAATTAATCATTGAATCAGCAAGGATTGATGAAGCAAAAGAAATAATTATTTTTGTAAAAGCAGTAGATAATGAAACAGATTATTTAATGAGAGAAACTGGTGAGTTTAATATAAGTATTGAGGAAGAAAAGGAGTTTATCAGAGATAAAGAAAAATCATATAATTCAATATTTTTAACAGCCAAAGTCAATGAAAAGATAGTTGGGACAATTGGTTTTTCAGGGAATTCACTTAAAAGATATCGACATAAGGGACAATTTGGTATTGCAATATTAAAAGATTATTGGAACTATGGAATAGGGAGTAAAATGCTGAGTGTAATGTTGGATTGGGCGGATAAAAATAAATTTAAAAAAATTACACTAGAAGTAGATGATATAAACGAAAAAGCTATAAAATTGTATCAAAAGTTTGGGTTTGAAATAGAAGGCAAATTAAAGAACGATAAATACTTAGGGAATGGTGAATATAGGGACTCGTTAATAATGGCAAGATTAAAGAATTAATAGAGTAAGCGTAATTTAACACTACACTCACACAAGGAGACTGGACAAGCTTGTCTCGCACTTGCTCGCTAACTGAGTCTGTCTCCATATTAGCTCACCAAGAGGGTCCCGGACATGAGCGAAGACCTGTAACTCACAGGTATCGTGAGTGCGCACCGTTAGTTGATATATAACCCCGTTAGCACAGTCTATGGCTGCATAATCAAAAGCCATCTACTACTAAAAGAGGAGTTGAAAATCTATGGATAAACCTGTCAAATTGGAGGACATAATAGATGGAATAGAAATGCAGACTGACGAAAGTTCGTCGTATTTAAATATTAAAACTGGCGAAGTTGTGATAATTTCTGATGAAGAATCCAGTGCTGCTGAGGAAGATAAACCTATTGATTCGTTTCCCGAATGGCAGCATGAACTTATAAATAAGGCAAAAGAGATATTACGAAGTAATGATTATATTAGCTTACCCTCAAAGTTTCAAGTACATGAGTATAGGATTATGGAAAAATTTTGCTTATCTATAACTGATGATCAAATCCGCGACATCCTATATTACTCCATAAAAGGAAGCGGTGCTTTCCAGAGGTTCAAAGATAATATTTATAAGTATAATTTAGAAGAGGGATGGTATAAGTTCCGAGATGAAGCGATTAAACGAATTGCCATTGAATGGTGTGAGGATAACGGAATAAATTATATAGAAGAATAATGGGGTTGCTCTCCGTGGTAAATACTGGGGTTTATAATTAAATATTTTTAAATTATAGACTCTGTATGCCCATGGGCACAATTTCATATATACCGAAGACATTAGGCGAAATTACTCCCTAGGAGGTTTGATATGACTGATATTATAATCAGAGAAGCAAAGGAATCCGACCTGTTAACAATTGGGAAGTTGACGCTTGAATTCATCGAAGCTATGGGCGATACTGAAGGTATTAATATTAAACTGATTGCTGAGAACTGTCGAAGTCTTTTAAGTGAGGCTAACTCTTATATTCTGGTGGCAGAGATAGGGGGAGTCGTAGTCGGGTTTGTCAACTTTACAACGCGTAAGACAATTTTGCATCGTAGCCTCTCTGGATTAATTGACGAGCTTATCATCGCTAAAAGTTATCGTGGTAAGGGCATTGGTAGGCAGTTGCTATCAAGTGCTATTGAAAAGAGCCGTCAACTCGGATGCTGTGAAGTTGAGGTTAGCACTGAGAAGATAAATATAAAAGCGAAAGAATTCTACGGACAATGTGGTTTTATGGAGCGTGGTGTACTTTTCGAAATTGATTTGTGATTATAAGAATGTAGGTAACTTCACCTAGCAGTGGATAAAAGGAAAATCAAAGATTTCCCCAAATTGTCTTTTGGCAAATTTTTTTATTCGCAAGGCAATAGGCGACATCGGGCTAAAGGAGGGAAAAGATATGGAGTTTTCTATTCGAGAGGCAAACCAAGAGGACTATAAGGGATTGTGTGGGGTCTTTGCAGAAGGAGACGCTTTACATTGTGATGCTCTACCTCATGTGTTTCGAGAACCTGATGGACCTGTCCGAACAGAAGAATATATCTCTGGTATCATTGCAGATGAGAATGCTGCGCTGTTCGTTGCTGAAAGTGATGGCCAGATTATCGGCGCTGTTCACATATTCGTTCGAGAGGCGCCTGATATTCCTATCGTGGTATTACGATGGTATGCAGTGATTGACAATCTCGTTGTGATGAAAAGATTTCATCGTTCTGGAGTTGGGCAATCGCTTGTTGAAGAGGCTCAGCGGTGGGCAGTGGACAAAAAGTTAAATCAAGTTGAGTTGAACGTTTGGGAGTTTAACAAAGGGGCGATTGCCTTCTACGAGGAACTTGGATATAGAACGGCAAGCCGTAAGATGTGGAGGTCGCTGAGGTAGGACATTTGCGGCCAACTTCGGCTAACATCATATTAGC
>Ga0315289_10004205_pt1 | contig 21511 bp, 24 predicted proteins | sample YL17G11_40_MG_FD_203452 | JGI IMG/M metagenome (GOLD analysis project Ga0315289, IMG submission 203452) | Sediment microbial communities from Yellowstone Lake, YNP, Wyoming, USA - YL17G11_40 | ecosystem: Environmental > Aquatic > Freshwater > Lake > Sediment | place: USA: Wyoming | collected... | reverse complement strand
AACTCCATTAAAAGGAACAAAAACAAAAAAAGAAACACCGAGGTAAAGGAGAATAGTCCCTTGGATAACGGGCAAGGCAACATTCGCCGCAAATAAGATCATTATTACCAGAGGTATGCCAAAACACAGACTTGACAAGGCTTGGGCTAGCCATAAAAATTTGGCAACCTGCCAGCTATTAAGAGAAGCTTTTTGTTTATTCAAAAGATTCATTTGTATTATTTATTTTACCACAGCTTTAAAGTCTCTCCAACAGGATTTTCTTTCTGAGTTTTAGCCGTGGGCAACCTCTTTATTAAGCTATGAAATTCTAGATTTTTTAAAATTTGGGTTGCTTTTTCTTTGTTATATTCTTTCCAGTGACATTCTTTTAGATTAAAATCTATCGGCACATTTTCAAAAAGCTTGGCCAGGTCTTTAGAAATAAAGGCTTGCTCTTTGTATTTTAGCAGGGTTTCTTTAAGTTTTGGTCTAATTTTTTTTGCTTTTTCTGAATTTTCTTCAATTATCCGAGCCGCAGTGAAGGGTGGAGAAGAAGATTTATCTTCTTCGACCGCTTTATATAAGTTCTCCAGACTTCCAAATTTTAAAAGAAGTTCAATCGCTGTTTTTTCTCCTATGCCGGTAACCCCGGGGATATTATCTGAAGGGTCGCCTCTTAAGGCCTTGAAATCGAGAAGTTGTTCTGGTTTCAACCCTTGAAATTTTTCTCTCACTAATTTTTCATCATATAAAATAATATCTTTTACCCCTTTCCTTAAAGAATAAACTCTGGTTCTGGGATTAACCAACTGAAGAGTATCTAAATCACCGCTTAAAATAATTATTTCAATTTCCGGAAAAACTTGTTTTCGGGGGGCTAATTTAGAAATGGTTCCAATAATATCGTCGGCTTCAAATCCTTCTTCTTCAAAGACAGGAACATTAAAACTTTTTAAAATTTCTTTTACTTTAGGAATTTGCTGATAGAGTTCTTCTGGCGCCGGCGGACGCTTGGCCTTATACTCTTTATATTTTTTGTGCCGAAAAGTAGGAGCCGGGAAATCAAAGGCAGCGGCAATATAATCCGGCTGAAAGTCTTTTATCGCCTTAAAAAAAACCAATAAAAAACCGTAAACAGCGTTTACTAATTCTCCCCCTTTTGTAGCTAGACGAGGTAAGGCATGATAAGCCCGGTGAATAATGGAGTTAGAATCAATAATAACCAAGTGTTTGTTTTCTTCCATTGTTTTTATGCAAAAGGACCCGTCACAAAAATCCTTCTGTTTTTTTTATTTATAAACTCGAAGTTAACCCAGATTGCATCTTTTGGTAAAATTTTCTTTATTTTCTCTGCCCACTCAATAGCAACAATATTCCGGGGGTTAGATATAATTTCTCTAAACCCTAAATCTAAAATCTCCTCTGGTTTTTTTATTCGATAGCAATCGATATGATAGAAATTCGCGAATTTACACAAATTTGAACACGAATTTACGCGAATTTTAAACCTTCGCATAATAACAAAAGTGGGGCTTAATATTTTTTCTTTAATTTCCAATCCTTTAGCAAATCCTTGCAAAAAAGTAGTTTTACCCCCTCCTAAATCTCCTTCCAGACCAATAATTAAGGCACCTTTTTGCCCCCCACCAAAAACATGGTGGGGGGTTAGAATTTCTTTGCTCAAAGAGAACTTTGTTCTCTTTTCGCCCTTCGCTTTCTTCAAAAGCTCGGTAGCTAAAGTTTCTCCCGCTTTTTTAGTTTGAGCTGGATTTTTGGTTAAATAGATTTTTTTCATCGATGCTTCGACTCTGCTCAGCATCAATCCTGAGCTAGTCGAATGGATTGACTTTTTAAAGAAGATGGGATAAATTCAAATAATTAACCACCGAGCTTCTCCAAGAGAAGCGAGGGGGAAGAAGAGATTTATTTCTTCGCCCACTTAAGTTAATTTTAACCTAAATGCCAGAAATTTCAAAAAAAATGGTTCAACAAGTTCACCATCCTGAGCCCAGCCGAAGGATTACAGGCGTTGTAGAAATTTCCCCTGAAATTTTGGCGGAAATTCAAAAAGAAATTAAAAATGTTTCTAATTTCAGAGAAAAAATTGAAACTTCCCTAAAAAAAAGGGTCACTGAAATTTTAGAAATTATTTTAGGCGGAGCGATTTCACTGGACGCTTCCGATATTCATATTGAACCGGAAGAAAAGCAGGTAAAAATCCGAGTTAGACTAGATGGAATTTTACAGGACGTTCTTGTTTTAGATAAAAAGACATATGAAAACCTTCTTTCGAGGGTTAAACTCCTTTCGGGAGTCAAATTAAATATTACTGATCGGCCTCAAGATGGCCGATTTTCTGTTTTGGTACCCTCCACCGAAGATACCGGGGGGGGACCCATCGAAATCAGGACCTCTTCTCTCCCGGCAGAACATGGAGAATCAATGGTTCTTAGAATTTTGAATCCAAAAAGCTTGATAGACATGGAAACTCTGGGGTTAAGAGAAGATTTGCTAAAAATCCTTAGAAAAGAAATAAAAAAACCGAACGGAATGATTATTATTACAGGCCCCACAGGTTCTGGAAAAACCACCAGTCTTTATGCTTTTTTAAAAAAAATTCAAAATCCAGAAATTAAAACTATCACTATTGAAGACCCAATCGAGTACCACTTAGAGGGGATATCTCAAACTCAAGTTGTCCCAGAAAAAGGATATGATTTTGCCACAGGGTTAAAATCAATAATGAGGCAAGACCCAGACGTAATTTTAGTTGGAGAAATCAGAGACTTGGAAACGGCCTCTATTGCTCTTCAAGCTGCCTTAACTGGCCATTTGGTATTTACCACACTGCACACAAATGATGCTGCCGGCACCATAGCCAGACTCCAGGCCTTAGGTGAAAAACCAATCAACATCGCTCCGGCTATAAATATGGCTATTGCCCAAAGATTAGTAAGAAAAGTCTGCCAAAAATGTACAAAATTAGAAAAAATTACGAAAGAAGATTTAGAAAAAATAAAAAAGGCTCTTAGAAATATCCCAAAAGGAACAATAGATCTTCCGGAAAAACGCCTTCAAAATTTAAAAATTCCCAAAGCTGTTGGCTGTGAAGATTGTAATTTTACTGGTTACCGAAGTCGAGCTGGAATTTTTGAAGCCTTTTTAATTGATGATGATATGGAAAAATTTATACTGACCTCCCCTTCTATTGCCGCTCTGAGAGAAAAGATAACAAAAAAAGGAATGATAACTATATATCAAGACGGGATAATAAAGGTTTTAAAAGGAATAACGACAATGGAGGAGGTAGAAAGAGTAACTGGAGAATAAAACAAAAAAACAGCTCCGGCAGCGGAGGGTCAACAAGGTTTAGGAACGCAAGTTTTAGAATGTTTCCGAGGAGTGGTTTCGCGGTTAGCCAAACCATCCAACTAAGAAAAATTCCTGACCCCCCAATGCCGGGGCTGTTTAATACGATACATTATAATATATTATGGGAAATTTGTCAAGCCTACTGTATTACGGCAGAAGATTAAAAATAATAGCCCCTCTTTTAATTTTCTTGGTTTTTAATCCAGTTAAAGGTTTCGCCCAAGACACCGCCCCTCTTGATATAGTTATCAATGAGATAGCTTGGATGGGAACGGATGTTTCGGCAAACGACGAATGGATAGAATTATACAACAATACTGAAAATCCTATAAATCTTGATGGCTGGCAATTGGTTAGCCAAGATGGAACGCCAAAAATCAATTTATCTGGAATAATTCCCGCCAATGGTTTTTATTTATTAGAAAGGACTGATAATACTACGGCCCCGAACGTTCCGGCTGACCAGATTTATACCGGTGCTTTGGGAAATGCCGGCGAAACATTAGAACTTTATGATAATTTTGGCAATCTGATAGATAGAGTGGATAATTCTTCTGACTGGTCTGCCGGAGATAATAAAACTAAACAGACAATGGAAAAAATAGCTCCAGGAGAATGGCAAACGAGCCAGAGCCCAGGGGGCACGCCAAAGAAAAAAAACAGTATTGTTGTTGGAACTTCTCATCCAGAGCCCGCTATTGAACCCCCTGCAAAAGACAGTTCTCCGCAACCCCAACAAGTCCAAACGGTTTATCCTACGAATATTGTTATCAACGAAATTCTGCCCTCCCCTGTCGGACCTGATGAAACTGAGGAATGGATAGAGATTTTTAATCAAAATGATTTTGATGTTGATTTAATTGATTGGCAAATTGGCGATATAGTTGGAAAAACCGCTGCTTATACTTTTCCCAAAGGAACGAAAATCTCCTCAAAGGGATTCTTAGTTCTTTCCCGTCCAGAAACAAAAATTACTCTAAATAATGACGGGGATAGTTTAAATCTTTTACGGCCCGATGGAAAAATTATTGATACTCTAACTTATGAGAAAGCTCCCCTGGGCCAATCCTATAATCGGGAAGGAGGGACAAAAGGGGGCTGTTTTTGGAGCCCCGTTTTAACGCCGGGAGCTCAAAATGAAACCCCTGCTCCCCTTTCTGGAACTAAAACTGTGGCAGAAAAAGAAAGGAATGAAGAATCTGCCATTAAAGATATATTTAAAAAAGAGGGTGAGCCCGAAAAAGGGATGGCCGCCATTAGCGAACAAATATCTCAAGAAGGGTATAATTTTTTCTTTATTTTGCTAATCGCTCTTGCCGCAGCTATTTTTTCCGGGGTAATAATTTTATTTTTGAAAAGAAGGGTTAAAAAGTTTGATTTAAAAATAAAAATAGAATAAAATTAAAATACTATGTCAGGACATTCGCACGCAAAAACTATAAAGCATCAGAAAAATATTACCGACCAAAAAAGAGGGCAGGTTTTTTCCAAAATGGCCAGGGTAATTTCAGTTACAGTAAAAGAAGGTGGAGCAAACCCTGAAACTAACTCTAAATTGCGCTTAGCCATTGAAATGGCAAAAGAGTCCAATATGCCGAGAGAAAATGTTGACCGAGCCATTAAGCGGGGTACCGGTGAACTTTCCGGGGAAAAACTTGAAGAGGTGACTTTTGAGGCTTATGGCCCGGGCGGAATTGCAATTATTATTGAAGGAATTACAGATAATAAAAACCGTACACTTGGGGAAATAAAACAAATTTTAAATCAAAACAGCGGCAAACTTGTTGGCGGAGGTTCGGTTAAGTGGCTTTTTGAGAGAAAGGGGTGTATAACTTTAGATTATAAGTCGCAAATTGAAGAATTCCAAAATAAAGAAAAATTAGAATTATTAATAATCGAGGCCGGAGCTCAAGATCTTTATTGGCATAATGATGTCTTGGACGTATATACGAGTATTGAAAATTTAGAAGAAGTGAAAAAAAATTTAGAGGATAAGAATATCAAACCTGAATCGACTTCTTTAGATTGGGTACCAAAAGAAATGGTTGAGATCGATGAAAAACAAAAGGCGGCCTGTCAGAAATTTTTTGATGTTTTGGACGAAAATGACGCCGTACAAGAAATATATTCGAACGCCAAGCTTCCGTAAGGGGCGAATCCCTCTTTGATTTAAATAGTTAAAAACCACTATGGCAAAAGAATCTGAAATTAGAAAAAAAGCAATTCAAATATTAGAAAAAGAAAAATGGGTTGTTTGGTGGCCGTCTAAGGTAAAATTTAAACAAAGTGATATTTTCGGAACCTTTGATGTAATCTGTTGGAAAAAAATAACGGGTAATCTTAAATTTATTCAATTGACTACCGTATCTAATTTATCAGCCCGGAGGAAAAAAATACAAAATTTTTTTAAGAAAAATAAAATAAATCCTAAAGTCGTATATAATACAGAGGTTGAAATTTGGGCGTGGAACGGGAATAAAAAAGCATTTAAAATAGAGTTAATATAAATTTAAAATTTAAACTCTAAGAAAAATCCTAAACCCCTTGACAGATGTTCTTGAAAAATTATAATTGTCAAATAGATAAATGTATTGCCCGTCATTTTTCAGCAACAGGGCACACCATCTATACCTTAGGCAAACATCCTAGGGGGAAGACCTAAAAGGTCGAGAATGATTAAAAAATATTAAATGAAAATTATGATTTATCGGAATAATTTTTTAACTTCATCTATAGAGGGAGGAGGGAATGAAGAGGGGGGAACAGAAAATACAGAAGAAGTAGAAAGTATGGAAGATTTGGAAGAAGAGGAAGAAGGAGAAAAAGGGTTGGAAAAAGAGGAAGAAGAGGAGGAAGAAGAAACCTTAGAATAATAATTTAAAACCCCTGATCATCAGGGGTTTTAAATTATTTTAGCGAATTTTCTTTTCCCGACTTGAATTATCGTCCCTTTTTTAATTTTGATAATTTTTTGCCAATCGGACTCAATTAAACTATCAATTTTCACTCCTTTTTGCAAAATCAATCTCCTAGCTTCCGATTTCGAGGAAACAAATTTCATCCGGACCAAAAGTTGGGGGAAAGAAATCTTTTTTTCTAAAATTTTAATTTCAGATATTTTTGTTGGTATTTTTTTTTCTTTAAAAATTCTATCAAACTCTTTCTCTGCTTTCTCGGCCGCTCTTTTGTCATAACAAAGGGAAACAATTTCCCTAGCCAGACTGGCCTTTGCCTCTCGTGGATTCGTTTTTTTTATTTTTTCTAGAGGAATATCGGTTAAAAGTTCAAACCCGATTTCCAATAAAGAATCCGGCCAAGCCATAGCCTTACCGAACATCTCTTGAGGTTTTTCGTCTAAGGATACCAAATTCCCTTCGGATTTTCCCATTTTCTTACCCGTAGGGTCGGTTAAAAGTTTTAAGGTTATAACAAATTTTTCCTTGTTTTTCATTTTTTTCATTAAGTCCCGGCCTCTTAACATATTAAAAGTCTGGTCGTTGCCGCCGATCTCCAAATCAACATCCATAATAACGCTATCGTAGGCCTGGAACACGGGGTAGACAAATTCGTGCAAAAGAATGTCCTTGCCTTCTTGTATTCGTTTTTGAAACATATCTCTTTCTAATATCCGGGCAACCGTAAAATGAGAAAACATCTTAAGTAAGTCAATCGGCTTTAATTTATTAGTCCATTCCCCGTTATGCATAAATTTGACGTTGGACTTTTTAAAGTCCAGAATTTTCCCGATCTGTTTTTTGTAATTTTTGGCGTTTTCCAAAACCTGATTTCTGGATAACGGTTTCCTAGCCGCCATTTTATCGGTCGGGTCGCCAATCATGGCAGTGAAATCTCCTATCAAAACAATAACCTCGTGCCCCAAATCCTGAAATTGGCGCAATTTCCTCAAAACAGCTAAATGACCCAAATGGAGCTTTCCAGTCGGATCTATCCCGTTGTAAAGACGAATTTTTTTACCAGACTTTAAAATTTCTTCCAGCGCCTCGCGATTAGGATAAATATTTTCCACGCTCCTAGTTAAAACCTCTTTGATTTTTTGGGAATTAGTATTAATTTTCATAGTTTTAATATATGGTATCATAAAAATATGGCAAAAAGAAGATATTATCGGAATACTTTCCAAAAGGGTAAAAAAAGAAGGAGATTGTTTTTTGTTTTGAAAATTTTTGGTCTTGGTCTTTCCTTTTTTGTTCTTTTTTCTTTAATCGTGTTTATCTACTATGCAAAAGACCTTCCCCGACCAGAAAAATTCACCGAAAGACAAATTGCCCAACCAACTAAAATTTATGACAGGTCTGGTCAGGTGGTTTTATATGAAATTTACGGAGAAGAAAAAAGAACAATAGTTTCTTTAGAAGTTATCCCCGAATATTTAAAGCAAGCCATAATCGTCACCGAAGACTCAAATTTTTATCATCATTTTGGAATTGATTTAAAAGGAATACTCAGATCAATCTTGCTTAATATTAAGATCGGCCAACCAATCTACGGAGGGTCGACTATCCCCCAACAATTGATTCGGTCAACCTTTTTATCGAGTAAAAAAACGGCTGAAAGAAAAATCCGCGAAATTATTTTAACCTTAGAATTAGACCGCCGCTATTCGAAAGATCAAATTCTGGAGTGGTATTTAAATCAAATCCCCTTTGGCCAAAACAGTTACGGAGTAGAGGCGGCCAGCCAAACCTATTTTAAAAAATCCGTTTCCGATTTAACTTTGACTGAAGCAGCCGTTTTGGCTGCCATAATCCAAGCTCCGAGCTCTCTCTCTCCTTACGGAAACAACCAAGACAAACTTTTGGCCAGAAAAGATTATGTAATAGAGCAGATGAAAAAAATGGGGGTGATAGACCAAAAACAGGCCGAGACAGCTAAAAATGAGGAAATAAAATTTGCTAAAATTTCCCAACCGATTAAAGCTCCCCATTTTACTCTTTGGGTTAAACAATATCTTGACGATAAATACGGAGAGGATTTTTTGAAAGAAAGAGGATTAAAGGTTTATACAACGCTGGATTGGGAACTGCAAGAATTTGCTGAAAAAATAGTCGAGGAAGGCGTAGAAAAAAACAAAATCTATAATTCTTATAATGCTTCTTTGGTGGCGATTGAACCTAAAACTGGCCAAATTCTGGTTATGATTGGCTCGGCAGATTATTTTGGCGACCCGTATCCTAAAAATTGTATTCCAGGGAAAAACTGCCTATTTGATCCCCAATTTAATGTCGCTCTTGGAACCAAAAATAATCCTGGCCGCCAACCGGGTTCGGCCTTCAAGCCTTTCGCTTACCTCGTTGCTTTTAAAAAAGGCTATACGCCAGATACTCTTTTGTGGGATGTTGAAACTAACTTCGGGAAATGGGGAGAAAAAGATTACATCCCTCAAAATTATGACAACCAATTCAGAGGACAGGTTACTTTCCGGCAGGCCTTGTCCCAATCTATAAATGTTCCTTCGGTAAAAGTTCTTTATTTAGCCGGTATTGAAAAGACGATTGAAACCGTTAAAACCTTAGGCATTACTACGTTAAATGAAGACTCATCTTTTTATGGCCTATCTTTAGTTCTTGGCGGAGGAGAGGTTAAATTGCTGGACATAACTTCAGCTTACGGGGTCTTCGCCACCGAAGGATTCAGTGTTACACCAACGGCCATCTTAAAAATTGAAGATAATCAAGGAAATATTATTGAAGAAAACAAAAAAACTCCAAAAAGAGTTTTTGAGACAGAGCCTTGCCGTTTAATTAATGACATTCTGTCTGATAATGAAGCCAGAGCTCCTCTATACGGCCCTCAGTCTTCTTTGTATTTTAAAGATTATCAGGTGGCAGCAAAAACTGGAACCACCCAATATTACAATAATTTCTGGATTGTGGGATACACCCCTTCGATTGTAACAGGAATATGGGCGGGGAATAACGACAATTCATCGATGTCTAAAGTGCCGGGAATAAGGTTAACCGGCCCAATCTGGCATCAATTTATGGAAAAAGCTCTCTTAAAATACCCCAAAGAATATTTCAATGAACCAAAGCTTATATTAACCCAAAAACCAGTCCTTAATGGAACGTCTACCGAGCCTCACACTATTTTACAGTACGTAAATAAAAACGACCCGCAAGGGCCGCCTCCAGAAAAACCTGAGTTAGATTCTCAATATAATAACTGGGAAAAGGGAATCCAAAATTGGTTGGTGAATCACTGAAAAATTTAGCTAGCTCCCATCGGCATAACTACATAAATATAAGTTTCATCGCCAACTGGTTTTAAAACCCCTGGTCCAATTTCTCCGCCCGTTTTTTTATTAAGTTCAAAAATCACCTCTGAGCTTTTTATATTCAAAAGACCATCAACCAAAAACCGATGATTAAAAGAAGCCTCAAATGGTTCGCCTTTGATTTTCCCCGACAGGAGCGACTGGTATTCTCCTAATTCCGGGTTTTGACTGAAGATCTGAAGTTTTTGATTTTTTGGGTCTACTTTAAACTTAACCTCGCTTATCCTCCCGCTAAAAAGAGAGGCGATTTTAATTTGATTCAAAAATTCGTTTTTCCCCAAAATAATCTGAGTCTCAAATTTTTTCGGAATAATTTCCTGATAATTCGGGTAATCCCCTTCAATCAGTCTTGAAAGAAGTTGAATTTGGGGATGAGGGGTTTCTACTAAGGAGCACTCAAACATAACCTGATTTGGAGAAAGGTAAACTTTAATTTGCCCCTGCTTTTCTCCAAAAATGTTTATTATTTCTTTGGCGGCTTTTTGAGGGAGAATAAAAGAATCTTCTTTAGAGGACAAAGCTGTTTCCTCTTTCGGTGAACTTTCGAGAAATAATTTTCTTTCGCCCAGTCTGAAACTGTCGGTAGCTGTCATTGTAACTAAGCCCTTTTTAAATTGGAGAAAAACGCCGGAAATTTCGGGCCTGGCCGAGGATGTAATCGGGATATCAACAATTTGGTTTAAACTTTGGCAGAAAGAAGTATTGTCAATCGAAATTAACCGCTCGTCGCTTATTTTGGGAATAATAGGAAATTCTTCTGCCGTAAACCCTTTGATTTGCGATTTATAGTTTTCACTTTCAAGAAATAAATTATTGTCTTTTGTTTCCAGGGTGAGTTTTTTCCCCGGCAAAAAACTAATAAAATTAGTCAGAATTTTTGTCGGTACAACTATTCCTCCTTCGTTTTCTACTTTAGACAGGGTCCACCAGTTAATTCCGATTTCTAAATTAGTTGCCGATATTTTTAAAAAATTCTTTTCGCCCGTTAGTAAAATATTATTTAAAATCGGGAGAGTTGACGATTTAATGGAAATTCTATCAGCGATTGTCAACCCTTTTATTAAATTTTCTTGTAGAACAGTTAGTTTCATAATTTATATTTAATATTACTAAGGGAGTGGATAATTAAAAAATTAAATACAAATCCCCTTTTAAAAACCCCTTGAGAAACGCTGGATATTTTGGGGAAAAATAAATAGAATTTTTTTTAACGATAATTTCCACTTTTTATTTCCCTGTCTTTCCCTCTTTTTTACACAACTATTACGGCTTAGATTAAGAACTAAAAACCCTTTGTTTTATTAGGTCAATTTCTTCTTCCAATTTTTTGTTTTTTTCGATTTCTTTTAAGATTTTTTCGTAAGCGTAAATAGCGGTAGTGTGATCCTTGCCACCAAACTTCCTGCCGATAAAAGGATAAGAACTTTTTAATTCCGTTCTTAATAAAAACATGGCTATTTGACGGGGGGCCACAATTTCTTTTTTCCGGGAGACAGCAAAAAGTTCCTTTTCTTTTAAATCGTAGAATTCAGCGACAGCCTGGATTATTTTTTTAGGCGTAGCAATTTTAGCGGGAGAAAGAATTATATTTTTTAAGAGGGTTTTTACATTTTCAAGGTCGGGCAGCCGATTGTTTAGTTTTTGATAAATCATTAATCTGTTTAGGGCTCCTTCTAACTCTCGGATATTTCTTTGGATATTTGATGCGATATAATTATAAATTTCTTCTGAAAATTCAATCCTTCTCTCGGCAGCTTTTTGTTTAAGAATTGCTATTCTTGTTTCAAGGTCTGGGACGCTAATGTCAGCTATCATGCCGCCCTCAAATCTCGACCTTAACCTTTCGGCTAGGGCCGGTATAGCTTTTGGCGACCTGTCAGAAGAGAGAATAACCTGCTTGTTTTTTTCGTATAGCGCATTAAAAGTATGAAAGAATTCTTCTTGAGTTTTTTCTTTACCGGCTAAAAATTGGACATCATCAAGAATTAAAACATCAATTGATCTAAATTTTGATTTAAAAACTTCCATTTCCTGGTTTTTGATAGAAGAGATGACTCCGGCCGTAAACCTCTCAGCAGGAACGTATTTCACTTTTTTATCCGGAAAATTCTTTAAAATTTCGTTTCCAATAGCTTGAAGAATGTGGGTTTTGCCCAAGCCTACCCCTCCATAAATAAAAAGGGGATTATAAACAAGGCCCGGGCTTTTTGCAACAGCTAAAGCGGCAGCATGCGGTAATTCATTAAAAGGGCCAACTATAAAATTTTCAAAAGTATATCGAGGGTTGAGATTGGTTTCTTGATTTATTTTAAACTCCGGGAATTCAAGCTGGTCAGTTTCCGCTAAGGTAGTGGGTTGATGTTTATAAATTTTTAATTCATTCTTCCCGATTATATATTCAACCTCTTTGAGATCTTCGTCTAAGCTGTGTAAAATTTTGTAAATAATTTTATTGTATTTATTTTCTAACCACTCTTTGGCAAAAGAATTTGGAACCGAAACTGTAATTCTTCCTTCTTTTTGGGAGTAAATTCTTGTACCTTTAAACCAGGTAGCGAAGTTAGCCGAAGAGATATTCAATTGAATCTGGGCGAGCACCGCTTGCCAGAGTTCCTCATTAGTCATAGATTTCTCAGATAAAAATAATTTTATTTTCCTGGTTTATTATACTATAATCCAGCCAGATGTAAAATAAGCCGAAACAGATATTTATGTTAATAAACTGGGGAAATACTGGGGATTTGACCCCGTTAGAGGTCTTAGACGGGAAAATTTTAAAAAAGGTAAAAATTTTTCCGTAAACTATAAGATAAAATAAAATAACAATACTATGTTTTCGGTTAAAAACAGGAATACCATGGAAACAGACCTCTAACGGGGTTTGACTTTATTATTTTTTTTAATAAGATAAAAGATAATATGTCAATTACATACAAACCAAAAAAAAGAAAAAGAAAAAAAACACACGGTTTTCGTAAAAGACAAAGAACTAAAGGTGGCAGAAAAACATTGACGAGAAGAAGAAAAAAAGGAAGATGGAGATTAACAGTTTAATCATGTCGCTAGCGAGAAAAGATTAAAACATGTTACCAAAAGAGAACCGACTTAAAAAAAAGAAAGATTTTGAAAAAGTTTTTAAAGAGGGGCAAGGATTTAAAGAAGATTTTTTATTTTTAAAAGTAGTAAAAAATAATTTGAAACTTAACCGATTTGGTCTTTTGGTCGGGAAAAATTTTTCTTCCAAAGCAACTCTGCGAAATAAATTCAGAAGGAAATTGAGCGAAATAATAAGATTAAAAATGCCAAAATTTAAAAAAAATTTCGATGCGATTTTAATAATAATTCCGGGATTGGAAGCTGAAGATTTTTGGGAAATAGAGGAATCAGTAAATAAACTCTTTTCAAAGGCAAAATTATTTTGAGATTTAAAATGAAACAATCTATTTTAAACATAGTCAAATTTTATCAAATAATTATTTCACCCGTTTTGGGTAAAAATTGCCGCTTTTATCCAAGTTGCTCAGAGTATACTTATTTAACGATTGAAAAATATGGGATAAAAAGGGGATTATGGCTTGGGATAAAAAGAATTTTAAAATGTAATCAGTGGCTTCAAGGAGGAGTAGACTTACCATAAAATATCAATGGAATTGCTTCAAAACGCTTTCAATATAATTTTATATAAACCATTATTTAATGCTTTAGTTTTGCTTTATCAATATTTTCCCGGTCATGATTTTGGGATAGCGGTAATTATTCTAACAATTATCATTAGATTAATCCTCTACCCCTTAATGGTCCAATCAATAAGGTCTCAGAAGGTTGTAAGCGAGCTCCAGCCAAAAATTCAAGAAATCCAATTAAAATATAAAAACGACAAGGAAAAACTGGCAAAGGCTACGATGGAGCTTTACCAAAAAGAGAAGATTAATCCTTTCGGAGGGTGTTTGCCTCTTTTAATCCAGCTTCCAATTTTAATTGCTCTTTATCAAGTATTTTGGAAAGGGCTTCAACCAGGGGCAATGGTTAATCTTTATAGTTTTGTTCCCTCGCCGGGAACAATAAATCCCAGCTTTTTGGGGATAATAAACCTTTCTAAATCATTTATTGTAAAAAGTCTGGATACAGGGGGAATAATAGAATATTATTGGCCGGTTCTTTTTTTAGCAATTTTAACTGGGATTGCTCAGTTTATCCAAACAAAAATGATTACTCCCAAAACAAAGCCTCAAGAAACGAAAACCTTTGATTCCTCTCAAATGATTCAAAAAATGCTTCAAAAACAAATGATTTATATGCTTCCAGTCTTTACGGTTTACATTGTTTCCATAATGCCCGCTGCTATTGGTCTTTATTGGATGGTAACAGTTTTGTTTTCGATAATTCAACAGCATTTAATTTATTCAAAAAGATCCGATGTTAAACTATAACGATATCCAGAAAATTAAAAAAGAAACTGAGGAATTTTTTAAAAAAATGGACATTGAGGTAGAGCTTGATTTTTTACCCCAAAGAGAAGAGACTCTTCCTGTCAATTTAAAAACTGCCGAACCCCAAATTTTAATTGGAGAAGGGGGCCAAACCTTAGTTGAGATTCAACGCCTCTTAAAGGTGATTTTAAAAAGAAAAATCGCCACCGCGGGCGAGCCATTTTATATCGATTTAGACATTAATAATTATAAAAAGAAAAAAAACGAATATTTAAAAGAGTTAGCGCATTCTACGGCTGATGAAGTAGCTCTAATAAAAAAAGAAATGGCTCTTACTCCGATGTCTCCTTATGAAAGAAGAATAATTCACTTAGAGTTGGCTGATAGGCCAGACATCACAACCGAGAGCATTGGAGATGAGCCCGAAAGAAGAGTTGTTATTAAGCCTTATCCCTGAGTTTCTTTTGCCATTTTTATTTTTAGTACTTCCTCAGGGGCTGTTGTAATAATTTGGTCTTCGGTATAGGAAGCCACCACTCTGATGGCGACATGTTTTTGACCGGCAAAAAAGATTCCTTCCCCGACAGCCGCTTCCAAAAGTATTAATTTTTCTTCCTCGGTTAAATTAAAGGTCTTCTGGAGGATATCAATAGTGGCTGGCGACTGTTTCATTAAAAGCTGTAGAGAAGAATTGGTAATAATTGGTTGGCCGTAAGCTGATTTCATAAAATCACCGACATCCTGGGTAATTGTCGTTACTCCGAGCCAGTACTTTCTGGCTCTTTTTGCTACTCCAAATAAAAAGGAAGAACCATCTTCTGTTTGCATTAACCACCAGGCCTCGTCAATAACCAGAATTCTTTTTTTAAGCTCAGAGCGGACCTTATTCCAGATGTATCTCATAACGATGAACATCGCCATGGGGCGCAGTTCGTCTTCCATATCTCTTATGCCAAAGACGACCAGAGGTTTGTCCATCGAAATATTAGTTGGCTGATTGAAAAATGGGGCATAGGTTCCTTTTGTAAATTTCCTTAATCTGTTAACCAGACTTTCAGTTCCTTCCATTCCTTCTAAAACCGCCTCAAGGTCTTCCATTAAAGGAATTCTATTTTTCCAAGTCAAAGGGTCGGTTTCTGGAGTAATGTCTTTTGCCGCATAGGTTTCGGTTAAAGCCCTATCCAAAATGGCGTCTTCCTCGGCGGTTAAGCCGCCCAACATGATCCGTAAAAGACCAACAAGGTTAATAATATTAGAACGAAGGACATCCTCCGGTCTTTCGTCTTCCCGGGGAGTTGCCAGGTCAAAAGGATTTATATGATTTGGTGAAGCTAAAGAAATATTAAAGAATGAACCCCCCACAGCGTCAGATAAAAATTGATACTCGTTTTCCGGGTCTAAAATAATAACGTCTGTTCCCAACATTAAGGAACGTAAAACCTCTAATTTCACGGCATATGATTTTCCAGAGCCGGCTTTAGCAAAGACAACAGAGTTAGCATTCTCTAAACTGAAGCGGTCAAATAAAATTAATGAGCTATTATGTCTGTTTATTCCATATAAAATTCCTTCATTTGAACTTAAATCAAAAGAAACAAAAGGAAAAACGCTGGCTAAGGGTTCGGTGTTCATTGAGGTGTAGACCTGGATTTTATCCAGGCCAAAAGGGGAAGTGGTTAAAAATCCTTCTTTTTGCTGATAAAGAGCCGGTTTTATATAAATTAATCTAGATTCAAGAATTGACCTCAAACTGTTCTCGATTTCTCTTAATTGTTGTTCGTTGTCAGCATAAACCGTTAAGTAGAGACCGAGTTTAAACATTTTTTCTTGAGCAGTTTGAAGCCTGTCTCTTAAAGTTTCCAAGTCCTGATAGGCAATTTCCAGGGCCGGATCTCGAATCAATCCCTTTTCTTCTCTTTCTGCAGTTTCGGCTTGAACCTCTGTTACTTTTTTTACGAGTTGTTTTAAAATTTTTCCGGTTTCAATTGGGTCGATGAAAAAAGAAATATTCAAGGGGACGTCGAGGTTGATTACAGGGGCAAGCCAGGCCGCGCTTAAATATCTTGGATAAGAAAAAATGAAAAAACTTTTAACATATCTTTCTCCCAATTTCAGATAGTTCGGTTTACTCTCAATTGAAGACGGCGCAATGATATCGGTTGCTTTTATTGTCTCAGTTTCGAAAATTTTTTCCGGTATCTCTGGCCCTCTTTTTTTAAAAATTGGTATTTTCATAGTTCGACAAGCTCACTATGACCCTGAGTTTATCGAAGGGTCATGTGGTTAATTCTGGCGGGATTTCTGGGTAATAACCGACCTCAGCTTCTTGGGGATGATAAGTGCTCCAGAAAAGTTCGATTAACTCCAGGGTTGTTAAAGGAATCGCCTGGAGGCCGCATCTTCTTAATCCCATAGCTAAAAATTCCATTCTCTGCCAAAGTTGAGTTCTGCATCTTTGGAATTCTTCTTCGGTTAAAGCGGGAACTCCCGGCTTTTTTATTAAAGCAGAAGGATGTGTGCCCTGGGCTTCAAAGAGAGTGAAAGGGATGACAATAAAAAAAGTTTTTGTCATAATAACTCCTTCTTTAATTATGCTTTCAATAAATTCCCGATAGCTGGTAGTTTGAATTTTCAGTAATTCATTTTCCTGACCTTTCTCTAAATCTTTTAACTTTTCAATGTAGCCGGTGATATTTAATCTCCGGGATTGGACTATAATCTGGCAGGGGAAATCAAGTGAATTTAAAAAATTTTGGAACTGATAAATGGTAGCATTTTGCTCCTCTTCAGATTTTAAGGCAAAATTCAAAGAGGAGACCATCAATACTCCTCTTAAGGCCTTGTTTTTTAATAAAATCACTCCTTCTCTAATCTGATCAATTTCTAATAATCCTTGAGTGGCTACTTTTGGCATAAATATAAATTATCTAGTTCCGGTTTCGATTTGATTGGATAATTTTTTAAGACGACTCTTCTCGGCAAATTTTAAGGTTGGAGTTGGTTCAGTTTCAACTTCAACCCTTTTTTTAGTTCCTCTGATGAATTTTAGCGGGAGTTCTTTTTTTTGCCAGAGATAGATTTTGGGCGCGACTAAAAAAGATAAAAAATTCTTTAAAATAGTTGGCAGATTTCGGCCGCCAATTTTTAAAAAAGCCAGGGCCGTTCCTATACCAAATATTATTATTGACAATACTAAAAAAAGAAAGGAATTGGTTTTCCCGATGGAGAAATAAAGCACAAAACAAACAGCGCCGGCAACGCCAATAAAAATAAACTGCTTAAAAGTCAAAGGCCCGACTATTTTCGCCTCATGCTCAATAAATTGGGGGACGGTAAATTGCATAAATTTTTAAAATCTAATTTGACGCTTTTTCTGTTGTTGTACATTCTAATTCTCGCAACTTTTCTTGGTCAATTTCTGGTATTTCTATTTCGGGAATTTCAATTTTCAGTAATTTTTTAAGATCTTCCTCAAGGGAAGGCAATTGTACCTCTTTTTTTAACTCTTCCGGTTCAATGCCTTTTAATCTTTTCTGAACATTTTTTATATAAAAACTCAATAAAACTAGAGCCAAAACAAACATTATTGTCCAAAAGATTATTTTTCTTTTGGGCTCGGGAAGACCTTGAATTTTCAATAACAGATTTCTCATCTTTTATTTTACTACTTTTTGAATTTTACTACAAACAAAATAAGAAGCTCTGATAGGCCTCTTTTAAAAGTTAAAAAAAATCACAAGAATCAATGAGGTAAAATTAGCTCAGGCAATCTTAATGTAGTTAATTCAGGATTAATAACCTGTATAATTAGGTAAGAGGCTAATATCAGTAATAATCCCAAAAAGGCAGAATAAATTCGGTCTTTGGCTTCAATAATTTTGCCCGGGCTACCAGCTGAAGTTAACCAATTAAAACCTCCCCAGACCAACATTACAAAAGCAGCGATACCGGCAATACTTATTACGAAATAATAAAACCAGGCTATGATTTGGTTTAAATCTTGATTGTCTTTTAAATTAAATCCGCCAAAACTCGGATACTCTAAGTTTAACTCAATGTTAAGAGCCAAAGAAATACTTGGCAACAGCAAAAGTAAGGCCAGAACGGTTATTAAAATTTTTCTTTTAGCTGTTTTCATAACTTATCTTATTATATCACCCCGTTAGAAGTTTTAAAGTTATAGGTAGTGGTAATTTTTGAGTAAGAAAATCTCCGATATGTGACTTCTAACGTGGTATCACTTTTCTCTTAAAGTGAGAATCACCCCAATCGTCCAGAACGGGATAATGCCTATTATAATAGCAAGTTCTCCTAAAAAAATTAATCCCCCTCTGATTAAAGCTCTTGTCGCGGGTTTTCTTGCTGCTCTTGCTGCCGCTTTTCCTATTGTTCCCATTTGTTTACTGTAAAGGCGCATATATCTTTCAAAAACTTGCGGGGAGACATTGCCGATTTTTTGAAGTTTGGATAATTGCTGGATACTTTTTTGAACTGCTCGCTGTAAGGATTCTTGGTGCTCTCTTTTACTTTTTTCAATTTCTTTTAGTCGCCAGTACATCCAGCCAGGAAACATAAGGATAAGAAAAACTATAATGTCAATAACGATGCCAATAATTTTTGGAATAACAACGAAAGCTCCGGCAATTTCTAATACAATATCAAGAGCATCAACCGCGAAAGCAAAGGGCAGGGCAAAGAGCAAGAAATCAAAGTCTAAGGGCGAAACCCCAGCTTCTGCTCCAGCCGTTTCTATTTCCATTTCAACATCTTCTTCGCTTGGAAGAGTTGCTGCAAAGGGGAAAGTTTCTGCGATTTCACCATTTGGCATGATATTTGTTTAGATTATTATATCTCTTTTTAATTTTATCACAAACAAAAAATGATAACAATAACACAAAAGTGTGCCAATTTGACAATAATTTGATAATATGTTATACTTTAAATAGCCAAGGAAAATTAAAGATTCCTTGATTTTAAAACTAAATAGGAGGTGAAAAGAAAAATGGCATGGATAGCTTTGATAGTATTGGTTGTTTTGTTTTTTCTATTTGTGAGATTTGCCAGAGTGAACGAGGGAACCGCTATAGCCTTAACATCTTTTGGTGAATTTTCAAAGATAATTTTCCGGTGGAAACAGCATCGGATGGATGAGGAATGGAACATTTGGAAAGGATCAAAATCTGAAGAAAAACCGGAAGAAGGCAGCGAAGATAAAAAAGAAATTAAATATTGGAGTCAAAAAATTTTCGGCGGTTTAATTGTTTATTTCTGGCCCTTCCAAAAAGTCCATCGGTATAGACACCGATGGACAGACATAAGATTACGGGAAGCGGAAATGGAGGTTGAATTTCATGAAGAAGACCTTGACAACGTCTTGCTGAAACCGGCAGTTTATGCCTTTAAGCTTCCTGCCGTTGAAACCCAACCGCCGGAAAGGGTGCCAGTAAATGTACTGGTTCTAGTAACTCTCCGTGTGCAGAACCCTTATTTATTTTTATTTGTAGCTCCTCCAACTCCAGTAGAGGATATTCTGGCGAGAATTTCGGCAGAGACAAGGGCACTGGTGACCAGCTGCGGACTAGACGAACTCTTGAAATTAAAGGGAGAGTCTCTCTGGGAGATATTAAAAAAGGCAAAGGTCATTGAGGAGACATTGGGGAAATGGGGAGTGAAACTGGCGGAAAAAGGAATTGAAATTCGAGAAATTAATCTCCCGTCAGAGTATCAAAAAGCAGGAGCGGCAAAAAAAACAGAAGAGATGAAGGCAGCCGGCAGAGCGGAGCAGATTATGGGAACGGTAATTTCCTCTATCGCTACGGCCTCCGGAAAAGAACGAGCCGACGTCCAGAAAGAATTTTTAGAAAATCCTCAGGCCTTTTATCAAACACATCAGTCTACCATAGCTAATACAATGAACAAGCTGGCTATGGAAGGGCAGGCATATCTCAAAATAGAGACGCCTGGGGCGACTGGATTTGGCGGAGACCTTCTTCGTTTAATTGCCGCCTGGAAAAAAATGCCGACAGGTTTATCGGAAGAAATTCCAATAAAAGAGTCAGTAGAAGGGGAAAAGAAAAAGACGAAGGAGAAAGAACCTAAATCTATCTTGTCTATTCTCTCGTCCAATCCTTCCAAAAAATTAACTTTAACCAAAGAAGAAAACAAAAAGCTCAAAGAAGAGCTTGATAAACTGCCGGAAAAGAAAAAAAACGAATGGTTAGACTGGATAGCAATGGCAACAGCGAGAGGGCAGATTAGGATAGAGAAGTCAAATCAAAAATAAATCTAAAAGAGGGATGAAGGCATCCCTCTTTTTAATTTATTCAATTGGTTCGCGGTAAGTATCTTTTTTGAGAGGTTCTTCAGGTTTTTTTTCTTCTATTACTGGAGGAAATGGTTGTACAGATTGAGTTAGTTGTTCCTCTTTTTTTTCTATTTCTGGAATTTGCGAAAAAATATGTTCTTCAACCGCAGCAGAGATTTTTTCAGCTATTTCGTGATTTAATCCCGCTCCTTTTCCAAGGATTTTAGCTAAGTTTTCTTTTGGCACCTGATTTAATAAAACTAAAGCAACCCGATAAGCGATTTTTCCTATGACTTCTTCGTCCTCTATTTTATTTTCTAAACAGATACTCGCAATTTCTAAAGAGGTTTCTTCAGAAAAAATAAATTCCAAAAAGTCAGGAGAAAACTGGGAGAAAAATTCCGGGTATTCGTTTTTTAGTTTTTGAATTTCATCTTCTTCCGCCATAATTATTTTTTATTCTAATGGTTCACGGCAATAGGGACAAAACTTTGAATCAATCGGTATTTCTTTTAGGCAATAAAGACAGTTTTTTGTCTTTCCCCCTTTCTCTTTATGTTTTCCTATTTTCATCTCTTTTTCTATTTGAGCCTTAGCTATATTTTCGGCAGCCTCTAAAATTTTTATTGAGGAACGATAACCGATTTTTGCAGGGACTATCACTCCCCATTTTTTAACCCACCCACCTACTTTTTTAGCCTTACTGACAGGAGGAGCGGTGGGCGTTGGAGCAATAAATTCTTCCGCGCCAGCTTCTTCTACAATTTCTCCAATTTCGTCAGCACGGCTGGTAGGAGTCGTAGGGGGGGTAGGAGCTATAGAGGCTGTAGAAGGCGTGGATGGCGTAGTAGATGTAGCGGACGGAGAGGATGGTTGTCTTTTTTGCCAAAACGCTCGGATTGGTGTCGCCGCTGTCCGTATAAAAGCTTGTCCTCGTGTTACGCCTAACCCTCTTTGCTCTTGATATGTTTGTCGGATGTTGCGTATAGCATTGAGGCCCGCTGTTGTTCCACTCACCAATCCCTTCTGTGGCCATCTTGCTGCCACTCCTTTTTCGGTCGTAAATCTCATAATCCCCTTAGCTCCTTCTGGCACGGCCTTAAAACTAATTAATGCGCCCATAATTAA
>Ga0315289_10004202_pt1 | contig 21523 bp, 23 predicted proteins | sample YL17G11_40_MG_FD_203452 | JGI IMG/M metagenome (GOLD analysis project Ga0315289, IMG submission 203452) | Sediment microbial communities from Yellowstone Lake, YNP, Wyoming, USA - YL17G11_40 | ecosystem: Environmental > Aquatic > Freshwater > Lake > Sediment | place: USA: Wyoming | collected... | reverse complement strand
CTCCTCCCACTACCGCAAGTATTGTTGCTTCATTTCAGGCCCAAGAAGTCATAAAGGTCCTATTGGGAAGCGATAAAATACTGCATAATAAATTGTTATGTATAGATGCTGAATCGGGGAACATAGAGATAATTGGCCTCTCTGGTTGAGCATGCTCAGCCAAATTTTCAGACAATCAAGCCTAGTACAAAAGAATAATTAAGTATTGTGTCCCCAGAACTATGGTATCGGTGGTAATTCCAACATATAACGAAGAAAAGGTTATTTCCAACACGTTAATCAAAATACAGAAACATCTTGAGTTGGACCGTGTTTCATATGAGATTATCGTCGTAGATGATGGAAGTACTGATTCAACTGTCTGTATAGTTGAACAGTTAATCAGAGAAAATAAGAATAATAAGCTAATGCTCTTAAGAAATATGTCAAGATGTGGGAAAGGCGCTGCCATTCGAAAGGGCCTGTTAAATGCTTCTGGGAAATATGTTTTTTTCTGCGATGCGGACCTTTCCACCCCTATTGAAGAAATAGATCAGTTCTTAAAATGGCTAGGGGCAGGATATGATATCGTCATAGGCTCCCGTAGACTACCAGAATCAGAAATTACAGGAAGCCAGCCTTACACTCGTACCTTAGCGAGATATTTCTTTCAATGCCTAGCTAAGATTGTAATACGCGGATTTAGCGATACTCAATGCGGATTCAAAGGTTTCACTCGAGAAGCAGCCAAGAATATATTTAGTAGGCAAAAAATAGATGGCTATGCCTTTGATGTGGAAGTACTCTATATCGCTAAAAAGCTTAATTATAAGGTAAAAGAACTTCCTGTGAAATGGGTATATTCACCTTTCAGTAAGCTTAAAGTGTTCAGTGACTCTATAAGAATGGTAAAAGATATTTTGAGAATCAAGCTGGCCCACCGATTCAAAGACAAAACTGAAGAGAACTGCGAATGATGAACCATCCCGGATCTTTCTATTTTAAACCCTGCCTAATGCAAAATAACTCTGGGAAAAGCTGAAACAAATGATCTCTATAATCATCCCAGTTCATAATGGAGAGAAAAATCTCGAGACATGCTTGAGGCATATTGATGAATCGACATATAAAGATTACGAAATCATTGTAGTTGATGACTGCTCTGACGATGGGTCCGGGGAAATAGCTAAAAGGTATACTGAAAACGTAATAAGACTTGAGAAAAGATCAAGCCCTGCTATGGCCAGGAATCTCGGTAGTCAGAAGGCGAAAGGAGATATTTTATTATTTATTGATGCTGATATATTCATAATGACTGATACTATACATCGCATAGCTAACTTTCTAAATAAGAATAAACATATAGATGGAGTCACTGGTTTGTATGCTGAACAGTCCCCTTCTCTCAATTTTTGTAGCTGCTATAAATACCTTTATTTAAGATATAAATTTATTAATATGCCGGAATTTGTTTCTGTGCCAAATACCGCGTTGCTAGCGGTAAGGGAAGAAAGTTTTAGGAAAGTGAAAGGATTTAATACAAATATGTTTACTTGCGAGGATTTCGAATTCGGTCAGCGTTTTTGTAAAGCTGGCTACAGGATATACAACGATAAGACCTTAGAGGTAATTCACAATCGTTATTTTTCGTTCAGAACTCTAATTTATGATGACTTCATAAAGGCGGTAAATTTAACCCAACTCTTCTTAAACTGGAAAAAAGATATTTACCGACATCCTGGCGAAAGAGGCATATTGTCTATTTCTAACAAACAATTAGCCGGTGTGATATTGACTGTGTTATTAGTAATCGATCTGAATCTACTGTTTTTCTATCTTTCTCCTTGGTTTATGGCTGTAGGGCTGATTTTATTACTCCTTACGATAATAGCCAATATGGATTTCTGGCATTTTCAGTGGAAGAACAAGAGCGTTCGTTTCAAAATTTTATCTTTTCTGTTTACTTATTTTGAACATTTACTTTCAGCAATTGCAGTCATAACCGCAATATTTAGAAAGGTGCTTAAAAAATCAAAAAGTGATTTTGGGTTAACCCAGTGAGAAATCTCAATAGCTATTTTAAGCATGCCAAAAGGATATTCATAAAAAGAGGATTACCAATTCAGCTCATTTATTTTGTTACTTCCAATTGTAACTTAAGATGTATACATTGTTTTTATTGGGAAAGGCTTAACTGCCAGACAAATGAGCTGTTGTTACCAGAAATTGAAAAGATATCAAAAAGTATAGGCGATTTACTTTGGTTGTCTCTCACTGGTGGTGAGCCCTTTTTAAGAAATGACCTTCCAGATATTGCAAGTCTCTTTTATAAACATACTGGAGTTAAGTACATAACCATTCCTACTAATGGGTTGGAAACGGCAAGAATTTTGGCATTGACTGAAAAGATTTTATCCCTTGTGCCTAAAAGCCATTTAGTTATTTATGTATCATTGGATGGCTTTGAAAAGACACACGACCAAATTAGAAATTATCCTGGAAGTTTTCAGAATTCGCTCGATACTTTAAGGGGTTTGAAGAAACTCAAAAAGAAATTTAATAATCTAGGAGTATCAACTTTAACCACGTACCTCTCGCTTAACCAAAAGGAACTAAAGGATTTTTTTTGGTTTATTCAGGGTTACATTCAACCCGATAATATGACTATTAACCTAGGAAGAGGAAATATGGAAAATGGGAGATTGAAAGAATTCCAAATAGATTACTACGGGGATGTTGTTCGGGTCAAAAGACAGGCAATTGCAAATAAGAATTTCCCATATTATGACTCTAAATTGGGCAAACTACTTTTGGCTAAAGATATGGTTATGTACGATTTAGTAGACAAGACTTTCAGAGAGAATCGATTCCAGAGTTTATGCTATGCAGGGTCTTTAAGTGGAGTTATGTCTGAAACTGGAGAGATATTTCCATGCGAATTGCTAAATGAAAGCATGGGCAATGTACGTGAATACTATTATAACCTCAGGCAGTTATGGATGTCACCGAGAGCAAATGAGGTAAGAAGAAAGATAAAGAAAAGCAAATGTTTTTGCACCTGGGAATGCGCCCTGAACACAAACATCTTATTCAATATGAGATACTATCCCAGATTGTTGAGACAAATGGTTACAAAGAAAAAAGATAAGGGCTTTTCAAATTGGCCAAAATAGTATTTGGTACGACTATGAGCCTGCTCAGGAAGAACAAGCAACTCACCATATTTGGATTAACTTTGTTGTTATTTCTTCTAGGAACGTGCCTGGGATATTTATTGTTCCGTGATCGGCTTATAAAGGCCGTGCACGATAGCGGGTTGCTAGAGACTTTGGGCAGACTTATTGAGAATCAAAAAGTGCACCCATCAGAATATTACTATGCTATCGTGGACAAGATGTTTATCGGATATTTAATGCTGTTTACGTTGCTTCTCGTTATAATATTCGCGCAATTATTAGCCTGGAATTTGCTGGATCTGTTTCTTATAGCCTCGACTCTAATGGCTTTACTAGTTTCTGGCGGACTAATTCTGAAAAATATTCTATCATCACCTTTGTGGGATTGGAATGGTATCCGTCTGGCATGGACATTTTCACTCTTGCATGGCTACCAGTTGTACTATCCTGCCGACAGTGGTCCGGTACTTTCTTTATTGGCTGGTCCTTTACAGCCCCTCACATACTTGCCTGCCGCACTGATTAATTCTCCAACACCTGCACTCATTTTAGCTTCATTTATAAGCGCTTGTTATTATTTTCTCCCGATACTCTGTTTACATATTGGTAAGGATCTAACGCATCCGCGAGAATTATCATTTGGAGTTTGTGCTTTTGCTTGTTTTTGCTTATTCACACTTAGTTCTCGAGCGCTGACTTACTCGGCTTTTGCGGTATATGCCGACGCACCAGCACTAGGATATAGCGCTATTGCCTGCGCAATTCTGTACTATCGCAAACGTAAAGACAACATTATCGGCCTTCTCCTGGCTGCTCTGTTTTCTGTTTTTGCGGTTTGGACAAAGCAAACTCTGGTGCCTCTACTATTTGCATTACCCACATATATACTGCTAACCGATGGTTATAGATGCTTTAGACGTTATATGTTATGTCTCTTTGTTTCTGGTGTCGTAATATCAGCTGTTTTTTTGTTCGTTTTTAACGCTAAAAATTTGTTGTTCAATATCGTTACGGTGCCGAGCCACTGTCCCTGGCAATTTGGCGAAAGCCGGATAGCTGCACTACTGATAGGAACTTGCTACCTAATTAGAGAATCTTTTCTATTCGTAGCCATACTGATCTTCTGTTCTGCATATCAATTATCACTTCGGTCAAATGGGCCTAATAAATTAAAAGAATGGCTTAGATCGAACCAGTGGACGATGCTAGCAATTGTAAGCCTGTTTATGGTGCCGATTTCAGTACTTGGTAGGGTAAAAAGGGGGGGAGATGTCAATACACTTAGCCTCACAGTCTATTTCCTCGTTGCTTCTGTCACACTTGCCTTAAAAAGATTTGCTTCAGATTCACTATCGTCCTTTCCACGACCTGGGCAAGGGCTTGCCCAACCTTTACTTGTTCTACTAATTACGGGGCTTGTTTACATTAATATACCGAATTTTTTCAGTATTCAAGGGGTATTAAAAAATCTCTCAGGTAATGAACAAAAGTTGTCATATGAATATGCAAGAAAATATCCCGGGGAAATATATTTTCCCAAACACCCGCTCTCGAGTTTACTGGCAGAGGGCAAACTTTACCACCACGAATACGGTCTATACGATAGGGCACAAGCAGGTTTCCCCGTGAGCCTGGAACACTTTCAAGCACACATTCCTAGTAATATCAGGTTAGTTGCCTTTAAATCTGAAAATAGTCTGGTACGTAAAAGGGTTCAAAAATTTGTACTGAATTTCCTTCCAGGGTTTTCTAAGCGAGTTACTATCAACGAATTACCTGGATGGATAGTTTATGTGCATAAATAACATTATTAAACAAGGTAGTTAATATTTTAGCCGATCAGCGGTGCCTTCCAAGAATTCTCTTGACAAATGGTTTTGGATTTGGTAAATATAACTTAAAAATTATTTAGAACGGAGACATATAAAAATGAGAAAAAAGGTTAAGAAATATAGAGAATTAACCCCCTGGCAGAAACTGGTCAGCAAGTACGGAGTAAAGGGGGCAAAAAAAAGGTATGAGAAAATTATTTTTAAAGAGGAAAACGAACCAGAAACTGCCAAAACTTCTCTCCAGCCAACCCCTCCAGCTAAAGGTGAAGAAAGGGTAAGCCTGTTCATTGATCGGGGTTCACCGCTTCAGGAACGTTATGGAGAGACTAAGATAGCTCTTTTGCCCCGCGATACCAGATGGATTTATGCTTATTGGGAGATTGATGAAGCAAAAAAGGAAAAGGTCAAAAGGAAACGAGGAGAGAAAATATTTTCGAGAAGCAGCTTAACCCTGAGATTTTATGATGTGACCGATATCATCTTCAATGGCAGAAATGCTCATAGACAATTTGATGTGAAAGTAGATCCAGAAATCGGTAATTGGTACTTTCAGGTGCCCGAAAGTGGTCGTACCTACCTAAGCGACATCGGCCTTCTAACTAAGGAAGGTGAGTTTATCTGCCTTGCTCGTTCCAATGTGGTTTCCTTGCCCAAAGGAAAGATATCCGAAATCGGCGATGAGGAATGGATGATTGTAAAAGAAGAGTTTGAGAAACTGATAAAAGAGATGCATCTTGATAAGTCTGGTTTGAGTACTGCGGAGGCAGTAAAAATCCTTTCTCGACGTCTGGAAGAAATCTTACCTATGGGCGTAAGCTCTCCTATTCCTACCTCCCGTAAATCCAAGTAGCATTCACATTATGCCATAGGAAAAATAGTCTATGGAAAAAGGATACTTTTGTCTTGTCCTTCACGCTCATCTTCCTTTTATTCGCCATCCTGAACACGAGGACTTCCTTGAAGAGGATTGGTTCTACGAAGCTTTAACTGAAACATATATACCTCTAATTAGAGTTCTCGATGGATTAATCGATGATGGAGTAGATTTCAGATTGACTATTTCCATTAGTCCAACCCTGGCAGCAATGTTTTCAGACCCTTTGCTACAAAGTCGATATTTGCGCCATTTGTCTAAGTTGATTGAGCTAACCGAGAAGGAACAATTCCGGGTGAAGAAACAGCCCGAGTTCCAGGAAGCTGCAAAAATGTACGAGAAGAAATTGAAGGAAGCGCGCTTTATTTTCGAAGAGAAGTATAATGGAAATCTCCTTAACGCTTTCCGCAAATTCCAAGACCTGGGAAAAATCGAAATCACAACCTGCTGTGCTACCCATGGTTTTCTTCCTCTAATGGTATACCGGCGTGCCGTAAGGGCTCAGGTAAGGATAGCAGTGCGAGATTATGTATTCAAATTCGGTCATCAGCCAAAAGGAATCTGGCTCTCGGAGTGCGCCTACAATCCAGGAGACGACGAAATTCTAAAAGAAGAGAATTTGCGATTCTTCTTTCTCGACACTCACGGCATTATCTATGGCACTCCCCGGCCGCGCTATGCTGTTTTTGCTCCCGTCTATTGCCCTTCCGGGGTGGCAGCATTCGGACGCGACGTCGAGTCTTCGCTGCAGGTGTGGAGTGCCGAAACCGGTTACCCTGGAGATTTCCGCTATAGGGAATTCTATAGAGATGTAGGTTACGACCTGGATTACGACTACATTCGTCCATATCTCCACTCTGATGGGATAAGGAGAAATGTAGGAATCAGGTATTATAAAATTACAGGCAAAGTCGGTCTGGGTAAGAAGGAACCCTACCGTCCTCAGGAAGCCCTGGAGGCTGCAGCTGAGCACGCCGGAAACTTTGTGTTTAATAGAGAGAAGCAGGTTGAGTATCTATGCGATTTTATGGGCCGTAAACCGATTATCGTGGCTCCTTACGACGCTGAGCTCTTTGGCCACTGGTGGTACGAAGGTCCCGATTTCCTCAATTTCCTTTTCCGAAAAATCTACTATGACCAAACTACACTTCGACCAATCACTCCCTCAGAGTATCTAAATGAAAATCCAAAAAATCAAATCATAAGACCGTCTATGTCCAGTTGGGGGGATAAGGGATATAATGAGGTTTGGCTGAACGGAAACAATGATTGGATATACCGACATCTGCACAAGGCCGCTGAGAGAATGATAGAAATAGCCGAAGAAAACCGGCAGGCGAGTGGATTGAAAAGGCGAGCGTTAAATCAGGCTGCCAGAGAACTACTTCTGGCCCAGGCATCAGATTGGGCATTCATTATGACCACGGGCAGAATGGTCGAGTATGCCGAAAAGAGAACGCGCAACCATATCCACCATTTCAACAGTTTGTATGAAGAAATAAAAAATAACAGAATCGATGAAAACTGGCTTAGCGACCTTGAAAATAGAGACAACATCTTTCCTGAAATGGACTACCGTGCCTACCTGTAAAAAGGGGCTCAATAAATTGAGCACCTACAACCCTTAGGGAAATTCGATTTCCCATGACATTAGAAATTTCTGACCCGGGAAAAGGCTCATTTCTGAGAAGCATTGGAAATTTTAGCGAGAGAACGAGGCCGACGAATCTGGCTTCCAAGCAGAATCTTGTCCGACCCGGAGGGGAGTTTGATTCTGCGCCCTGCAGAGGCCGAAGTTCTCGAGCGTAAAAAAATTTCCCCGCGCCGCAGAAATCGAGCCTTTTCCCTCCTTCAACCTTGACGGGCTCAATGAATTGAGCCCCTACAGTGTTTTTGTAATCTTTACCCAGACTTCTCTTCGTCTAGGACCATCAAATTCGGCAAAGAAGACCCCCTGCCATGTGCCCAGGACGAGCTCTCCGTTCTCTACAGGAATTGTCTCGGAGGAGCCTACCAAACTTGCTTTGATGTGGGCAGGAGCATTGCCTTCCAGGTGAGTATAATTACCCTGCCAGGGAACCAGCTTATCCAGCTCGATCAGAATATCCTGCCTGACACTGGGATCTGCATTCTCATTGATGGTAATCCCCGCAGTAGTATGGGGAACGAAGATATAGCACACCCCATCCTCAATCTTGCTCTTATCCACTACATCCTTTACCAAGGGGGTTATATCCATTAATTCCGATTTTGAGTGCGTTCTAATGCTTAATCTATTCAACATTCTTCTTCTCCTGAAAATAGGTTGCAGAAGTGGTGTCGCTCTCCCACACAGCCACCTGGCTCACCATGTAGCGAGAACTTTTCAATCGGGCTTTTAACTCATTGTAAATAAATTTGGCAATGTTTTCAGAAGTTGGATTAATCCTTTTAAAATGCGAAATTTCATTTAGATACTTATGGTCCAATTTTTCCAGAGTTCTTTCCAAGTAATCTTTCACCTCTCTGAAATCTACGAGCATACCGGTTCTATCTAACTGTGCACCCCGAATGGCAACCCTTACCTTCCAATTGTGACCATGCAGTTTCTCGCATTTTTTCCTGTAGCCGCGCAAATTATGGGCTGCTGAAAAATCTCCCTCCACCATGACTTCGTACATTCGTCACTCCATCCCTTCCAGGTCAACTCTTTCCGCCTTATCTATGCCCTTCCCCAAAAACCTCATCCCAAGCTGAAGAAACTTTTCTGGGTCATCGCTGACAAAGAATTTATATACTGGCTTGTGATTCACCTTCCTCAGTAAATTTTTCTCCCCAAGACTTTTCTTTACAGCCTTAGCTGTAGCTTCGGCAGTATCTATAAGAGAAACTCCTTGCCCCATTATTCTCGAGAGGAGCTCCTTTAAAAGCGGATAATGGGTGCACCCCAAAATGAGAGTATCTATACCCTTATCCTTTAGAGGAGATAAATATTTTTCAGCAATTTGCGAGGTCTCAGGTTCATCAAGCCAACCTTCCTCAACGAGAGGAACAAATAGCGGGCAAGCTTGAGAGAATACTTTTACATTTCTATTTATTTTCTTTAAGGCCTCCTCAAAAGCTCTGCTCTTTATTGTTCCCTCTGTCCCAATAATGCCTATCTTAAAATTTCTGGTACTATCTATTGCAGCTTGAGCGCCAGGTTCAATTACACCAATGACTGGAAGGTCTATCTTTTCTCTCAACGCAGAAAGGGCAAAGGATGAAGCCGTATTACAGGCTACTATAATAATCTTTACTTTCTGTGCTTTTAGGAAATTTACTATATTTAGAGAGAAGCGTGTAACTGCCTCTTTAGACTTGGAACCATACGGAAGGTGCGCTGTATCTCCAAAGTAGATAATATCTTCTTGGGGAAGAATCCTGAATAACTCGCTAACAACAGTCAATCCGCCAACGCCCGAGTCGAATATCCCAATCGGGCTTTCCACCATTTCAGTTCCTCTGTTCACCATTTCTCCAGCCATTCCTTATATTTTTTCACCCCGGCACAAACGGATTCCACCAATTGCTTCTGAAATTTACTACTCCTCAATCTTCGCGCTTCCGCTCGATTTGAAATAAACCCTGCTTCCACAAGAATGGCTGGCATCTTAGCTCCTCTCAAAACTCTGAAACCGGCCTGTTTAACGCCCCTGTTGTTCCCAATCTTTAATTCCCTATCGACTTCGGAAGCAACAAGTGAACAGAGTTCACATGACTCATTCATAAATTCATTCATAGTTAATGACCAGAGGATTGAAGATAATTCATTCCCCTTTTCCTTTTTCTCCTCCAGAGCCATTACTGAGTTCTCCATATTGGCTACTGCTTGTGCCTCTTCATCAGATGCCTCGTCAGACAGAAAATAGATCTCAAAACCTCTGGTAGATGGTTTCAGGGACGCGTTGCAGTGTATGCTGACAAAGAGGTCTGCTTTCTCCCGGTTAGCTATGGCGGTTCTCTCGGCAAGTGACAGAAAAATATCGTGATACCTGGTTAAGATAACTCTTGTCTTTAGATTCTTATGCAACTCCTTAGCCAAATTATGAGCCATTTTCAACACCAAGTCCTTCTCCTCGGTACCCTCAGGACCGATTGCCCCGGGATCTTTACCACCATGTCCAGGGTCAATCACAATAGTTCTAATTCTTGGCTTCTTTGCTTCTCCCAGAGGCGGGACAGGTACAGTTATTTCTGGTTCCGGAGCAGAAACCTTTTTTGCTTCTTCCTTTAGAGGAGCGCCGGTCAGCTCTTCGACAGTAGATAGCGTCTTGCTTGGATAGTCCCAGAACGCCTGTCCACCAAACACCTGGCCGAATGCTTTAGTAACCACAACCTCCAAGGGAATCCATACTCTTGCTTCAATAATTTTGGTTTCCTTTTTCATCTTGCGTTTAATATTGTCGATAATTACCTCACGGCTATCAATAAAAAATTCTACTTTCCCTCTACTCAATTCCAGACTTGCCTTATTCTTAACTGGGTCAAAATCGACTTTTCCATCAAAAATCTCGGCCACATCATCAATTTTTAGATACCCCATCCCACTAATCAAAAGTAAATCGATATCGCTATAAGTCTTCTCAGCAGTAAGCACTTTAATCTTGACCAGCTGACTTTGGGCTGAGGCAAGAGAGAAACAGAAAATCAATATTAATCCGCCTAGAAATAATTTTTTCAACTACACCCCACTCTTTTCCCCTGTAATCCGATGTCAGTCTAAACTATGGGACAAATTTTTTGATCTTTAAGAAAAGTATATCCCAATCAACTGGCTTAACCATAAAGTCGCTAGCCCCGGCTGCAAAGCCCTTTTCCATATCACCAACCATTCCTTTACCGGTAAGAAGGATTACGGGGATACTTTTAATTTCTTTATTTTCTCTAATCATCTTGCAGGCAGCAAATCCATCAAGTCCGGGCATCATTACATCCATAATGATGAGGTCGGGCTTCTCCTTGCATGCCTTGCTAATGCCCTCCAATCCCGAGAGGGCTGTCACTACCTTGTAGTTGCGAGTTTCCAGTATTGCTGCCATTGTATCCAGAGCATCGGGATCATCATCAACTACAAGTATTTTATATTTCCTGCTCATATCTCTCCTGTAGTTCTGGTGGAGGCGGCGGGACATATACCCCACTCATTTCTAAGTGGTATGGACTATCTCTTCATCCCGGGTAGGGAGCCTGACGTGTTATAGGAGGCATAGATTTATCGTTGGTTCAATTTCCTCCAACGATATCACCTCCTATCATTACAGTCTCTGCAGGGCTTTCGCCCCTCAGGGTTACCCATTCCCATGCTCTCGGAATTTGGGCTTCCCTGATGTAAGCCAGGTTTTGCATCCCGAATTGCTTCGGGAGTCGACCTTTTGATCGAACCCGCGTCCAGGAATATTTCAGCAGGACATCTACAGGTTTAGTCTCTGTTTGGAATCTCCTCCACCTTATTACCCAAAGACAGGATTCGAGGCGGAGCAGCCTTTAAATCTCATCCCGACTCCCAAGGCAAAAGCCAGGACTATCCCATCTCTCTTACACTCATCCCCATCCAATGGGCAAAACGGGGTGAGCGGTCTCCGCTTACGCGGCTAATGCTAACTCAGTGTCAGCACTTGTCATTTTGTCGATTGATTAACGAGCCTTCGACAAACCTCGACCTGCAACCTCTGCCTTCTTTATCCCTGTCGAAACCAGATCGCCCCCTTTATTTGTATTTATCTTTCATCGACCTCCTTATTTCTCTCTCGGCTTCACGCCTCTTTAACGCTTCTCTCTTGTCGTATACCTTTTTCCCCCGGGCAAGGCCAAGGGAAACTTTAGCATTTCCACCTTTAAAATACATTTCTAAAGGGACCAAAGTCAAGCCTCTCTGTTGAACTCTGCCCATCAATCTTTTTATCTCATGCTTATGCAAAAGTAATTTCCTCTCTCTCTTCGGGTTATAATCCTTTGTCGAGGATTTTTCATAGGGGCTTATATGTACATTATAAAGGTATGCTTCTTCTCCTTCTATGCGAGCAAACCCATCCTTCAAAGCCACTCCTCCCTCTCGCAAAGACTTCACTTCCGAACCAATCAAAACAATTCCTGACTCGTAGGTCTCTAAAATCTCATAATCATGTAAAGCCTTTCTGTTTGCGCTTATAATTTTTTTCATTTGTTTAAATTATACCAAAATAAATCACTTTTTGCAAATAAAAAAACCCAAACACAAGTTTGGGCTTGACTTTTTCTCGAGGTTAGACTAAAATTATTTTAAAATTATGCCGAAGTGGTGAAATTGGCAAACACGCACGGTTCAGGGCCGTGTGGGCGAGAGCCCTTGGGGGTTCAAATCCCCCCTTCGGCATTAAAAGAGCGGGCTCAATAAATTGAGCCCCTACAATTCCTACAATTACTGTAGGGGTTCGATTCATCGAACCCGAAAAAGCAGGCTATCCTCACGCCGACCTCATGGGAGGAAAAGCGAAGGATGAGCGCCAGTGAGGATGGCCGGCTCTTTCGCCGAGGGAGTTCGGGAAGAGGCGGAAGAGAAATCCCCCCTTCGGCACCAGCCAAGAAATCCATTCTTTTCAGCCTGGAGAAAAGCGGGCTCAATAAATTGAGCCCCTACAACTTACTGTAGGGGTTTGATTTATCAAACCAGCGGGTCGGATGAATCCGACCCCTACATTATTGGTTTACCTACTGTAGGGGTTCGATTCATCGAACCCGTTTAAGAGTAGCCCCGCACTTTTACAAAAGTGCGGGATAAACTCCGCGAAGCTCCGCGTCATCGGGCGACCATAAAGGCGCCCCTACGCGACTCCAGATTGTCGGGCCCAGGGACGAGCCCGACTACCGTAATTGCTTCGCTACTCCACTATTTTTAAAACCAACTGGTAAGAGAAATTGAAATAATATTGTTGGAATAATCATAAAGTGAATCATTCGATTGGTTATTTTCATAAGAATATCCTATTTTTATTTCCAAATTTTCAATAGGAGAATCTTTTAGAATTTCCTTGGAAATCTCTTTCACCCAGTCTGCTGAGATAAAAATCTGTTTGTCTTTGCGTTTTTCCTCAGGTGAAAGAAACTTATCATTCTTATCTTTTGCTAATCTTCCTTTGTAATCCCTATTTTGATAATGTCCGCCAATCCTTAAATAAGAATCTCTGTCCAAAATTATTCTTGTTTTCAAACTAACCTCGTTACTCTGGTAACTATAATAATTCCTTACTAAACGCTCATCATCAAAAGTTGTATTTTCTTCTTCCCATTGTTTAGGTCCCCAGTCAAAATAATTGCCATTAGAATCCAGTTTGCTATGTTGATATTTCAGTTCCATTTTAACCCCATGAGTAATATCTTGAGATAATCTTGTCTCAAAGAATATAATTTCATCCTTTCTCATCTCATCAGTTACTGTCCGCGAGCCTCCATCAATCCCGTAGAGACTTCTTTCGGAATAATCTCTTATTTGTGATGAACCGCTGAATTCTAAATAGGTATATAAAGAAAATTCCTGTCCTAACTTTACTAAAAAGCCTCTCTCTTCATAATCTAAGTCGTAATCGGGATAGATATTCTTTTCGTAGATGTAACCCCCTGTAAGAGTGGTGTGGTCAAAGACATACCACTCAAGGCTTGGCCGTCCAAGAAACATCTGAGAATTATAGGTGCTGGCATTAACTAATTGAGAAAATTTCATTCTACCATTTAAATCTAATGTAAAAAAATTCCCCAGTCTCTGTTTTAAGAGTCCATCGAACTGGTGAGAATTTTGATTTTCTAAATCATATTTGCTGAAGTTTTTTAATCCAAATCTGTATTGGAGTCGGGAAAAGGTATAGCGGGAAAATTTTGACCTTAAACCTAAGGCTAAGTTTAGACCATACCCTATATCCATATAGCCAGTGCTATCCTTATAAACATTATCATCATAAACTACTTCCCCGCTGAAATCAGCCCAAAGTTTATGAGTCATTTTAGCCAGAGATAATGACGGCAGACCAAGAATCAAAATCAAAAGCAACAGCAACACTGTATACATCTTAATTTGATTCAAATTTTTAGATACAATGAGCACCTTTTCTCCCTGACTAATTCAATGATTATGAGGAAAATGCTTCATCCATCAGAGCATTCACTAAATAGATTTCCCTCTTTCATTAAAATAAAAGAAAATTAGTTTCAAAATTTATCCCTTATCTGCCTCTCCCGCCAGGACTTCCAGCGGGTCCACCACCGGTTCTTCCCTGTCCCTTTGGTCCAATTTCTATCTCTGGTTTCTGCTTTTCCTCAGGACCCCTGATTTTACCAGGTCTTTCTGTCTTCTTAGGTGGTGAAGGTTTCTCCATTTCTTCTGGGGTTTTTATGGCTCTTGGTTTTCCAGGGATTGTGCTAGGTTTACCTGCAGGAACCGCACCACGTTGAATCTTCTCTAACCTATCTAAAGAAACATTTCTTCCTGTCTTGGAAACCTCAATGGCACGTTGAATGGCTGGTTGGGCTTCTGCAGGGACTTTATTTAACAAATCAGTCAAAACCTCTGTATGTTTCTGCGTGGAGGATTCTACTACTTCTATGGCTCTGGTTACATCTCTACCTTCATCCAATCCGTCCTTGATGTAAAAGTCGGCCTTTGTTCGGTGTTTTTCTATGTCTTTCATCAATTTTTCAATATATTTACTTTTTCCTTTAGTAGTGGCAACAATAACCCTGGCTTCAGCCAACCGCCTATCAGCCATTTCTGTAAGCAGTATCGCCTTCTCCATGGGATCACTAATAGCATCCAGTTTTCTAACTTACATCCTTCTCGCTCTTCTGTAACCACGACCACCCGGTGTAACAGCCGGCTCTGGCAGTTCATACAACTCGGCAAAAGCTGATAAGGTTACAAACAACCAGGCAATTACAATCGCTAAAATTTTGATTATTCTCATCTTCTTTCCCTCCCTTCCCTCTCTTCCCAGCCCCTCTCCCTTAATTCTTCACTAATTTCTCTTTTTTCTTCCCTTCTTATTCTCTCCTTTAGTTCTTCAGTAAAAGAAACCTCTTTTATATTTTCTCTTATTCTTCGTGTACTTAATCCCTGGTTAATGCCCTCAACAATTATCTCTTTAACTTCTTCTGGAGAAACACGCATTATCTTTGCTTCTAAAAATAGATTTGCGGTTTTCTCCATTCTCTTTATATCTATTTTCTTAGTCAAGGCTAAAGTGACAACCTCTTTAGCATATTCAACAGGTATTCCTCTTTCTATTAGCTTAACTAAAACCTCGGAAATTTCTGTCAATTCCTCTAAATCCATTTTACGCAAGATTGCCAGATTGGATAAATCCTTAAAATCATCTGCAGAAAGGTCTCTTTCTAATAATTCTCCAAGAACTTGCCGGGAATAATCTAATCTTTTTACTCTCATTCCTTTATCTAAACAATTCTTAATCAACTCATCGGCTAATTTTAGTTTTTCTATCTTTTGGTTAATTACTTTAATTATTGCCTGGAAGTTCGCTTTTCGTGCAATTCCTTCTTTCACCCGGTTAACTAAAAACTCTACGGGTAAATCTTTTTTATTAGCACTATCCAGAAGAGAGAGCACTGTTTGAATCTGTTCGGAGGAAAAGTTTGATTTTTCCTCAAGCAATTTTTTTATCTCAACCATTCCTTCTTCTTGAGCAAAACAAATTACACCCAAAAATAGAAACAAAAATAGACTTGTCAGATGTATTTTTTTAATCTTATTCATTCCCAAAGTCACCTTCCTAAGCCAGAACCTTACCTCCTAGGAAGGTAAGGTCTGACCAGCCAAATTAAACTGAGAAATTTACTATGGTTCATAATCTTCACCCGGATGTTTTTTCTTCCATTCTTCTTTTAAACGATCTCTCACATCCTCGCCAAACCTCTCCTGCTCCCTAAACCTCTCCTGCTCCCTAAATCGCTCCTGCTCCCTAAACCGCTCCTGAGCACGCTCCCTAATCTCATTTCTGATTTCATTGGCCAGTTCTTTGCCTCTTAAGCCATCACGCAGACCCTTCAGTGCGATTAAGGCAACCGATTTTCTTGACTCCTCAGGAGAATACCCTTCCTCTACTGATTTGCCCACTGCCTCGATTGCCACCTCGAGTCCTTCCACACCAGAACCTTCATTGAGAAGGTCCTCGGTCATAATCCGCAGTTGTCCTGCCGAAGCATCCTTACCAAGAGCATTTTCTACTGCTGACATCACCCTGGCAATCTCTCTTGCCCTAAGACCCTTTTCAATACAGGCCTGGGCTATTCTGGCACATTCTTTACCTACACCGCTCTCCTCAACGCAGTCGCCAAGAGACCTGGCTATTTCAGCCACCTCTTTCCCATCGTAATCCTGGAGAGTGATAGCGATTTCTACCACTCTGAGGGCATGTTTTACCGGGACTCCTTTGTCTACCAAATCCTTTAATGCGCTTACAGCATTTTTGGTGTCATCCTCAGACATCCCTTTTCCATCGGCAGCTGCTTCCACCTTCTCAATAGCCTTGTTTAACTTTCTGCCTGACGGTGTGGTTAGGTCAATACTTTCGCCTGTCACAACATCAAGCTCTGGGCCAGTTGGTGAAGGAAGGGCAACTCCTAACTTTTCCAACCTTTTTTCTCCTTCTTTGGTAGCCACTCCTTCCTCGGCCAGGAGACTCCCCATGGCAAAGACTAAAAGCCCGCTCATCAGGAGAATCATCAATCTTGTCTTCATCTCTTCTCACCCCCTTCCCTTTACAACCTTGTTGTATCTAATACAGAATTTTTGCTTCCATATCCATTATCGACATAGTCTTTTGCTTTAGGGTCAGGTATCCACTTAGTTACATCAGCAACAAACACATATTGATACCGCCCTGGTGGTAAAGGTAATTTAACCGTCCAGATACCATCTTGGCGGGTGAGTCTACAGGCTGTAACATCCCAGCTATTAAAATCGCCTGCTAAAGAGACTGCTTCAGCTTCAGGCATTTCAATTGTAAAAGTAACCATAATTATTGATGGGGATGGCTTTTTTGTTATCAGGACTAAAGAAACAGTCAGCAAAATAGTAAGTATTGCCAATGCCGGAACCCATCTCCATTGTGGGTAAAAGATAAAAGGTTTTCTTATTGGTTTGAAAATAGGTTCCACATCAGGAAGTCTATCCAATACCTTTTCAGTAAAATCAGTTGGAGGTTTTACTCTTTCTCTTTTCAAAAGAATTCCTATCTTTTCTAAAAAATTAAATCTTTCTTGACAAAGAGAGCATTCACTTAAATGGTCTTTTAATATTTTCTCTTCATTTATTGACAGTTTGCTATCAGCCTGTTTATGAATCAATTTAACCATTTTCTTGCATTCCATTTTGTTCATTTACTTCCTCCCTCCAGTTAATATACAATCGAGCAGGCAAAAATATTTCATTTTTTCCCTAACTTTTCCCAAAGGCTTAAACTTTTTATTAATATCTTGCGCGCCCGGAAGAGTCTTACTTCCACAGTTCCTAAGGGTAAACCAGTTACCTGAGAAATCTCCTCATAAGCCAGTCCTTCAGTATATCTTAAAAGGAAAACACTGCGATATTTTAAGGGTAGGGCATGAACCATCTCACCCATTCTTTTCCTTTCTTCTTTCTGAATTAATATTTCTTCTGCAGAAGCACTTTTATCAGGAATCTCCCGGATAACTTCACCATCCTCTGTTTCAATCGGTTCATCAAGAGAAATAACCTTGAGAATACTTTTTCTTTTTAATCTGTTCCTACAGATATTCAATGCAATCGTGTATAGCCAGGTATGGAATTTTAATCCTACTTTAAACTCCTTTAATTTCTTATACACCTGTAAAAACGTCTCCTGGGATATATCTTCGGCATCATGATAACTCCCACTCATGCGATAGGCAAGATTAAAGATAGAATTCTTATATTTATTCACCAGATGACCAAATGCTTCTTTTTTGCCCACAAGGGTTTCTTTAATTAACACTATATCTTCAGTAATGTTTTGATTGTTCATAATTTCTATCTTTTTACACGGTTAATGAAAAATAATACACCTTTGCCATAGATCACAACTTTAATGTAATCCAGGGTTTGGTTTTTTGCCAAGATTGCTCTCTATTTAATATACAAATAATTGTATCAAAATATTCCACTTCTTAATACTTAAATTGTATCACATTTTCCAGTCGCAATCAAAGATTCTCATCCACTTGTTAGTGTCAAGAACTTTGCGACTGGGCTCTGAAAAAGTCCGGTACTCGGGGTCGTCCCTGAGCCCGAGGAAAGGCAGAAAAATGTAGGGGTTCGATTCATCGAACCCGTTTTAGGAGTAGCGAAGTTCCGCGTCATCGGGCGACCATAAAGGTCGCCCCTACGCTACTCCAGATTGTCCCGATTTCCAATCGGGACTACAGGTACTCGGGGTCATCTCTGACCCCGAGGAAGGGCAGAAAAATGTAGGGGTTCGATTTACTTGTACTGAGCTTGTCGAATGTATTGAGCCCCAATTAAAAATCGGGGTCCCGATTTATCGGAACCACTACATTTTTTCCTCTTCTGGAGTAGCGGAGCGCATCAATTTAGTAGACTTCTCTTCTATGTCCTATCTTGTGGATTTCAACAACCTTTTCGCTTTTCAGAATCTTATAAACAATTCTGTAATCCCCAACACGATAAGACATTTTGCCCTCGTATTCACCTTTTAGGCATTTACCTAAATATGGATTTTCTCCGATCGTTTCCAATTCAACAAAGATCCGGCTTTTAACGCGAACTGGCAATTTCCTATATTGCCGAGCAGCTATAGGCAGAAATTCTATTTTATAGATCATTTACTTTTTAAATTCCTCTCTGCTTCCTGCCTGTAACTTGTTCAAAGGAAAGCCTTTTGCCTTTCTTTGATTCTTTCTCAGCTTTTCGGAGATCTTTCCTCCATTGAGGGTTAGCGGCAATCTCTAAAGTTTCAAGCCAACCCTCATATTCATCGAGACTCATAAGTACAGCTTTGCCTTTGCCCCTATGTGTAATTATGTACCGGGTATAACTCTTGTCAGCCGTTCTCACAAACTCCAGAAATTTTTGTTTTGCCTCCGTGGCCGATAAAGTCTTTTCAGACATTTATCCCTCCTTTCCTGTCCATTTTTCTATCTGGTCATTTTTCTGGTTATATTATATACCAATCTCTGAAATTTGTCAAGCCTTTTATTTGAGGGTTAGTGTCAAGAAGTTTGGGGGTGGGCTCTGAAAAAATAACTATGAGGTACTCGGGGTCGTCCCTGACCCCGAGGGAGAACAGGTTTTGTCCCGACAAGTCGGGACTACCCTATCCTCACGCCGACCTCATGGGAGGAAAAGCGTGGGTCGCTGTCCCGATGAATAAATCGGGACGTGATAGCGACGGGCGCGAGATGATGAGCGCCCCGGGTCCGAAGGACTGCGTCAGTGAGGATAGCTTCAAATCCCCTTGGGTGAAAGCGTCCTTGTCTGGGGTAATTGAGACTTGGAGAGCGATAAATTTGCTAGCTGGTGCCCTTCGTATGAGGAATACCCGAAAGGCTACTTGTCAAATATCTTACCGCCTTTCAGATTACTACAACAATAACAATAATCACAAGTCAATTTAATTTTCTGCGCCCCCTAGCCCCCGCCTGAACGGCGGGGGCGTTTGCGTGTTGGCGCAGTCAGAGGTAGCCATCTTTGCTGGCGCTTTGTGGTGTTTGTAGTGGTGGTTTTTGCTTCGCCCTCGCCGTAGGTGGCTCGGGCTCGCAAAGGGCCGCTTGGGCGGCCTAAAAGAAGCGCGGGGCGGGCGTTGTGCCGCAAGCATTGGGTATCATATCCGTTATTTAAGAAACCCTCTTTTATTCTTACCGTGGTTTTGTTTTTTAGCTTTTCGCTCTTCCCGCCTTCAACTACACTAAAAGCAAAATCAATGGGCAAAATTTTCGTGTGCGGGCGAAAATTTTACCCAAAAGAAGACAGAAAATGATTGCTTTTTTAAAAGAAAGTGTTGCGTCCTTTTATTTTATGGTTCCCAAGATAAAATTAATATAGGCACCAAGAATAAACACTATAATTAGCCAGACGGCGTAATTGCTTAAGCCTAATTTTGTCTTCTTTTTTTGCTCTAAGATCAAGCCTGAGCAAACTATCACCGTCATCAAAATAACCACCAAAGCGGTAAAGATGTGTTGCTGCGATAATACATTAAAAATAGGAGCCCTTCTATATAGAACATCATTAAGAAAAATAATGGACATATTAAAAAGATTTGAGCCCAGCATATTTGCTACTGCTAACTCTTTGGCGCCTATACGCAGAGCGGCAATTGAAACAGTTATTTCCGGTAAAGTGGTAGCAAAACCAAGAAATAAGCTTCCAATAAAATTCTGGCCTAAGCTTAAAAGCCGAGCCAATTCTTCACCGATATAAGCAAGCCAAATACCCGCTCCTGCAATCATAATTGCAAAAAGTACGTAAAGAATACAGGCTTTTTTAAGAGGGATATCATTGTATTTAAGTAAAATTTCCTCTTCTTTCTTTAATTCCCTCATGATTTGCTGTTGATTTCTTTCAAACCTAAATATTGTTCTCATTGCAATCAAATACGCAATTAAAATCAAAATACTGTACAGGCTAATATTCATGAAACTAAGCTGTGGCAATCTTATACTCAAAAATATTCCAATAGAAGCAATTAATAATGGGATAAGACTTAATCCGGCAGTTAATAGCTGCCCTATGGAGACTGAACTCAATAAGGGCGAACCCTTATTTAAGAAATCTAACAGAGAAATATTTAAAAGATTATAAGAGTTAGCACCAAATAAATTCCCTACGGTTAAATCAGGCGCATTTACAAAAATTGTGCTGCCCACACCTGTAAATATCTCAGGAAGACTGGTAGCAATCGCTACCAATGTGACGCCTATCCAGAGTCCGCCCAAACCTGTTTTCTCTGCAATAGCATCTCCATATTTAGCTACGCGTTTACCGGCAAAGAATATTATTATGGTACAAATTATAAATTTTAACCAAACAAAGGCCATCTCTTCTCGTTCCTCTAACTACTATCAATACAGCTAAAAATAAATATTTATTTAGAATTCTTCGAGTTAATAAAATACTATTTATTATGTTGGCCGTCTTCCTTTTTATCAAGTTTAGTCTCTTCAAAGAACTTACACCTTACAAACGCTTGCTCTGTGGTGCAATAATCATTAAGTTCACCTATCGATAAAACCATTGCTCTTCTAAGAACAGCGCATCTCTTTAAAATTTTACCTTCTAAATATGGACAAGACATTATGGTGTTGACCTTCTGTTTTTTCTTTTGTTTTCTATCAATTTAATTACTTCCATAAAAATAAATGTAGTTGAGCCTAAAGGGATAACCCAGAGCCAATCAATAAAATTTAAGGCAGTAGTATGAAATGGTTTCTGCAAAAACGGCATATAAACAACCAAGATTTGTAATAGTATAGTGCTTGCTACAGCTAATATTAATGGCTTATTGCTAAAAAGACTGAGTTTAAATAAAGAAACCTTATCTGAGCGCCAGTTAAAGGCGTTGAACATCTCGGAAATAGTAATCAGGCAGAAAACTAAGGTTTGCGCCTTAACCAAAGAAGTTTTGAGTCCATATAATAATAGC
>Ga0315289_10004200_pt1 | contig 21526 bp, 17 predicted proteins | sample YL17G11_40_MG_FD_203452 | JGI IMG/M metagenome (GOLD analysis project Ga0315289, IMG submission 203452) | Sediment microbial communities from Yellowstone Lake, YNP, Wyoming, USA - YL17G11_40 | ecosystem: Environmental > Aquatic > Freshwater > Lake > Sediment | place: USA: Wyoming | collected... | reverse complement strand
CCCTGTATGACCGGCACCGCGCCCTCGTTGATGGCGAAATCTGCATAGACGCCGAGCATGCGCATCGTTTCTTCGCGTGCTTCCTGTTCGGTGGCGTGGGCGGTGTGACCCTCCTGCCAGTAGAATTCCAGCGTGCGCAGGAAGAGCTTGGTGCGCAGTTCCCAGCGCACCACGTTGCCCCACTGGTTGATGAGCACCGGCAGGTCGCGGTAGGATTGGATCCATTTCGAGTACATGTAGCCGATGACGGTCTCGGAGGTAGGGCGCACCACCAATGGCTCCTCCAGTTTCTCCCCGCCGCCGATGGTGACGATAGCCAACTCCGGCGAGAAGCCCTCCACATGTGCCTTCTCCCTTTCGAGGAAGGACATTGGGATGAAGAGCGGGAAGGCGGCGTTGACGTGACCAGAAGCCTTAAAGCGTTTATCCAGCGCGGCCTGGATGTTTTCCCACAAGGCCCAGCCGTAAGGCCGTACGACCATACAGCCGCGCACCGGAGCGTAATCGGCCAGCTCGGCCTTGAGCACCAACTGGTTGTACCATTCGGAAAAATCTTCGGTTCGGGAAGGCAATTTATCTTCAGACATGGGTTCCTCTCAAGTTTGTTTTGCTCTGAGCGGAGGGCTGAACTCGGCAAAGTCCGTAGTCGAAGGATGCTTCGACTGTGATCTTGCTTCGCTTGGTCTCCGCTCAGCGCGAAGCATAAGATTCAAGCAATCCGACAGCAGAATTGACATCTTTGGCGAATTGTACAAGTTCTCGCTGATTCGCGGGGATATATTCACCGAACGATTCATAAACCTGGTCGAAGATGATCTGCCAGCCATCGCCGACCAGGATAAGTGGCCTGGGGGTGATTGCGCCGATTATCATCAAATTCCACGTTAGGGCAATCTCGGTCAGTGTTCCGGGACCGCCGGGCAAGGCGATGGCCGCGTCACAGCCCTCGACGAGGGCATGCAAGCGTTCCAGCAGCTTTTCCCGCCGCCATTCCTCTTTAACCCAGCCGTTGGCTTTGACCGGACGCCAGCGCTCGATCTCGTCGCAAGTCACGCCGATGACATGTCCGCCCGCCTCAGCCGCGCCGCGGCTGACGGCTTCCATTGTGCCGATATAGCCGCCGGTCAGGACGATGTGACCCGCCTCAGCGAGCAGTTTGCCGAGTTCGTAGGCTCTTTGATAAGCCGGAGAACCTTCTTTGGGTTGGGAACCTCCAAAAACAGAGATATTCATGAATCTTCGTGTTCCTTCGTGCCCTTCGTGGTTATAAACAAAAGCGGCTCGCCAGGTCTGGGAGCCGCGGATGGGCATGACCAACTGAACCTAACCAGACCGTGGAGGTTTGACCTTGCATGGGGCTGGGGACGGGTTCAGCTTCATGGTGGATATTATACCTGATTTCTTACCTTTCCAAATTTAATTTTTCCTAACTCTTTGTTTTACCATCGCCGTAAGCTTGAGAATCGTTGCTGCTCTTATTTCAGGTTGGGCAGCACTTGCATGATGATGTACTCAGCGTATCAGCCAATGATGGCGTCTACCTACTTGTCCATTGCATCCTCCAGCATAGCGGGTAGCTTATTCATTTCATAGGTCTTATTGGGAGGATATTCATTCAGCCGTACCTAGGGTACGCCGCCGGCCACGGCTGCATTGACGATATCAATCGCACGGTTGTTGTTCGGCTGGACATGATTGGCTTGGGATTGCAAGCGCTGGTACGGGTTGAGCACGCTGAAAATTATTGCATGGCAGCCCCTTCCCGATGTGCTACAATAAAGCCAACCATCCGACCTGGAGGCATTCCAACCATCTGACCATGCGATTGATTTTAACACACGAGCAAGCCGATTTCGATGCCCTGGCATCCTTGCTGGGCGCGTACCTTTTGGACGATGGCGCGCTGCCTGTCTTGCCGCGCAAGATGAACCGCAACGTGCGTTCGTTCGTCACCCTCTATGGAGCGGAATTACCCTTCGTGGACCCGCGCGACTTGCCTTCTGAGCCCGTGGAGGCGGTTACTCTGGTGGATACGCAGTCGCTGGTCACGATAAAAGGCATGTGGGCGGAGACGAGAGTCATTGTGATCGACCATCATCCGCTGCGCCACAGCCTGCCGCCCGAATGGGAAGTCGCAATTACACAGACCGGTGCTACGACAACCTTATTGGTGGAAGCGGTGGAGGCGCAGAACGGTTCACTCAGCGCCATTCAAGCCACCCTGCTCTTGCTGGGCATTTATGAGGACACAGGTTCGCTGACCTATGCCGGTACAACGCCGCGCGATGTCCGTGCCGCTGCCCACCTGATGGAACAGGGTGCTAGTTTACAGATCGCGACCAATTTCCTGAACCCGCCGCTTTCCCCTGAACAGCGGCATGTATACGATCGGTTGGCAGCTGAGGCGCAAGTCTACAATATTCAAGGTCATCGCGTGGTCGTCACCTGTGGGGATGTCGGCGAGATGAGCGAAGAGATCTCTTCCCTGGCCCACAAATTGCGTGACCTCCTTGACCCGGACGCTATCTTTGTCCTGGTGGCCACCTCCGAAGGCATCCGTATGGTGGCGCGTTCGACCACGGATAGCATTGATGTGGCGGCTGTCGCGTTGCATTTTGGTGGCGGCGGGCACGAACGGGCGGCCGCCGCGCTGATTAAGAACTCCCCTCTTCCTGCCCCCTCCGGGGGTGCTTTGCGAGGAGAGGAGCGGGGGGGTGAGGGAGATGGGGTGAGGTCCCAACCCCTCGCAGCTATTTGCCAGGAATTGCTCGAAATCCTGCCGCGCCATGTCCGGCCATCTGTGACCGCTGCGCAGATCATGTCGCGCCGGCCACACGTTTTGGCGCCCGAGGCTTCTGTCCAAGAGGCTTCCTGGCTGATGCAAAAGTACGGTTATGAAGGTTTCCCGGTTGTGCAGGATGGGCGCGTCGTCGGCCTGCTGACGCGGCGGGCTGTGGATCGGGCGCTAGCCCACAAACTCAACTTGACCGCCGCCAGTCTAATGGAGGCTGGAGAGGTGATTGTCCGCCCGGACGATTCAGTCCAATATATTCAGGCGCGCATGACTGACAGCGGTTGGGGCCAGGTGCCGGTGGTAGAACAAAAAACCAATGTAGTCATCGGCATTGTCACCCGCACCGATCTCTTGAAGACCCTTTCCCCGAAAGCATACCCGAATGCACGCATTAACCTGACAGAGAAGCTGGAGAAGGCTCTGCCGTCCGAACGCCTGGCGCTCATACACGCCGTTGCTGATGAAGCGGCGGCAAAGAGGTCACCGCTCTACGTAGTCGGCGGATTCGTCCGCGACCTTTTGCTCGAACGTCCTAGCTTGGACTTCGACATGGTCGTGGAAGGCGACGCTATCGCACTTGCACGTGGGCTTGCTAAACGCTATGGGGGAAAGATCACGAGCCATTCACGCTTTGGGACAGCGAAATGGTTTCTTGACATTGATAAGTTTGCACGATTGAACATTCCAACTTTACAACGCGCGAACGTGCCAACATTTATTGACTTCATCTCCGCCCGCCAGGAATTCTATGACCACCCTTCTGCCCTTCCCTCCGTAGAGCGCGGCAGCATCAAGCTGGATCTCCACCGCCGCGACTTCACCATCAACACCCTAGCCCTGCGCCTCGACGGACATCATTACGGCGAATTGCTTGACCCGTGGGGCGGGCTGAACGACTTGAAAGATGGCCTCGTCCGTGTTCTGCACTCGCTCTCCTTCGTGGACGACCCGACCCGCATGTTGCGCGCTGTCCGCTTCGAGCAGCGCTTCGGCTTCCGCATCGAGACCCGCACACTGCAACTAATGGACGAGGCGCGCTCGTCCCTCGAAAAGCTCAGCGGTGACCGCATCCGCCACGAGCTGAACCTTATCCTGGATGAAGGGTGCGCGGCAGATATACTCGCGCGGTTGGCTGAACTAAGATTGCTGACCGCCATCCACCCCTCTTTACCCTGGAACGACGGCCTGCGCCGGTTGCTGGCTTCTGGCCTGGATCAACCTCCCCCTGCGGAATGGGGCCACTTACCAGACCTGTCACCGGTACCGCGCCGATTGGCGCTGGGCTACCTCCTATGGTTGGCGCGCATGGTTCCCTCTGATGTGGCCGCCGTGGCGGCGCGTTTGCGATTCCCTGTAGCGCTCAGAAGCAATCTCGAGGCGACCAGCGAACTCAAGCAAGATTTATCCGCCTTGAAAAAGGCGAGACCGAGCGCTGTCTTGGCGCGGCTCGAGGATGTCCCCTTGCTGGCAATTTATGCGATTTATCTTGGAACATCTGGGAAAGGCCGTGAAGCCCTCAATAACTTCGTGGTTTGCTGGCGGCATGTCCGTCCCAAGACGACCGGTCGCGAGTTGAAGGCGCGTGGCATCCCTCCTGGCCGCATCTACAAGGAAATCCTGGGCCGCCTCCGTGCGGCCTGGCTGGATGGGGAAGTCAAGACCGAGCTGGAAGAAAAGGTTTTGCTCGAGAAATTGATCAAGTCTACAGTTTTCCGATAGAGGGAAATATGGATCTGATCTTTGGGTACCGTTGACCGGTGGCGATGTACCAGGCGCGCAAGACATTCCCGTACATGTGCCAACGCCAGCGGATCCCGTAACGCAGGCCGCGATGGAATTCGCTCGGTGGGTGCCAGACGCCTTTCATCGGCACGATGCGCGTCCGGTAGCCGTTTTGTTTTGCCGCAATGGTCAATGCCACCTCGAAGCCGTACCCGATCGCAGCCTCTTCCAGAACGTACTTTAGAATATCTGCCCGCAAGCCGCGTTGGCCGGTCAGCCAGGGGGAGGCCCAGTGAGCGAAATCTGTAGGGATACGTCCACCCAGGAACAAGCCCAGGGTCATGTCCGCTTTATTGGTCAATACAGGCGCGATCAACGCCTCGATGTGGGCGGGCGTCAAGTTCAAGAGATCTGAATCGAGCAAAATCAAGTAGGGCGTTTGTGTGCTGCGCCATGCGGTGAAGATAGCCTGTCCCTTGCCCTGATTGGTTTCATGTTGAATCAGTCGCACACGCTCATCCCAGCCCGTATAGGTGCGCACAATATCAGCTGTTGCATCTTTCGAGCCATCGTCCACGACAATAACCTCGTTCAGCGAATCCACGCGACAAAGAACTTCGAGCACAGTACCGATTGTCTTGGCTTCATTGTATGCGGGAAGGATAGCCGCGATGGCTGGTTTGTATAGTTGGGTGGGAGAATTTGGCATAGGGTATCCCTTTTCGACAATTAAAGTATATCATCCTTTGTTAAGAACTTTATTAGACGCAAATGATATTTTCGTCTGATAAGTTCTACGTCCGGAGCGGCGATTGGTTTCTTAGTGAGCTAGGTCTTCTTTCATCCTTTCCTCGAATTGGGTATAATTCGCCCATTCTACGCAACTGGAGTCATTATGCCCCCAAAATTCACCGGCGCGCAAATTCGCCAGACATATATTGATTTTTTTGTCGAACACGGACATACCCTCGTACCGTCCGCCTCACTCGTCCCGGGCGGGGACGCCACCTTGCTCTTCACCAACGCCGGCATGGTGCAGTTTAAAGATGTTTTTCTCGGCACGGACAAGCGCCCGTATTCACGCGCCGTGGACTCTCAAAAATGTATGCGCGTGGCCGGCAAGCACAATGACCTCGAGGATGTGGGCCGTGACGACAGCCATCATACCTTTTTTGAAATGCTTGGTAACTGGTCGTTCGGGGACTATTACAAGAAAGAAGCTATCGAATGGGCCTGGCAATTGCTGACCGATGTTTGGGGTTTGCCCAAAGAGCGTCTATACGCCACTGTCTTCCGGGACGAAAAGGGCGAGATTCCCGTTGACAAGGAAGCCGCTGCCGACTGGCTCAAGCAATCCGGCTTCAACCCCACCCATCTCTTCTACCTTGGCCGTAAGGATAACTTCTGGGAAATGGCCGACACCGGCCCCTGCGGCCCCTGTTCCGAGATCCACTTCGACCTTCACCCTGGCGAGGCAGGGCCAGTGACCGAAGAGATGCTGGACAGCAACCGGTTTGTCGAACTCTGGAACCTGGTCTTCATCCAGTACAATCGCACTGGCCCGAACACGCTCGACCCTCTGCCTGCCACCCACGTGGACACCGGTATGGGCTTCGAGCGGCTCGTCTCGATCTTGCAAGGCGCCGGCTCGACCTATAAGACCGACCTGTTCACGCCTGCGATGGCTGTCTTGCGATCGCTGACCAGTCATAGTGAGTCCCAAATGTACGCGGACTTCACACCTTACCGCGTCATCGCCGACCACGCCCGCGCCGCCTCCTTCCTGATCGCGGATGGGGTCGTGCCGGGCAACACTGGCCGCAACTACATTTGCCGGATGATCATCCGCCGTGCGGCTCGTTTTGGGACAAAACTCGGCCTGCACGAGCCGTTCCTGGCGAAGGTGGCCGAAGCCTTTATCCAGACCTATCGTGATTTCTACCCTGAATTGGAGAAGAGCCATGTTGCGATCCTGGATAACTTGACAAGGGAAGAGAAGCGTTTTGCGCGCACGGTCGAAACGGGCACCTCTCATTTGGAGAATCTGCTTGGCGAGCTTCACCGGCAGAGGCAAACCAGCCTCGATGGACGCAAGGTTTTTGAACTGTACGCCACCTATGGCCTGCCCTTCGAGATAGCGCGTGACATCGCCCGCGAGCAAAGCCTGGATGTGGACGAGAAGGGATTCCGCTCCGCAATGGATGAGCACCGTCTCGCCTCCGGGGGTGGGAAGGCAATTGGCGCGATGGGCGGTGAGGATGCGGAATTCTTCAACAGCATCCTGCGCGAATTGAAGGCGAAAGGAAAGTTGGGCGAGAATGGCGCCGAGCAGGATGCGTATACAAGTACACCCGTAGAGGGTGAAGTACTTATGTTGATCGTTGATGGGGAATCGTTTCAGTCGGCTTCATTTGGCGATTCTGTTGAAGTGATCCTCCCCAAAACGGGATTCTATATCGAGTCAGGCGGTCAGGTTTCAGATATGGGCATCATCCGCTCGCTTCCCTCTCCTTCCAAGAGAGGAGTCGGGGGTGAAATCGGGGGCTGGGAAATAGAAATTACCGACATTCGCAAGCCCTCGGCAGGCGTCATCCTCCATATTGGCGAGGTTATTTCAGGCCACCCCAGAGTCGGCGATAAGTGCATCGTCGAAGTGGATATGGAGCGCCGCCGCGATATCATGCGCAACCACACGGCAACGCATCTGCTGCATGCTGCCCTCCACCAGGTGCTGGGTGAACACGCCCGCCAGGCTGGTTCGCTGGTAGCACCCGATCACCTGCGCTTCGACTTCAACCACCCCGAAGCAATGACACCTGAGCAGTTGGAGCACGTCGAGAGACTAGTTAACGAAGCCGTCGCGGCGGATATGGTCGTTATGCCGAAAACCAAATCCCGCCAGCAGGCGATTGCCGAAGGAGCGATGGCGCTCTTCGGTGAGAAATACGGCGAGACCGTTCGGACGATTACCATTGTCCCGGACTCCAATGTCTCGACATCCCATGTCCCGGAGTTCATCGCCCCAGAGTCCAACATCTCTGACGTTGGAAATCCCTACTCATACGAGTTGTGCGGCGGCACACACCTCGACCACACAGGCAATATCGGCGCGTTTATCATCATCAATGAAAGTTCGGCAGCAGCCGGCGTGCGCCGCATCGAGGCTGTGACCGGACGTGGGGCGTATGAACTGGTTGCGAAGCGTTTCAAGATGCTCAAACAGGCTGCCGGGGCGCTCAAGTCCGCTGTAAACGAAGTGCCGCTGAGGACCGAACTGATGCAGGATGAACTTGCCGCGACCAAAATGCAAATTGCCGCTCTGAAAATCGAATTGGCTCTTTCTACATTCAATGTGCAACTTGCCAACATGTCAGCAGTTCACGGTGTGAACTTACTCGTCCTGGAATTGCCGAATGTGGGTAAGGATATCCTCGGCAAACTGGCTGACAGGTTCCGTGAGAAATATTCGGAAAATGGCGTGTGCGTGATCGCTGCCATCTCCGATGAACAGCTTGTTGTCATGGCGGCTGTAACACAGGATTTGGTCAAGAAGGGTATAAAGGCCGGGGATTTGGTTGGGCATGTATCGCGTCAGCTTGGCGCGGGCGGTGGTGGTGCGCCGCACCTGGCTTTCGGAGGTGGTAGGGATGTGAATAAATTGCCCGAAGCACTGGCAAGCATCCGCGTCTGGGTGGAGAGGAAGCTGAAATAACTTCGTATTCCCAGCTTCCTTGGTCTTCTTCTATCCGATCAGCCTGGCGCTCTTCCTCTTGATCGCCTTGCGCTCAATGGTGTTTTCGTTGACCGGAACTGCCACCTGGAAGGATCGTACACTGGATCGCGCCGCTGTGCGTTGGTTTTAAAACCGTTATAATCGGGGGGAGATGAAAACCCAGGTTGTCCATCTTGAATTGCACGATGACGTGGTTTCCGTCCGCGACAAGATGTCGTGGGCGAAGACAGCGCGCATCCTGCTCGTTTGGCCGCCGCACAGGCGCATCCTTGGCCGAACCCTCGACCTACTCCTGTTGAAGAGACATTCTTCCAGCCTGGGCGCGCAGCTTGGACTGGTGACGCGCTCGACCGAGATCTGTCGCGCCGCCGGAGAGTTGGGCATCCCTGTCTTTGTGACCATTGCGGAGGCTCAAAGCAAGCCCTGGCGAAAGCGAGCTTCGCGGTCCAACCCCATCCGCAGAGGCCCGCGTCCTGATCTCCAAGAATTCCGCGCTGAAGTCCATCCGCCCGTGACTGACTGGCTTGCGCATCCCGCTGCGCGGCTCGCGTTCTTTACTCTGGGCGTCCTAGCGGTTCTGGCTGTCGTTTTGCTGTTCATCCCCTCTGCCACGGTCTCTCTTAACCCAAAGCTGCAAATGCAGGAATTGACTCTACAAGTCAGCGCGAGCCAGAGCGCGACCTCGGTCAACATGGCTGGTATTTTACCCGCACACGAGATTTCAATCATCATGGAGGGAAGCCAAGTTGCTCAGGCCACAGGCCAGGTTTCGGTACCCGATAAACCAGCTAAGGGTGTGGCACGCTTCCGCAATTTAACCACTACCGTAGTTGGCATCCCAGTCGGAACGGTGATCCGCACAATGACAGAGCCTGCTGTCCGTTTTGTCACGACGCAAGATGGGGTGGTGGAGGGCGGCGTTGGCAAGATAATTGACATTCCTGTTCGCGCGATTGAACCCGGCCGGACCGGAAATTTAGCAGCCGATACGTTGATCGCCATCCAGGGCGACCCAGGCACTGAATTGGAAGTCGTTAACCCCGAACCGACCAGCGGCGGGACAGAGCGCACGGCAGTTATGCCTGCTGCGGACGACCGTGCTCGTCTCCACGCTGCGCTTTTGGCCGACCTGCGCCAGCAGGCGATGGATCAACTCATCCAGAATCTCTCCCCAGGCGATCTTCCCTTCCTGGATTCGCTTACGGCCAGCCAGATATTGAACGAGACCTACCAACCAGAAGAAGGCCAGCCAGGCGAGACATTGGCGCTCACTATGCAAGTGAAGATTTCTATTGAATATGCCCAGGCTTCCAACCTGAGAGCGCTGGCCGGGGCTGCTCTGGATGCGAGTCTGGCGAAGGATTTGCTTCCTGTAGCCGATACGCTGACCATCGAAATTACTAGCAAACCGGTTTCGCGAGCTGGCGATTTAACAAGCTTTGAAATCCACGCCAGCCGGATGCTGAAGCCAAATATCAATTTATCCAGCACGACTCGCTCCGTGCAGGGACTCTCGCCCATCGAAGCCGGCCAGCGGTTAGAATCCATGCTCCCCCTGGCCTCGCCGCCGCAGGTCCAACTCTACCCTTCCTGGTGGCCGTGGCTGCCGTTTCTGCAATTTAGGATTGTGATAAATTCATTACATTGAGCAGACTTACATGTCCCCGACGTTTGGTGATCGAAAGTCAGAGACTTTCGAATCCAAGTTAACTTTACAAAAATGAGAATCCTCGCTATTGACCCCGGTTCCAAACGCCTTGGCCTGGCCATCAGCGACCCATCTGGCACCATTGCCAACCCGCTGACGGTGATTCCTCATGTATCACGCCTTCTTGACGCAGCGGCCATCGCTGAACAAGCTGCCGTCCACGAGGTCGGCCTGATCGTCGTCGGCCAATCTTTGGATGAGCAGGGCCAACCTACCTTCGAGGGGCGGCGCGCGGCCCGTTTAGCCTCCGCTCTACGCACCCAGACCTTCCTGCAGGTAGTTCTTTGGGATGAAGTATTAACAACGCAGGATGCCCGCGCGGCGCGCATCACATTAGGAGTCTCGCGCCAGAAGCGATCCGGTCACCTCGATGACTTGGCAGCAACTATCCTCCTGCAATCCTATCTCGATTCGCATCCTTCTACCTAACACTCAACTCCTACCCCGCAGCCTCTACCTTGTGAAACGTCGTTCTTCCTGTTTCCCTTTTGTCCTCCTATTCTTCCTTGCCATTGGCCTCCTGGTGGCTGGCTTGTTTGCCCCTATGTTGGCGGCGCAATCCTACGGCCCGCCTAGCCCCTACCTTAGCTCCTGGCAGCGCTTCAGTTACTCGACCTCGCTCTTGTGGAACGCGGGCAATCTGACCATTCCCCCCAATCCGAACGGCACTGAACAGGTTTTCGTCATCGAGACGGGTGAATCGGTCTTCACCATCTCGACCAACTTGCAGGTTGCCGGTCTGATCCGCGAGGCGTCCACTTTTCGTGTCTATCTGGTCTGGACAGGGCTGGATACTTCTGTGCAGGCCGGAAATTTCAGACTCAGCCCGGCCATGACCGCCATCGAGATAGCCCACGCGCTTCAGGATGCCACGCCTTCCGAAGTGGCTTTTGGCGTGTTGGCGGGTTGGCGGATGGAGGAGATCGCCGCGGCGCTCCCGACCTCCGGCCTGGAAATCACACCTGAAGCATTCCTTTCAGCGGCGCGTTCCCCGTCTGCCCCCCTCGACTTTTGCCCGGCTGGAGCCTCGGCGGAAGGTTTTCTCTTCCCCGATACATATACACTACCGCGCAGTACCTCAGCCGACCAATTGGTGTCGATCCTGCTTCAGGGTTTTGCCTCTCACCTGACACAAGAAATAAATGCAGGTATCGACCGTCAAGGTTTAAGCCTGTATCAAGGCGTAATCCTGGCCTCTATCGTACAGCGTGAAGCGATCCAGGAAGACGAGCAGCCGGTCATCGCTTCAGTCTTCCTGAACCGGATTACCATCGGCATGAAATTGGATAGCGATCCCACCGTGCAATATGCCCTGGGCTACAACGCTGCCCGGGGCACGTGGTGGATAAATCCGCTAAGTTTGGAGGATTTACAGGTGCAATCCCCGTACAATACTTATCTCTTCACTGGCTTCCCACCTACGCCGATCAGCAATCCCGGATCGAGCGCGTTACAGGCAATCGCGAATCCGGCGCAGACGGCATATTACTACTTCCGCGCCCGTTGCGACGGCTCCGGTTATCATGTCTTTGCCGAGACGCTCGAACAGCAAATGCAGAACGCCTGTCCGTGAGAACCTTATGTAATGCTGGTTTTCTCCAGGATGTGCTTCTCTAACCGGTCCATTACTTCCTTCTGATGCGCAATGACGGCCCTGACCAGGTCGCCGATAGAGACCACCCCGACCAATTTGCTCCCATCCAAGACTGGCAGGTGGCGGACGCGTTTTTCGGTCATCAGGTCGAGCGCCTGCTCGCATGTGATGTCAGGGGTGACGTAGAAAATGTGCGACGACATGATCTCTTGAACCGCCAGCTCCTTAGAGGATTTACCTTTCAGGATCACCTTGCGGGCGTAGTCTCGCTCGGAGAAAATTCCGACCAGTTTATTGCCGTTCATAACGAGCAAGGCTCCGATATCCTTGTCTGCCATCAGTTGGAGGGCTTCGAAGACTAATTTGTCCGGCGTCGTTGACCAGATATTTCCCCCTTTTTCCTTCAAAACTTGTTTGACAGTTTTCACGTTCTCACCTCCTGGAGTGGTTTCGGGTGTTCCTTGAGCATTGCAATACAATAATTATACGACTGAAATGTGAATAGTTTCACTCAGAAATAAAGACTGCGGAGCCTCGTCATCCGAATCGCCATGGCATGTGCGCGTCCAGTCTGTGCAAACCGGCGGTTTGCGCGATCTGGAGAGCACACTGGTATTCTAGCGACGTGATGGGGCGATTGATCTCCGGGAAATGGGGAGCATGATACGCCGGGTGGTATTGGTCCATCAAGTTCAAATAGGTGTCCTTGGAAATTTCATCCGTTAGAAAGCGGACGATCTCCTCGCTGCCCGCCAGGCCGTTCGGCAGCAGCAGATGCCTCACCAGCAGGCCGCGCGTGGCAATACCTCGCTCATTGATTTGCAGATCACCAACTTGGCGGTGCATTTCCCTGACAGCCACCTGGTTGATCCGTGGGTAGTCTCGGATTTTTGAATATTTAAGACCTATCTGTGCGCTGGCATATTTCATATCTGGCATGTAAATGTCAATCACATCCTCCAGCAGATGGAGGGCGATCAGCGAGTCGTAGCCGCCGGTGTTAAAAACCAGCGGCAGCCGCAGACCTTTCTGCGCAGCGACAAAAATGGCAGCCAGTATCTGCGCCACCACATGGCTGGGTGAGACCAGGTTGATGTTATGGCAACCGCGCTCCTGTAACTCCAACATGACGGCAGCTAGTTCTCCTGGACTGACATCCTCTCCTACATTGGTTTGACTGATATCGTAATTTTGACAATACTGGCAGCGCAGGTTGCAGCGGGAGAAGAAGATCGTGCCCGAACCGCGCCTGCCGCGCAATGGATCCTCTTCGCCGTGGTGAGACCCGAAGCTGCTCAACCTAGCCTTTTCTCCTGTCCGGCAGGGGCCGAGTCTGTCCCCGTGTCGGTCCACCTTACACTCCCAGCCGCACAGATCGCAGCTCGAGAGATGGGCGGAGGCTTCTTCGGCTCGGCGCTCGAGCTCGCCGTTGCGGAGCAATTTCAGGTAAGCAGGCTCGAAGTTGGTCATTTGCTCTTATGGATCATCTCCTGCCAGACGGTCAGCGCGGGCTTGGGTGCGCCGTCATTGTGGCGCAAGGATACACTCAGAAACGCCGGGTTGATCTGCCCGACTGGATCGTGCGGGACTGTCCTCCCCTCCGGCGGTGCTGACGGGATAGGGGAGAGACTCAGGCCGGCTCCAGCCCTAGCGATGCTTGGCGGCCAGAAATCCTCGGCGGGAGTGATCTTGGTGCCCGGCATCAGGGTGTAGCGATCCACCAGCGTTGGGCTTTGTGCCGGCTGGGGGAGTGGGGTGGACGTTGGCGCGACTTGGCCGCAAACGATGGTAGCCAGAAGGAGCGCAATGGCAGCCAGTAAAATCCATTTCAAGGAGTACCCCTACCCGCCAGGATCAGGATAGCTGCGAACAGGCAAATCCCAGCCAGGCCGAGGGTCAATCCGACCATGGCAGTGGCTTTCGAGCGATTCTTGCCAAAGAGGTCGGTCGCGCCCAATATCGCGCCTAGAAAGCCCAGGAAGGCGCTGCTCCCGCCGCAAATGAACAGCGGCGTGCCGACCAATTGGATCCATTTTTGTGTGACGCCTGTCAGTGCGCACAAGCCGACACCGAAGACGAGGGCCAGGGAAAGAATGCTCAACACCAGGCTGGAATTGCCCAGGGTGTTGGATTGTTGAGTAGAAGGGGAGTCCGACATTCGCCTGCCTCCTTTGGCTGGATTTATCGGGCGACCGCCCGTTCGAGGCGGCGGTCACTCGAGTATGCTACTCGGTTGGGGGCGGTGGAGTAGCTGGTGTGTTCTCCGCAGCTCTGGACTTGATGAAATATGAACCAACCCACATTGCCAGTCCCACCGCGAGCAGGATAGCGGTCTGGAGAATGATTTGTTCAGACAGGCCGTGGATGATGTAAGTCGCCAGTTCGTGGCCGATATTAGCGACATCTGCTGAGAGGAATGGTGGGATGCGGGGAACGACAAAGTTATTCCAGGCCCAGTTCAAAGCAGGCAGCAATGCAATCCCAGGTACGAGGGCAATCGCGCCAGCGAAGAAGAAGGGGATGCCCCACCAGACCAGCCAGCCTTTGAGCGAGCGCACGCCGAAGAGGGTCACTAGCAGAAGCAGACCCAGCGGCAGCAGCGGACTGAGTCGCAATCCCAGGCGGACGGTGCGGATGGCGGTGATGGGATCGTTGCCGAGCGGTCCTCCGCCGGGTTGAGCTGGCTGGGAGGAAGGCTTGATGATCATGGCCTTGTCAGGTACCTGAGTGACCAGCGCGGCCAATTGGTTCTGCAATTGAGGCATCAAGAGGGCAAGAATTTCTTCTGGTGGTGCGCATATCACCATACCTTCCCCGCCGCCAAGCATGCTGGCGGCCATTTGAGCCAGTTGCTCGACCGTGCAGGGCGGCTGGGCGGCGATCAGTTGGCGGATAACATCCTGTCCTGCCTGTCCAGTAAGACGTTCCTTCAGCCTTACCAGCGAAACGCTGACGCTGTCCGTTTCACCATTAAGATAAGCGAACATCTGGTCAAGGATATTTTCCGCGATCGTCTGGAGTTCATTGGCTGGGAGGATGCTGCTGATGATGATTTCCCAATCGTACGCTTTGAGATTTTGCAAGAATGGCGGCATTCCTCCTTGATCGCCGCCTCCCTGGTTGCCGTACTGATCCAGGCAAGGCTGGATCGCCTGCATTTCAGCCTCGGTGGGTTTTTCTTTCCCGCTGGCGAGAGTGGCATATCTTTCATTGCCCAATGTCAGTTCGTAACAGGCCCTTAGTTCGGGAGAGATGTCCTCGCAGACCAGCGGGTTCTGGGCGCACGGATTGTAGGTCATGCTCGTCGTCAACAATTCGGCGGCGATCCCGGGCAGGCGTTCATAGACTTGCTGTTCCGCTAATGCGCTCTTGTACAAGTCGGCGCTGAACATCTGCCGCTCGATGTTGAAGAGTAAGATGACCAACACGGCCGTGATCACGAACAGGATGGCAAAGATGACTGCAATGGTTTTCGATAAGAAAGTCAATACCTTACGCATCGCTTATTCCTCCGGTTATGCATAAAGGATCATGAGCTTATCCACTTACACCACCTGCTGCCTAACCAAGATACTGGCGGGGCTGACTTGCCTTATCTCAACGAATTCCTTTTTTCTTGCCTGCAATTTCGACGTAATCTCGTGTTATGGTTTTTCTCAGCGAGCCTCCTAGGAAGGTGATGAGAGCGGTTGCCAGCTTCGCCTTCCGCTCGGCATCTGAGCGGCTCCAGGTGCTGCTCTTGATTTCCAGGTAATCTCCCAGATTTGGGTTCTCGAAGTGGTCAAGGTTGACGTAGAACTCCGTATCCTGGAAATTTACCAGCCAGCGCAGGCGAACCTTATCCAGTGGAACGACTAAAGTAGGCTTGAAGTACTCGCGATAGAAACGCAGGCTGTTGGTTGCGGGCGCCAGGTAGCGGCTGCGAGAGAGCAGCACGCGGTGCTTGAAACCGCCTTCGCGAGCCTGGCCGATCAGGGTCAGCCGGGCGCGGCTATTGACGACTTCACCATTTGGACCAATGAACTCATCTTCGCGATATCGCAAGCGGCCCTGGGATGGATCGGTGAAATAAAAGTAATTATCGTGCTGGTGGTAATGTCTTTGGTAAACGATCTTGACCTCGGGCCGGCGGAGCGCTTCCTGGACCGGGGCCGTGTCGGCCAATTTAACCTTAACTTGTACCTCGAAGGATTCCTCCTCTATCGAGCCGCCCAGTGCGATCAGCTTCGACAGTACGGATTGCTCCCGTTCGATCAGAAAGGTATCAATGCGGTGGGCGTACTCTTGCGCCTGTGCCAGCAATTCGGCTTCGTTCAGCGTCAGCAATTGACGGTCCCGCATCAGCCATCGACCGTTGACCATAACGTCGTTTACGTCGCTGGCCTTGCTGGCGTAGACGACCTGAGCGTAAGTGTTGTGTGCATCACGGTGGAAGCGCGGCGCGTTGTGCGCAGGCGTTAGGTTCACCAAGATCAAGTCGGCGCGCTTGCCCGCTTCGAGCGAGCCGGTTAAATGTCCGAGATGAAGCGCACGCGCGCCCAGGCGGGTAGCCATCGTCAGGGCGGTCGTGGCGGGCACGGTCGTCGGGTCGCCGCTGGAGATTTTCGCTACAAAAGCTGCCAGCCGGACTTCCTCGAACATATCCAGATCGTTATTGGATGCCGGGCCGTCGGTGCCGATGCCAACGTTCAGGCCGAACTCGATCATCTTCGGCACAGGCGCGATACCGGAAGCGAGTTTCAGGTTCGAGGAGGGATTGTGCGCCACGCCTGCGCCGGCGTGCAACAGCGTGCGCATTTCGCCCTCGTCCAAGTGAACGCAGTGCGCGGCCAACACTTTGGCGTCGAACAGGCCGTGCTTGCGGACGTAGGGGACGACCGGCATGCCATTCTCCTTGCGCATGTTCTCGACTTCTAAAGAAGTTTCGGCAAGGTGGGTATGCAGGGGCACGTCGAATTCGGCAGCCAGTTGGGCTGTGGCGCGCAGGATCTCGGGTGTGCAGGTATAGGGTGCGTGCGGCGCGACGGATGGCTCGATGAGGGCATGCCCTTTCCAGCGCTGGATGAAGTCACGCGCCGCAGCCAGCGAATCTTCGTATGAGTCGGCATCTGGAGAGGAGAACTTGAGCACGGTCTGCGAGCAGACGGCGCGTAATCCCGCCTCGGCCGTGGCTCTGGCGACATCTTCTTCATAGTAGTACATGTCCGCGAAGCATGTCACGCCGCTGCGGATCAGCTCAGCGCAAGCCAGGCGCGTTCCCAGTTGGACGAAATCCGGCGAGACGAATTCGCGCTCGACCGGCATCACGTAGCCCATCAGCCAGACGTCCAGGCGCAGATCGTCGGCCAGGCCGCGCAGCAGTGTCATCGGGACGTGGGTGTGCGCGTTGACCATCCCGGGCATTAGCACTTTCCCGCCGCAGTCCATGACCTGGTCGGCGTTGTATGCAGCGTGAATTTCCGACTCCGGCCCGACGGCGACGATGGAATCGCCCGTCACGGCCACCGCGCCGGGTTCGTATTGGTGAAATTCCTCGTTCATCGTCAGGACAAGGGCATTGGTCAGAAGAAGGTCAACCTGTTCCATCATTATCCTTTTCAGCTTATAACAAAAGGCGGCTGTGTTGCCGCCCTCGATTATATTAATACTGACAATTATAGCATGGCAGTCAAGGTTTCCAGTTCATGAACACGTTCAGTATTCGCAAGTTCATGTTGAAATCGGTATCCGTATGATTGGTCAATTCGATGTCGAGAGTGGCAATGCCATGCTGTGAGGCCCAATCCACCAACGCGCCGGTATAATGGCAGCCAGTGTCAATGGGCGGATAAGGATACGTGCTTATCGCGGCGATAGCCTTTGCCAAGCGGACTGAATCCTTATCTGGTGGCAGCCCGCCAGGAAAGATGCCCAGCGCCGCGCTGTGATAACTGATTAGGGCGTCAATCGCGTGATGCTGGAGAAAAAGCTGGAGCGATTTGGTCTCCGGCTCGGAGACGGGAAATTTTCCGGCGGATATCGGTCGCAGAGTCCAGCAGCCTTCTTCCAACCATTCGGCTTGCCAGTTTTCAGGCCAGTTACGGTTCAGGTCCACGCCATGATCGTTGGTGCGTCCCTCCGGGCCTTGGCCGCGCGCTTCCCCGTCGGGGTTCAGGTCGCGCAGGATGTAGAGCGTGACATCGGCCGGGATGATCTCTGGATGCGCTTGCAAGTGAGCGATCAGCTCATCGGCCAGGGCGATGGTGTTCCACTCGTTCCCGCCGTGAATTCCCGCCACGATCAAGCGTGCGCTCGGTCCGCTGCCGAATTGGTAAACTTCCAGCGGCCGCCCGCCGACTGAAAAGCCGATAATGAAGAATTCATGGCTTCGCGGGGTTGGTGTTTCGGTTGGAGCTAATGTGGCAGTCGGCAGCGTCGACGGAAGGGCAGTGATGCTTGGCCTAGCAGTGGGTGATGGCTTAACAGTCAGCGCTGGCGCTGAGGTTTCGGTCGCGAGCCAGGTGGTCGCTGAAGGATCGATCGGTGGGCTGGCTTGCTTTATCCAGCATCCCGTCCCAACTGTGTTAAGGAAAATGATGACGAAAACCCAGAATCCCAGCGCAAGAACCGTGCGACGGCGATTGGGTGGCGTGCTTTGCACGCGTGGTTGCGACATTGTCAGTCGGAATACCCTTGTGCCCGCCGGCGGAGACTATCAAGGCCCATATTCGTCGCCCAGCGCGGGGTGTTGCGCGGGTGCCCGCCATAGGTCAGGTGGCGTTCGTCTTTCCCCTGCGGCGTGAGGATGAGGATCGTGACAGCTTGCTGCTCTTCTGCAACCGACAGGGCGATGCCCAACGCGGCTGACGAACGGTTTCCGTGGCGCACTTTTTCGAGCGTTTTCTCCAGCGTGTCAGGTCGGACTTCGATCCTACTTCCGCCAATGTAGGCCGGATTCTTAACCCGGATGAGACGCTCGATCAGCGCGCCATCCAATCCGCTTTCGAGACAGGCCAAAGTCCAGCCTTGCACCTCCACGGCTTGAAGCGTGACCCCTTCCAGGGTATCGTCATCCGCTCCGTAGACGACCATCCCCAGCCGTTCCCGGATGTCCGCCTCGATGGCACCGAGCATCCGGTCCACTTCAGCCTCACTCCCGGCCTTGGCAGTGATGCGGATGTCTATAATGCCAGAGTGCGCGCTCAGGCCGACGGTCGGATTGGTCAAGGCTTCCAGGTCACCGATTTGCTCGTCTATCCAGGCTTCCCCGACTCCGCCGGTGTGCAGGGTGCGGATTTTGATAACCTTGTGCAGGTTGTAGCGTTTCTGGAGATAGGGGATCACGGCCTGCATCAGGAGCGTTTCCATCTCGCGCGGCACGCCGGGAAGGGAGATGACTACTTTGTTCTCCTCTCCTTTTTGGAGGGGGGTCAGTGATGAGGCCGGGATTTCCACGATGAAGGCTGGCGCTGTGCCAACCGGATTTTCGATGGCAATCGCCCCTTTTGGGATGTAAGCCTGTCGTTTCTGGTTTTCGGTGGGAGTGCGACCATAGCGTGCCACGCGAGCGGTGATCTGCTCCCATAATTCTGGTTGGAATTCTAATTCCACGTCAATGGCTTGCGCCACGGCCTGCCGGGTCGGGTCGTCTACGGTTGGGCCGAGGCCGCCGGTAGTGATGACGATCTCGGCGCGCCCGAGCGCCTCACGAATGACCCGGGCGATGCGCTCGGTGTTATCCCCGACGGTGATGGCGCGGAACAAATTCACGCCAAGGCCGCGCAAGGCACGAGCAATGAAGCAAGTGTTGGTGTCAGCGATTTCGCCGAGCAGAAGTTCGGTCCCGATGACGATGATTTCAGCGGATACATCATACAACATTATATTCCCTGATCTCCCTCTTTTCTTCGAATCGTGCCAGGTCGAGCATGGAAACATCAACGCTTTGGAATTTTCCGTCGAGCATGTATTCGGCCATCAATTTCCCAGAGATCGGGCCATGCATGAAGCCATGCCCCGAAAAACCGCCAACCAGGTAAAAGCCCTCCACCGGAGTACCTCCGAAAATGGGATGTGCATCGGGTGTGACTTCGTATAGCCCAGCCCAATGGGATACCAGGCCAGCCTTTTCAAGCAGGGGCATACGTGCTGTTGCTGCCTCGAGGTTCACAAGCTCGAAATCTTCGTCCACGTTCTGATCGAAGCCAGGCGTCTCGTTTGGGTTGGACATGCCGGTCAAGAGGCCATCACCTTCGCGGTGGAAGTAGAGGGATTGTGCGAAATCAATGACGAATGGAAAATTGGGGGGCAACTCAGGCAAGGGCGTGGTGGTCAGCATCTGGCGGCGGAGGGGGGTGATGGGGATGTGGACTCCCGCCATTTTCCCGATGAGACCAGCCCAGGGTCCGGCTGCATTGACGACCGCTCGTGTGGCAACAAAACCTTTGTTCGTCCCTACACCTTCAACTTTCCCACCTTCAACTTTCAACCCTATCACTTCCACATTATTCAGGGCCTCGACGCCCAACCGCTGCGCCGCTCCGACGTAACCCATGACGACGCTGTTCGGGTCCACCAGCCCGTCCTTGGGATTGAACGTCCCTGCCAGGGCATCCTCGAAGCGCATCAGGGGAACGAGTTGGCGGCTTTCGTCGCCGGTCAGCCACTCGGTCTGGACGCCGAGTTTGCGTTGAAGTTCAATGTTGCGGCGGAAATATTCCACATCTTCGGGCTTTGTCAGGGCAAAGAGATAACCACACTTTTGGAAGCTGATGTCCTGCCCGATCTCCTCCCTGAACCGTTCCAGCATGGGTAGACTTTCCAGCGAGAGGTGGATATTGATCTCGGTCGAGAATTGATAGCGGACTCCGCCCGCGCAGCGCCCTGTTGCCCCCTGGCTGAAAAATTCTTCTTTTTCAAGTAGGAGGATATTCTTCTGGCCGCGAGCGGCTAGGTGATAGGCAGTGCTGGCACCCATCACACCGCCGCCGATTACGATGATTTCAGCAGTTTTTGGAAGAGTCATGGTTCGTTTGGGTATTTTACTCCACTTGCAAGAAACCCGTTTTCTTTTTGAAAACGGGTTTCTGCGCGCAGCGCCTACTCGGTGCGCAGCACCTACTCGGTAGGGGGCGATAAATTTAGGAATTTTTATTCCATGCCCAGGTAGGCCTTCTGCACCATTTTGTTTTGCTGGAGATTCTTGGCAGTATCGTGCAAGACGATCTCGCCAGTTTGCAGAACGTAGCCGCGGCTGGCGACAGTAAACGCCATCAATGCGTTTTGCTCGACCAGCAGAATGGTCGTTCCCTCCTTGTTGATCTCCTTGATGGTCTCGAAGATGCTCTCGACCAGCACTGGTGCCAGGCCCATGGATGGTTCGTCCATCAGGAGCAGGTGTGGATGGGCCATTAGGGCGCGTGCAGTGGCGAGCATCTGCTGTTCACCGCCCGAAAGCGTGCCACCAAGCTGGCTGCGTCGTTCTTTGAGGCGCGGGAATAAAGTAAAGACACGTTCGAGGTCGGTGTTTACTTCTGCACCTCTCTTGCGACTGTAAGCGCCCATTTCCAGGTTTTCAGAAACGGTAAGTCGGGCAAAGATGCGGCGACCTTCGGGAACCATGGCGATCCCTTTAAAGACGATCTCGTGAGGCTTGTAGGGAGCCAGGTCTTCACCCTCCAGCCTGACGTGACCCTCACGAGGTTTTTGCAAGCCAATGATGGCGCGTAACGTGGTTGTTTTTCCTGCACCGTTAGCACCGATCAAGGTCACAATTTCACCTTTTTCGACGGTCAGGGAAAGCCCTTTGAGCGCATGGATGTTGCCATAGTACGCGTGGATGTTTTCAACTTCAAGCATCGGCATAGTAGTCCTCCGGATCAGGCAGTCGCGGCTGCCCGGCTGAGTCCGCTGGCCGCGCCGCGTCCCAGATATGCCTCGATCACGCGCGCGTCCTTTTGGATCTCGGCTGGCGTCCCTTCAGCGATTTTCACGCCG
>Ga0315289_10004199_pt1 | contig 21526 bp, 19 predicted proteins | sample YL17G11_40_MG_FD_203452 | JGI IMG/M metagenome (GOLD analysis project Ga0315289, IMG submission 203452) | Sediment microbial communities from Yellowstone Lake, YNP, Wyoming, USA - YL17G11_40 | ecosystem: Environmental > Aquatic > Freshwater > Lake > Sediment | place: USA: Wyoming | collected... | reverse complement strand
CGCCCGGGACATCGGCGTTCCGCTCAACGGTCGTATAGGTCTCCCCGTCCCGCATCCAGCGGGCCGGGCCGAAACGCTCGGCGGCGAACTCGCGGGAGCCGTAGATTCGTTCGAGGGTGAGGAGGCCGGGAGTGGGACGATTTTCTCCGCCTCGGTCACGAACCATTCCTGGGCGCAGCCCGGCGCCTGGAATCCCCGAACCTTGAGATGATCGCAGATGTGGTAGTCGCCGCGGCGGCACGGGGCGCAGGTTCCGCAGACCTCCTGAGGAGTCGCCGTCACCAGCATCCCGGCCCGAAGTTTCGTGACCCCTTTTCCGACACTTTCAATGACCCCCGAAAACTCATGGCCTTGGACCACGGGATAGGTCGTGAACGGATGTTTCCCGTGATTGACATGGACGTCCGAACCGCAGATCCCGATGCGTCGGACGCGGATGAGAACCTGTCCCCTGCCCGGCGAGGGCTTGGGGATGTCCCGGAACTCGATCGTTCCCGGAGCGATCATGATGGCTTGTTTCATGTTTCCGTCCTCAGGGAATTCTGATTCTTCAGGCCGAAGAACAGCCGCAATCGCGGTATTCCGCAAAGGCCTCGGAGGGCTGACTTAGAAACTCCGACGCTGCAGATCGCAGAAGCGAGAATCATCCTCTTCTCGCGGGTTGAAGAATCAGGAGGAGGAGGGGATCCGCCCCTCCTCCCCGGTCATCTCAGAAATTGAAGCGGGCGGACAGCCGGAAGCTGCGGACGCCGCTGATGCCCGTCACGATCATCTGCCCGGGCGTGTAGGTTCCGACGCCGGTGTTGTTGTCAACCGGTTTCCATGTGTCGGCAGGAGCGCGATCACCGCCCGCCGCGCCGCCCGATCCTATTTCAATTCGCCCAGGGCCCACTCGGCCGCCCTCTTGAGGATGGTCGAGGGCGATTCCATGGAGGCCGCTTTCCGGAGAAAGGGTACGGCTCCGCGGTCGCCCGCTTTCCCGATCGCGACGAGGATTTGCGCCTGGGCCCCGTAGCTGTCATCGCCCGAGAATCTCTGGGTCAGGAATGGGATAAGCGCCTTGTCCTTGAGGTTGCCGATCGCCCAGAAGGCCGCGGCCCGGACCTTGGGGTTGGCGTCGCCGGTCCGTTCTTTGAGGGGCCCCGCCATTCCGGCGTTCAGGAACCGGCCGGGTTTGAAGCCGTCGTTCAACCGCGTCCAGGGGATGTTGCCCCGCTCGTCGTTGTCGATGGGGCCTTCGAATCCGCCGAGGACATAAAGGGCGTCCCTCCGGACGGGCCAGAACGGGTCGCTCTTGGCGCTTTGGAGTAGAGCCGGGGCGACGCGCGGGTCAACAGCGTGGCGGCCGAGCTGGGCGGCCGCCCACATCCGGCCGACCGCGTCGTCGTGGGACAGCTGGTAGAGGAGCTCCTCGACCGGGCGGACGAACGACCATTCCTTGAGAAGGAAGTCGCCGTCGTCGAACCGGACCATCAGGGGCTTCTGGGGGCAATCGAAGGTGAAGACACTGTCCTTGCCCGTGATCCAGACCTTCTCCGCCGCCCGGCCCGCGGCCGTGACGGCGCTCAGGACGACGGGGGTTTTGAAAATGGGGACGCCGGCGGAGGTGTCCTGGGTCTGGACGATCCGCCAGGTCAGCTTTTTCGTCTCGCCGCTCCAATCGGCCCGGACGTCGAAGACGGGGTGCCCGGGGCGGAGGAGCCACTCGTCGAAGAACCAATCGAGGTTCTGCCCGGTCGCTTCCTTGATCGCCGTCAGCATGTCGTTCGTGTCCGCCGGCTGGAAGGCGTGCTTGTGAAGGAAGTGCGAGATCGCGTTGAGGAAGGGCTTCTCGCCCAGGATCCAGCGCATCATGTGGATGACGGCCGCCCCCTTCTGATAGGTATGGCGGTCGAAATTCTGGACCGGCTCCTCCCAGCGGTGAAAGACGATGGGCCGCATGTACCGGGTCGCAGCTTCCTGGAGATACCGGTTCCTCTTTCCCAGGATATCCACGGCCGCTTTGTCCCGGCCGCCCTTGAACTCCGCGTATTGGACCTCGGAATAGTCCCCGAAGCTCTCGTTGATCCAGGTATGTCCCCAATCCCGGCAGGTCACCAGGTCCCCCCACCACTGGTGGGCCGCTTCATGGGTGATCAGCCAGCCCACGGAAAAGTCCTTCTCGGCTTTTTGATCGTGGATCATGGTCTGGCCCAACATCGTGGACGACGTCGTCTCCGCTCCGCCGCCGCCCGGGACGATGACCTGGTCGTATTTATCCCAGGGAAAGTCGTAACCGTAGGTCTTGCCCAGAAAGGCGATGATCTCGGGCGTCTCCTGGAATGAGATCAAGGCGTCCTTCTTGTCTTTCTCGTAATACCAGTAATCGATCGGGAGCGGCCCGAGCGCGCTTTCGGTCACGAGATAGGGACCGGCGATCAGCGCGGACAGATACGTCGAATGGAGCTTGTCTTGAGACCAGTGGTAGGTCTTGGTCCCGCGCTCGGCGTTTTCCGTGACGCCGAGCAAGCGCCCGTTAGAGAGGACGCGATACTCGCGGGGCACGGTCGCGAGGATTTCCTGGGTCACCTTCCCGTTCGGATGATCGTAGCAGGGGAACCAGTGCCGCGCGCCGTCCGGGAAGGATCGGGCCACGATGAGGGCGGGATTCGCCGGCGTCGGATCCACGAAATTGATCCCCTTCTTCCGATCCTGCGAGGCACCGAGGCCCTCGGCCTTGTAGACGACCGTAAAAACGACCTTTTCTCCAATGGCGAAGGGCCGGGGGAAATCGACGTTCAGTCGGCCCTCCCCCTGTCGGAAGCTCAGGGCCGTCCCGTCGGCCTGGCGGACCGCGGTGACGGTGAAGGTTTCGGCGTCAAGGCCGATCGAAACCAATCCCTCGCGGAAGGGGGACATCGTGATGGTGTTCTCCCCCGTGAAGGATTTTTTCGACACGTCGAAATCGAGGGCAATCCGGTAATGCAGGGCTTGAAAATCGCGGCTCGGCTCGGTCCGAAGGGGTCGGCTGTAAACATCGATCTTCTGGGCGAAAGAGGCCGTCCCCGCCAGGGCCAAAGCCGCGCCCAGGATCAAGGAAAGGACTTTACGTTTCATGGGATGCATCTCCTCTCCCCCGCTCTGGTCCAGCCGGGGCGGAGGTCATCGGTAAGAATGTAGACGATGTTCTAGCGGCTTGGGAGTCGGCCCGCAGCCGTCAGCCAATCCGCTATAACAAGTATAACAAGGCCGGTCGCTCCGATACCCAGTGCCTCCAGGAAACTGCGCCGATCGAGCAACTCCATGCGCGTGCTCCCTCTTTACGTTCTGCGCTTCTCATGCCGCCTGACTCCGGGAGCCTCAGATCGTTGCCGGATCCTCGGGTTGAAATCAAGGGGAGAAAGAGGACGATCCCCTCCTCCCCTCGAGGAATCAGAAAATGAAACGAGCGGAGAGCCGGAAGCTTCGGACACCGTTGAGTCCCCGAGGCGTCATATTGGCCGAGGTGTAGGTCCCCTGGTTGGTGTTGTTGTCCACGGGTTTCCAGGTGCCGGCCGGATTCACCGGGACGTTGATATACACCGCGCCGAACAGGTTGAAGATGTCCACGAAGAGGCCCAGCCGTCCGATCCCGCTGAGCTTGAATTCCTTCTCCAGACGGAAGGACATGTCGTCGCTCGCGACGTTCAGCCGGGCGTCGGGAGCCTCGATCGCGCAGCTCACCGACCCGGAGTTCACGTTGTTGGCCTGGATCCAGGCCGTCGGAGCGGAGACGCTCACCGTCCGCCCCCAGTAGGTACCTTCGGTATGGAGGTAGATGAAGGACGCCACGAAGCCGAAGGGAACGTCGAACGTGCCGTAAAACTTCAGCCACCAGGGCACGGTGCTTCCGCGGCCTGACGCGTTGATCCGGGTGTTCGGGTCTGCGAACCCGTTAAATTGGCGGGACGCGGGTTCCTGAAAGTTGATCGGGTTCGGGAACCCGCAGTTGCTCCACTGATAAGCGTAGTTGAAGTTGCCGCCCAGCGACCAGCCGTTTTGCATCCGCTTATCGAACGAAAGCTCAAGGCCCGAATAGAAGGATTTCATCTGGGGGACGTTGGTCAGGACGCTGAACGGGGCCGGGGCATTATTGCTGCGGTAATACACCGTCACGGTTTCAGCCGGCATGTTCTTGTACGCCGGGACCGTGGTCGTGAACGGCACCCACCACTCCGGATGCTCGGACAGGAGATTCCAATAGGTCCCCGACGCTCGGTCGTAATTGAGATAGGCGGTTACGTTCTGGTGATCGCGATAGATGTAGCTCAAGCCGACTTTCAGATAGGGGAACAGCTCGTGCTCGATCGCGGCCGTGAATTCCCGAGTGTAGGGATCCTTTAAGTTGGGATTGATCTGCTGCTTGAACGTCGTGCTCAGCATCGTCAGCGGATTCTGCCCGGGCTGGAGGACGTAGTTGTCGATCGGAGGAGAATCGGGCTGGCCGTTTCCGTTGGTATCCGACCAATAGTACGAAAACCCGATGGGACTGGTCGGCTGCAGGCCCGACCACGTGCCGGTCGACGCCGCCTCGAAATAGGTCCCGTAGTGGAGCTTGAGGGCCGTCTTCCCCTTGCCCGTCAGATCGTAGCTGATGCCGATCGTGGGGGCCAGCGCGCTGTAGGGATAGGCATTGTGCCAGCCTTCGTAGGTCAGGGCCTGGTACGGGTTGAAGCCGTACTGCGGCTTCAAATAGTAGTCCCCGATCGCCGCAGCCACGCTTCCTCCCGCCGCCCCTTTGACCTGGGTGGGAATGTCAGTAATCATCTTGTCGTAGCGCAAGCCGACGTTGATGGTCAGCCTGTTCTTGATCGTGAACGAGTCCTGGATGAATCCGCCGTAGCGGTATCCGATGCCGACGTTCTGGGAATCGCCGCGGGCCGTCCCGTAGGTGTTGAACGTCAGCGATCCGTCGCCGTAGAGCGGATGCGGGCCGGTCAATCCGTAGAGCCCGCGGTAATAATAGGGACTCTCGTTATAATAGGTCCAATCGATCGGGTTGTCCCGCCAGTAGCCCCATTCCCCCTGCATCCGGACGTATTCGAAGCCAGCCTGGAATTCGTGGTTGCCTCCGAGGAAATTGTTCTGGAAGCGCAGGAGCTTGAGGCCGACTTGCAGGTTCTTCTTGTAAGTGAATTCCTGCATGCCCCGGTTGCCCCAGATATAGCCCGTATAGGAGTCAATGAAAAAAGGCCCAGGAACGGCTTCCGTCGAGTTGGCCCCGCTCCAGTCCATGGTATAAAAGCCGCCCCGGAAGTCGAGGATCGTGTCGGGATTCAGGACCCAGGTGATCGCGTTGCTGGACGAGTACCGGATGCTTTTTGTGATGCTGCTGGCGTCGGCCGTCATGCGGCCACCCGAATAACCACTACCATATAAAGCTAAGGTATGCGGCGTCTTGCTGTTCGAGAAGTTGAACATCGAGAAGACCTTCAGGTTCTGCGAGATCTGCCACGTCAGCTTGCCGAAAAAGTAGGGCATCTTTTGCACCTGATCGAAGGAACCGTAGGATTTGCCGTTGATCGTTGTGGGGATGAAGCTCACTTGGTTGCTGGCCGTTTGGTACTTGAAGCTCCCGAAGAACCAGAGCTTGTCTTTGAAGATCGGCCCGCCCAGCGTGGCCGACATGTCGTCACTGTAGTGGGCGAACGTCGGCTTGGCGAGCCCGAGGGACTGCAGCTGTTCGTCTGAGGGCATGATCTGCTGCAGTTTTTCGCTCGTATAGTAGAACTGGGCCATGCCGTGGAACTCATTTCCGCCCGACTTTGAGACGACGTTCATGAACCCGGACCGCCCGCCGTAGCTCGTGGAGTCTATGCCTCCCGTCACGAATTCGACTTCCTGCACGGTCTCCATGTCCACGGCACCCTCGGGATAGTTCTGATCCGAGGCGTTAAACTGGATCCCGTCGACCTGGAACGTGAAGGTCGGACTGGCTTCTCCATGGATGCTTTGCCCCCGGGTTCCGGCCGCCGTCGTCACGGCGAAAGTCGTGATGTTCCTGTTCGGGAACGGAAGCGTCGCGATCATTTCGACCGTCGCGTTCTGGTTGACGCTCGTCGACACGACGTCCACCACCGGCGAAGGCGCCACGACCGTGACCTCCTCGTTGATGGCCGCCTGGGCCATTTCGAGGTTCACATCGACGGTTGTCGCGACCCGGACGACGATGTTGCCCCGCTTCACCGTGCTGAAGCCCTGGAGCTCCGCGACGACCGTGTAGACGCCGGGCGGCAGGATCGGCGGGAACTTGTAGGTCCCGTCGACGCCCGAGACCGCGCTCTGCTTGCCCATGAGCGCGGGGCTGGTGACGGTGATCGTCACGCCGGGCAACGGAGCTTTCTGGGCGTCCACCACCTGGCCGCGGATCGCTCCCGCCTGGCCGACCTGAGCGTTGAGCGACGAAACCATCGCCAGGCCCAGGACGAAAAAGACCGCAGTTTTCAAGATTCTCATGAAACCTCCTTGTTTGACTTCATTGTTATATTGTGAAGCCCCCGCAGATAGAGAACGGAACGAAATGAAAAAACGGGAAGCCTGAGAAGAAGATTTGATCCAAAGCCGCAAAGCGAATTGAATTTCACCTGCCGCCTCTCTTTAGATAAATGATGATAATACATCACATATTTTATTTCAGAACGAATAAGGTTAGCAACTTTCTATCTTGAAGTCAAGTGATTTTTTTCTCGAAAGCCCCCCCGAAAATCGAAGCATCTGCTCTCGCATTTTCAAGGCGATTTTGGCATAATCCATATGGGGTCTCCTGGGGAGTGCTCGCGCTAACGACTTCCTCTTTCGTTTAGCTTCAGAGACCCCATTTTATTTCAAAGTTCCCCCAAGATCTCCGATTCCACCTCGTTCCGGATGTATCTGATTCGTAGGATTAGACTTAATGCCAAAAACCCTTAAATCCGAATGCCGCCCAGAGAAGGTTGGAAAGCATCTGCAGGGAAATTTTTTTAGTGCTGATGTCGCGGTCGGTTTTTCTTTCATTAAGCGCGGCCAGCACGGACTTTCCGGCGCTTGTCTGGGGTTTCGGAAGCGAGATCGGTTGGAGGTCCTGGGAGGAGATTGATCCTGCGCCGGCCGATGAGGTCTTTACGATTTTTCTACGATTCATCTGATCCTCCAATCTTTGGTTAGTTTGGAACAAAACTCATAATTGTTCAATAAGTACCTAAAAGTTCAGCGCGTCAGGGGGCCGAGATATTTGTGAGAGTTCGGTCCATTGTCCCATAAAAAATGAAGGAAACGAGCCTTTTAGCAGCAAAATGGATTATGTTGACAGTTGTTCAATTTATCCGGACTATGACGGCTACTTCCTTCCCCATACGACCATCCAGGCGAATCCGTCTTTAATTATAAATGTCTTAAACGGAGAGCGAGCGAACATTTCGTTTACTTCCATTGGGGTACAGCTGGCCAATATTGATCCCAGTGGTTCGTTGAGCTTTCGCATCGCGGCGGGCATAACAATCGCGGTGGCGAATTTCATTAATATGTAAAAGAATAGCCGCGAATCCCTGCGCATATCGAACAACAATACTTGCCCCCTGGGTTGAGAACGCGATGGATTTCCGCCAAGCCTCGCTCAGGCTCGGACCAATGATGTAACGACAGGCTACTTACGGCAAAATCCAGCGTATGATCAGGAACCGGCAGGCTGGGGATATCCCCTTCTCGAAATTCGACGCGCTCTTTGAATCCCAGGGAAAAAGCATTCTTGTTGGCAGTTGTGCTCATCTCTTGTGCCGCATCTAGCCCAAGGACCTGCAATTGAGGGAATTTCCGGGCTATGAGCATGGTCAATAACCCTGGCCCGCAGCCAATGTCCACCAGGATTCCCGTTGGCCGATGCTTGCGTATTTCCCGCACGATCAGCCGCCTCAATACCTGAAACTGCGGCCATTTACTGATCCGATCATAGGCTTGAGCCGCTTGAACGTCTTCAATGCCTTCGAGACTGGCCTTTCGAAATGGCTGTACCTTTATCAAGACCAATAAAGATAAAAGAATAACAAGAACTGCAATTACCAGGATAATTCCAGTTGTCATTTCTCTTATGTTACTCCCCTGAGGGGTTCCAAGCAAAGATAGGAATTCCTGTTCTTATAACCATTATGATCATTATGATTCGGGTCATAATCGTTCATAATTATGACGCTTTCAATTTCGATTATGGCTGATCGTAATCGTTCGATATCTCGGTTATAGGCTCGAGCTTTTCTATTTTTGGGGACGGGAAGGAATAATAAACGACCTTTCCTTCCCTCTGTTTGAACAGAATTCCCTCTTCAACCAGCTTATTGAGATGCAGGTAAAGCGTGGATTGAGAGCAGATATTCTTAGAAACCGTAATGTCGTTAAGAAGTTTAAGGCTAGAGATTTTACCTTGGCCTTTTACCGCTGCAAGGATTGATTTGTCGATTAGATCCTCCACTTGAGACTTGACCGTCTCCTCGAATTTTCGCATAAGAGAGGCAAAAAGGCGGGGGTAGTTCTTCTGGATAGACTTTAAACTCTCGATTGTCTGCGATGGAATTGAGCTGATGAGAGCCTTGACCTCGGCATCGTGCTTTTCGAGAAGGCTATAAACATCGTCCACGCTTTTACTCCGGGTTTTGGCATGATTATCATAATTATCATAATGATGACTCCCCTCTTCATCATTATGGCTCGGGCCAAGATTATGATAAGTATCGTAATTATCATAATCATCGGAATGTTGGCTTTTTTTGCTTAGCACTCCCCTTCTTCCTCGTTTGAACAGCTTTGATAAGAACATTCATGACTATTGGATATACCGCTATAAATATATTTCTCGACTCAAGAGGATAGAAAATAGCGATCTCGCTGCTTGCGTATCGAAATATTTAAATATTCCAATTTCTAATTATAAAGCAAAAAATGCGGCGAGAAAAATGGAACAGAAAATCGATTTGGCGGCTGAGAAGGAGCAAGAATGTCAGCAAATAAACGACTCCAACCTCAGCATCGATTGGCTGAATTTGCTTTTAGGCATTGACCTGGTTTCAGTGAGAATTTTGGAGAAGTTTTATCGGTATGAGAGCCCGGAATGCTTTGTTCTTGGGCTTCTTCATGGAGAGCTAAAGGGGCTGAAGATAAGCATAGATACTGTCTCAAGACGTTGCCGCTGGCTTCAGGAACGAGGCCTCCTTCAGATAATAAAAGGGACTAATCCTTTGGTTATTTGGTCCGTAAAAGGAATCGAAGAGAATGTCCGAAGACTGATTTTTCGGGCCTATTCGAGGATCCTGGGTGAGAAGAAATGGGAGTAGAGATTGGGGCAGAAGTCCATTCCGGAAGGCCAAGGAATGAGAATATAAAGCGGGCGATAGTGCCGGCGCTTCAGGAGCTTAAGATGGCGAATCCGGCCGCCGTGGCGAGAAAAATCTCCATCCCTTTAGGGCATAGAGTTTGCCGGATCTCGGCCTATAAGTACCTTGAAGAGCTCGCCGCCGAGCATCGAATCAAGCGGCACGTCGTCTCAAAAGCAGCCAAAAGAACGATTGTTGTTTATTCTCTGTGATTATTTACTATGCTCCGCAATTTATTGCCATATGCCGCAATTATTTTCTATAAATCGCATTTTGCTTTATAGGCAGGGGGGCTATTTCCCGGCGGGTTTCTATATTATTCATATTTCCGAAATTATTTATGATATATCTCATTTTGCTGTGCATAGAAGCAAATTCTCTACTCCCCTTTCAAGAAAGAATATTCCCCGAGAATGCCGCATATCTAAACCGCATTTTGCTTTTTATGGTAGAAAACAGGGGCGATTTATTTCTAAGGGCTAACTTAATTGATATTAGCGGATTGGGAAAGAAAAAGCCGTTTATTTCTAGCTTATAAAATAAGGAAATAAAGAAAAGTAAAAATATGGAGAAATGAGAAAGACTATGAGTAGTGAACCCCCAATCCAGCCAGCTTACGCCCCTAAAGAGGGGGGTTCTTTTTTATAGCATTCCAAAAAAAGACTTTCCATTTTGGCCACGAAACTGGTGGGGGTTTCCAGGCAAGGCCAGGCAAGGGAAGGCCTGCGTTTTTCGGCAAAAGAACGAAGGGGACCATCCCAAGAGAGAGAAAGAAAGTAGGATCTCTGGGAGATGCCTAGCCAGAGAGCATAAGAGCAAGAGAGCGCCATCTCAGACGCCCAAGAAGAAGAAAAGGCCGTTTAGAAGACAAGGTCGATATTAGAATCGGACCGCTAAAGTGAGATGAAAGAGAAGTGTTTGATCGTGCGGCATTGGATCAAACCAAGTAGAGAAATAGATAAATAAGATACAGGCAACCCACCCTAAAGGGATGGCTTGCGTTATATTACCAGCCGCATAAATGCGGCATATATTAATGGAGCAAAATCCAGATACCCGCACATATTATAACAGGTGTTTTTGTAGTGCGGTATTCTGTCTTTCGCTCACTCAAGAAGGCCGCCTCCCGCCAATAACAAAGGTCGCTCCGCGACAAATATTGTCTCAATAGATTCGGTTCAACCAAGCAAGAGCCGAGCTAAAAAGCGGAGGTGAAAGGTATGGAAGAAGCAAATCTCGTAAGGGATTTTAGTGTAGCAGAAAATCAGGCGGAAGCGGCAATAGCAGAACAAGGGGGCAGGGAAATTCAGGAAGAGCTTAGGATTACGGAGCAGGATGGCAATGAAGCCCGCGAGCAGCTTCGGATAAGCAAAAACCGGACGTATTTGGAATGCCTGAATATATCCGAGCGGATCTTAACAAGATATATACCGCGAGGCGAGAAGCCGCTGAGATTTCTCAAGACATTCGCGGACGAGCTATTCGAGAAGAGAACGAAGGATTCGATTGAAGAATATCATGAATTTCTTGAGGCTAAGATAATGGAGCTGCAAATGAGAAACAAAAGGCTTTCAGGGTATCGAGCTCTGAGAATTCCTTATGGAAAACATGAAAGCTTTAACCAATCGTGTTGGGGGCGAGGAATATGGAATCAATAAGCTTTGTAAGAAACTTTAGAAACGGAGATGGCTGGGATACCACGACCATAACCGAAGAGGAGAGCAGTACGCTGCAGGAGGTACTAAGAAAGCTGAATAACCGGATTTATTCGGAGGCATTAACAGACGCGCGAGAAATGCTGAAGCCGTATATCGTGCCCTATTCAAATCCCTTGCCTCAAATCCAGCAGGTAGCAGACAGACTCTTTGAGAAAAGAGCCATACAGAGTTCGACTGCATACCAGGAATTCCTGAGGGCAAAAGTGCAGATGCTGAGGAATAACCATTATGGGAATGGCAACAGCAATGGCAACAACGTAAACGGGAACGGAGGTGGAGAGATATGAAGAATTGTTTAACTCGCGGGCGGAACAGCCCCCACCTTTTTGAGCAAAAGAACTGGACAGTCTATTCTGAGAACAAAAAGCATATTGGGATATTAGAACATTCAGAGCCGAAAACTAATGTGGTGGAGGGAGGGGCTTCGTTTCATTTTAGCTGTGAAAATGGGGGTCCTTCGGAACCAGAGAATTATTCAGAGCCGGCAAGCTCGACAAGGCGGGTACAAGAAGAAGCGGGTTCATTTCGCGGCGAATTCGAAGATGAAAATGGCATGGATCACGCGACTATTACGGAGCGGAGCGGAGCAATTCATGAGCAGGGTAGCAAGGCAATTCTGGATCAGCGAAGGATAAGAAACCGAATATATTTTGAGTGCCTGAACGTAGCGGAAGTGGTTTTGACAAAATACATGTCGCCAGGTAGAAAACCTATGAGGTTTCTTAAGACGTTTGCGGACGAGCTATTTGAGAAGAGGACAACGGAATCAACCAAAGCTTACAGCGACTTTCTCGAAGACAAGATTTGGGAACTCCAACTAAGGAATGGGCGATTATCAAGATATCAACTTACGCGACTCGCATTAGAAGCTGGGGCGGACCATGTTGAAGGTGAGGAACATGGAAGACCTTGAAAGTAGATTGAAGAATCTAAGCGAGCCGGAAGTCGCGGGAATACTTTTGCTTGAGCTCAGCAATCTTCGAAAAAGACGAGTCATAGACTTCAATGAATATATAAAAGCGAGGAAGATGTGGGGGATATGAATTATCTAAACGGTCGGAAGAGCATTGACCGCCCATATAGCGAAAGTAGGCGACAAGACTATAGAGGAAACGATCGAGGAATGTCCTGAAAAGCTCGGGAAAGATAATGCAGAAGACAGGGACGAGATGCATAAGGTGGCTTAGCGGCGCTGAGCCAGGAGACGTCGTCTTCGGCGACCGGCTGGTACAACTCAGGGGTCTTCTCTGGGCAGAGTCGCACCTGGTTTGAGCGATCTTCCCGCGCGGTACATCGAGCTTTATACGAAAACCCGGGACGCGCACTGCTTCAATTTCGTTGCCAAGGACCTGAACTCAGGCGTTCATCAGGTCAAGGCTTATGGAAGTCGACGTGGAACGGTGTCAATACGGATCTGGGTGATCTCACAGCGATGGCCGAAAAAAGAAGCCGGGTGGTCGAAGTGGTTCGGATGGTGAATAACTAGCTTCTGATTCCCACTCATCCGAGCATGCAGAATCCTCGGGGAATCTCGACGCAGAGATTCCCCTCAATCCCTTCAACCACGCACACTGGTCTATTTCGCGGCGACGAACATGATCTCCACCAGCCCGTCCGCATTGACCAGGCCCGTGCGGACAGTCGCGCGCGCGGGGAAATCCTTGGTTAAGATCGTTTGATAGCCTCGGTTCATAGCGTCGAAGTTCTTTATGTCGTTGATGTAGACGATCCCGTCGACGACTTGGCTCCAGTCAAAATCGGCAGCCTTCATCGTCCGCCCGACGCAGTTCATAATCTCAACCGTCTGCGCTTCGGCATTTCCTTTTGTTTCGGGCGTATTGCCGAGCATGCCCGAGAGATACAACCTGTTCCCAACCTGGATTGCGCTACTCAGGACGGGGCTAGGCTTTCCGGGCGAGCCGTCGGGCATAGGGGTCGCGACGGCCTTTTTCGGAAGACGCGACGCAACCAAGGTGATCTCGACCTGATATTGCGGCACGGTCAGCGGCGCAATCACGGTGGCCCGAGCGGGTGGATCTTTCGGGAAATAAGTGGCATAGACCTTATTCATATCCTGGAACTTCGTGCCGTCCGCGATAAAAACCCGCGACGATACAACATTGTCGAACGTCATGCCGGCTGCTTTGAGGATCTGCCCCGCGTTGTCGAGTGCGTTCTTGGTCTGCGTTTTCATGTCGCCCTCAATGACGGAGTCGTCCCTGCAGTTCATCGAGGTGGCGCCGGCGAGAAACAGGGTGTCGCCAGTACGAATGCCGTAGCTATACGGATTAAGTGGCTTGATCCAGCCTGACGGATGGATGACGACTCGCTCGCCGCCATTGGGCACAGCGACCATTGACATCTCGACCAGGGCGCCAGGGATGACGAGTTCGGAGATTATCGTCGTCCGAACTGGGGGATCCTTCGGCCAGAAGGTACGATACACCTGGTTCATTGCCGCAAAATCTTTGACCTTCGTCAGATAGACGTGAACCGACGCGACATTGGCGAGATTAGAGTCCGCCTTCTGTAGTGTTGCGCTGATCGCTTCGATGGTCTTGCGCGTCTGCGCCCGAATGTCGCCTTCGGCTGACAGGGTACCAGCGACATAGACGAGGCCGTCTGCTTTTACAGCGGCGCTGAATGGAAGATTCGAAGGACCCGGGATGACTTGCCGCGTCTGGGCGGCGTCGGACGCGACTATGATGATGAGAGAGATAAGCAGAAGATACTTTATGTCTCGCACTTTGTCACCTCCTCTAACCGCGGTCAAGTATAAATTCTGGCGAGGATGAAGTCAAGGGCGGAAATTAAGGTTTTTTCCCACGGATTGAGAAGAATAACTCGAAGTGTTCGCGTTTAGCCTTCTTGCCTCATCAAGAGGAGACTCGAAAAACGTCAGCGTCTTAGAACAATATCGGGATGCGCCGGGGCTCTATTCTAGCGCGCCATATCCTCCAACGTCTACCTTCCCGGAACGTCCTCTTTGTTCTCCCGCAGCGCCAGCGAGTAAAAGGGGACGAGGTTCAGCAGGAAAAACAGGACCACGCGAAATATTTTGAAAGCAGGTGAAAACAGGGGGTGCGGAGCGTGAAGGAATAGGCGTCGGCCAGGTTTCCCCAGGGCCGAAGCTTATCGCCTCCTCATTCATGTACCGGCCTTGAAAATAGTATATAACGCCCAGGTTTGAATAGGCCACGGCGTTTCGTTTCGAGGCCAGCGACCGTTCGAATATCGCTGCCGCTTGGGTAGTGTTTCCCAGCTTAAAGCAAACAGCACCAAGGTTGTTAAGGGCACGAATATTCCCGGGGCTGATTTGCGCCGCGCGGAAAAGAGCGTCTTTTGCTTTATCGAAGTTCCCGTGAGAATAATAGAAAAAACCGAGTTCTCCATAAGCGGCCCAATAGTCGGGGTGAATTTCCAGAGCTTCTTTATAAGCGGCCTCGGCTTTCTCTGGCTGACTCGTTTGGTCATAAAAATCGGCCAGCCTAATCTTGGCGCCATAATAAAGAGGGTTCGCTTTTTTGTATTCCAATCGCTCGACTATAATATAAGGGAAAAATGAATCCAATTATGCCCTTAAGAAATTTGCGACGTGAAAAAATCGTCAGTTCACGGAGAATTAAAATCCTGAGCAGAAAACATCGATCTTACGGAAGGTCGTGAGGAAGACGTTCAAGAGTATGGGAGGCGTGCTCCAGGGTCTCAGCTTTTTTCAGCACGGAACCGGCCGCGGCCAGGTCCTGGACCGCATGACCCACGGATTTGAAAAAGGTTATTTCGCTGTCGGAAGTTCTGCCGGGCTTGATGCCGGCCAGGATTTCTCCGATTTCGACCTGGATGCGGCTTTCGTCTATGAGTCCCTGCCGGAGGGGGATGATGAGATCTCCCGCCTCACTCAGGCTGGCCTCCCTCTGATCGACGACGATTATTGCCCTCGCCACGGTCTCTCCCGGGATTTCTCGAACGTGGGGCTTGTAGGATCCGATCGCATTGATGTGAACGCCGGGCTTCAAATCCCGGTCGGAAAATACGGGCTCGGAAGAGGTCGTAGCGGTACAGATGATGTCTGCTCGGGCCAGAGCTTCGGCCGCGTCGGCGACCTTGACCTCCAGAGTGAGTTTTTCCCCCATCTCCCGGGCGAATTTCTTGGCCCTTTCGGCGTCCAGATCGATAACGTACGCCTCCCTGATCGGACGGACAGCGGCCACGGCTTCCAACTGTGTCCTCCCCTGAATACCCGCCCCGAAAATCGTGGCCACGCGGGCATCCTTCCGGGCGAGGACGTCCGCCGCGGCCCCTGAGGCGGCGCCCGTCCTGAGAGCCGTCAAACGACTTCCATCCATAACGGCCAGCGGTTTTCCCGTCGTCGCGTCCGCAACGATGACGAGGGCGAAGATGAGGGGGAGGCCCCGCTCGGCATTCCGAGCGCACAGAGTGATAAGCTTGAGGCCGATGTGTTTGGATCCGGGAAGATAGGACGGCATAAGCAGAACCGTCGTTCCGTGCTCGGGGATCTCAAGATGGGTTCGAGCTGGCGCGACGACCTGCCGTGCGGAAAGCTGCCTGAACGCCTCTTTCGCAACTTCGACGGCCTCGGCCATGGGCAGGGCGCGCTCGATATCCTCCGCGGTAAAAAATCTCAGACTGCGAAAAAAATCCATCTCTCTCCTCCTGAGATCCGATTTTGCCGCGGCCGTGCGGAAAGCGCGGGGCTATCGCCCCGCTGTCCAGCGGAGAAGCAATTCCGGCCGGGGAGAACCCCCTCGAGTCACGAGGGCCTTCTCGCTGCCCAAATATACATGCTCTTTCTTGGCTGGTCAAGTATTTCTCATGAATTATGATATAATGACCACTATTTAGAAATTGCATGAATCTTGAAAAGGAGGCTTGCGATGAAATCTTTAACATCGCCGGGTTCTATTATGCGACGCAGAAATACGGCGCGCTTCCCTGAAAACAGGTCATGGAGCCAGCGATCTTCTATGCTGAGAACGGTTTTCCGGTTTACCCCGGGGCCTATATCATCAATTCCGACCGATACGCTGCTTTGACATTAAGACCCAATGTCCGGCAGTTGTATGCGCCAAACGGATTTCTCCCACCGATGGGTTCGATTTTCAAGCAGCCTGAACTGGCTGCGACCCCGAAAAAGATCTCCGAGCAGGGAGCCGATTATTTTTACAAGGGGCCTTTCGCTCGACAGGCCGTGAAGGAAATCCAGAACCTGGGCGGAAAAGCCACGCTCGAGGATTTCTCGTCCTACCGGGCCTTGGAGCTCGAACCCGTCCGAGAAACATACAAAGGCTACGAGATCGCGGGCCCGCCCATCCCCGCGACAGGGACCGTCGCGATCATCGAGGCGATGAACATTCTCGAGAATCTCGATTTGAAGACCATGGGCCATTATTCTCAATCGGCCGATACCCTGCAGTGGCTGATCGAGACCATCCGGGTCGTGTTCCATGATTCTTACAGGTACACGGGCATCGACCAACTGGACAGCGCCATTGCGGGGACTCTTGTTTCGAAAGATTACGCCAAGGCCCAAATTGCCCAGCTCCGGCACAAAATCGACACCATGAAGCACCAGGCAGGAGGGCGATCGAGCCGGGCCGGGGAGACCATGGAGGGCGCAGCTCCCGGCGGCGCGACAGGCGAGGAGGACGGGCACACCAATCACGTCTCGACCGTAGACAAGGATGGCAATATGTGCTCGTTCACGCATACGATCTATGGTCCCATCTACTCGGCCCACGGGCTATGGGTCGGTGGCATCGTCTTCGGCTCCGGCAGGCCTCGAGTTCCCGGCGGACGTCTTCTGGGATCGATCTCTCCCGTTATCGTTTTCAAAGACAAGAAACCCTTCTTTGCCACTGGCTCTTCAGGAGGCACGCCGAATACGTTCTATACGCTTCTGAACGTCCTCGTTTGGGATAGGAATTTCAAGGAGGCTCAAGACGCTCCGAGACTTCTGAATTTCTACAACCCCACCACCCTCCAGGACCTCGATAACCATAAAGTGACCATCGAGCACAGGATCGACGAAAAGGTGGTCCGTGAGCTCGAACGACGGGGTTATCAATTCGATTGGGTCGGACCTTATTCGCAGGGAGGCCCAGCGGCGCGCTGGTTGGGAGGCGACCAGATGGTTGGAATCGATCCAAGCACAGGGATGCGCTTAGGAGCCACCGATCCTAGAGGCGTAGGACAAGCAGCCGGTCAAAAATAGGAGTTATTAAACCCTGCAAGAAACACCTTTTTTGACAGATTTCAGGCCGTCGCTTGTCGTGCTATTCGGTCAACATCGGCGGAAGGAGATTAAAATGCCTAATACCCCAAATCAAGCCGTGAAAGCGCCGCAACTTCCCCTCACGGGCCATGCTGCGGTCCGAGTCATATCGGTCTTTGCATTCGCCTACGTCCTCTCCTATGCGTTTCGAGCGATCAATGCGGTAATTGCCCCGGCCTTAATGAATGATTTGCATCTAAGCCACGGCGACCTTGGTTTGCTTTCCAGCGCTTATCTCATTGCTTTTGGTATTATGCAGTTGCCTCTCGGAATCGGCCTCGATCGAATCGGGGCGCGTCGGACGGAGTCGTTGTTGCTCGTGGTCGGGTGTGTCGGGGCAGTCTTGTTCTCGGTCGCCCGGTCCTTGACGGTTCTTTGGCTTGCGCGCGCTTTGATTGGAGCCGGGGTATCGGCCTGCCTCATGGCTGCACTAACCGCCTTCCGGGCTTGGTATCCCGCAGAACGTCAAGGCCAGCTTGCCTCGTGGATGCTGATGGCGGGGACTGCCGGAGTATTGCTGACGACGATTCCAGCGCAGGCGCTGTTGCCATTAGTCGGATGGCGGGGCATTTTCGCTGGCATGGCCGTGTTGATGATATTGGCTATTATCCTCATATGGACCATGCCCCGGATAGGTGAAAAGCCCCTGCGGATCCAAAAAGCGCCGCAAGTTGTTATTTTGCGGCAGGACGTCAAAGCTAAGGGCTATGGCGCGATTTTTCGGGATCCGTACTTTCTACGGACGATACTGTTAGGTTTTATCAATTATGGGGGTTTCACCGCTATCCAAACGCTCTGGATTGGCCCCTGGATGGTCGAAGTCTTAGGGTATCCTCCTGGCGCGACAGCCAGGATTTTGTTTTGGTTCAATCTCACCCTGCTCAGCGGATTCATCTTTAACGGTTGGCTAACACCCAAGTTGCAGCGACGGGGAATACCCCTCATCCGCTACGCCATGGTTTTGTTAGCTGCCGGGATTATCGCCCAGGGCGTGATTGTCGCGCTGGGCGAGCGAGGCGGCTGGTGGTTGTGGCTTTTGTTTGCATTGGCAGCCACAGGCCATATCCTTTACCAGTGCACCATTGGCCCGGCATTTCCTGCAACCTGCGCGGGTCGTGGAAATACCGCTCATAACCTATTTTTGTTCGCTGGCGCTTTCATTTGGCAATGGGCGATGGGCTTGGCAATTGACGCATTTAAACGTGCCGGCGCGAGCCCCCAGCTGGCATTCCAGGCATCATTCGGCGGCCTCGTCCTTTTGCAGGGCTTGGGCTGGGCATGGTTTTTTATTGCGCCAAGGGTAAAGCTTCTTAACAGATTTGCTGCGACAGCCAGCGCCGGCCAAGTTCTTGATTCGGAGAGTCAACGATAAAAACGGGGATTAAAGGGAATACGTTTTTCTTGGAGAGCCCTCGCAACGAATGACACTTAATGTCCAAAGCTGCATCTCGCCAGGATCATACATGGAATCGCAAAATTGTGATGGGGAAAACATATCGGAAAACTTTTGGGTACAGCTATATAGACGCACGGCGCGTAGCATAGCGAAATCTTCCGTTTGAAAAATCTTCGTTGCGAAAGAGGCCAAGAATGAAGTTTAGGATGAAAAAGCTACGGGGAATAATGGTCGCCGCGATATTCTTTCCTTGTTTGTCGACCGGGGTAACGAGTGATCAGAGGATGAATAGCCTTATCTCAATACTGGAATCAGGAAGGCCAGCTATAGGCATCCGGACTGGGGCCCTCACATCACCGCGGATCGTCAAAACGCTTGCGACAAGCGATGTCGATTTTATCGTCGTCGATATCGAGCATGAGATTTACGACTTCGGAATGCTTCATCGGTTTTTGCTCGAGGTGCAAGATTTCAGCAATCGCTATCGAACCGAGAGTTGCTCCCGCTGTCTTGGTTAAGCTTGCTCACAGGGCCACTTGGGATCCCCGCTATAAAATCACGGAATCGCTTAAGGTTGGACCCTCAATGGGAATATAGATTCCAACGGTCGAAGGGCGAGCCGACCTAGAGCGGGCCATTTCGGCTGTCCGAGGCGCAGAAACCTCGGTTCTGGAGGGGCGCGATATTCCACTAGAACGCAGCGATGCGTGGCCGCTCAATCCTCGGGGAGAATTATTGGTCGTCGCCATAATTGAAACCGAAGAAGGTGTTCGTCACGCCCAAGAGATTGTGGAAACCCCAGGCCTGAGCGCCCTAGAGACCGCTCACATCCCGGATGCAGACGCGGAACGCATCCTAAAGATGTGTCAGCGACGTGGAGTCGTACCAGCCGTAAACGCAACTCCTGAGGATGTCAAAGCAAAAATCGATAGCGGTTACAAGCTGATCATCATGGGTTGGGACTTTGATTTGTTAAAGAAAGGACACGGTATCGAGGTCTCAATAAAGTCGCGATTCAAGGCCTCATGACGGCTTCTGTTCAGAATATTAAGCGGCTACTTGCTCATTATGTGAAGGACATACAAGGATACGACCGTCTCAAACCGAAAATTAGATCCATCGTGGCATTCTTGGGAATGCAACCGAACCTGATCTTAAAAGCAGATTGTTAAGCAACAGCCTCATATCTGACACTCCCTGCTCATCACAAAATATCATTTTTCAGCAGACCCTATTTAGGGAAATCACGAACCGTGAATTTCTCTATCTTTTTGTCATCGAACTCCCAGCCTATGCCCGGTCCGGTCGGAACTTCGATGTAGCCGTCCTTCAATTCCAGCGGCTTCTTGAGCAGGAGGTCATGGAGCATGATTTCGGTGAATTCCACGACCGGATCCGCGTTCTTGATGGTGCATCCCAGGTGCACCTTTGAAGCCACGATGTTGCCCAGTCCGTATTCCGTTCCTATCACAATCGATTTTCTTGCGGATTCAGCCACCGCGGCCCATTTTTTGACCCCTGAGATCCCTCCGGATTTGGAGCATTTCGTGTTAATGAGATCGCAGGTATCGTTCTTGAGGATCTGAAAAACCTGATAGAGGCTATCCGCGCTTTCGTCGACCTCTAAGGGGATATCCACGGCTCTGGCGAGTCTTCCGGTGCCATCCACATCCGTACTGGCGATAGGCTGCTCGAGGAGCTCGAGACCGACATCGTATTCCTTGGCCAGCCTGCACAGCCTCATCGCTTCTTGGATCGTGTAGCCCTGATTGGCGTCGGCTCTCAGACTGATCTTGTCTCCCAGGGCTTCCCGAATGGCTTTCAGGGATTTCGCGTCTCTATCAGGATCCGATCCGACTTTCGCCTTGATCCCTCTTATGCCCTGCTTGTAATACTCCAGACTATGGGCCGCCATTTCCTTCGGAGTCCCTCTCGGGACCTCAATCGAAGCCAGCACCTTGTTTCGATACAATCCGCCGAGCAGGGTATAGAGCGGCACGTTCAATGCTTTCCCCAGGATGTCATATAAAGCGTAATTGATCGCGGCCGTGGCGTGATGGTAGACCAATCTTCCATTATTCCGCACGCTCACGATATCGGTATTGCGCTCGATATCGAATGGATTGAGGCCGATCAACTTAGGGGCCATTTGCCGGTCGATCATGAATTTTACCGTTTCAATAGTCTCGGCGCTGTCCGTCGGGGCTTCACCCATCCCGATGATGCCTTTATCCGTATGGATCTTCACAAATACGTAATCCATTAAGTGGTATCCGTTTTCGTCCCGGCGCACCGTTCTCTTTAATGGCTCTCCTAGATAATATTTGCTGGGTGCGGATTTTCCGGCCGTTTTATCGTTTCCATCCGCAAACGGCTTCATAGGGAGGCTCAACGGTATGGTTTCGATCTTCGTAATCTTCATCGTCTGCTCATCCGACTTACCAAAGCCGCTGGCCTTAGCGGCATAGCCGGCTTTCGCCGTATAGGCCGATATACCGAGGGCCGCAGCGCCGCCCAGAAACGCGCGCCGACTCAATGGGTTAGATTTCATGACACGCCTCCATTTAAAGATCGGATGTACATAACATTTATCTGTTAGCACAATACAACCTATTATGTCAATATTTTATTTACTATTTGTGATAGCCTAGCAAGAATGTCCCTCTTTACTGCCAAGCTAGAATGTCCCCTCCGAGGAGGCGGACATGAAAGAGATCATCACCTTGAGCAGACGTGAGTTGCAGCGGATCCAGGTTCTTGAGCA
>Ga0315289_10004198_pt1 | contig 21531 bp, 19 predicted proteins | sample YL17G11_40_MG_FD_203452 | JGI IMG/M metagenome (GOLD analysis project Ga0315289, IMG submission 203452) | Sediment microbial communities from Yellowstone Lake, YNP, Wyoming, USA - YL17G11_40 | ecosystem: Environmental > Aquatic > Freshwater > Lake > Sediment | place: USA: Wyoming | collected... | reverse complement strand
TTTTGATTTTGTTTGGTTGCTGCGGTATTCTCCATTTATGATGGCTCCTCCTACTTTAGATTTGGTGTTTGTAAGCTGCACCGTTCTATTGTAGCCGGAGTCATCACCATTTGTTATTCAATATACTAAAACAAGCTTTCGTGCAATCCACGACAAGTGAACCAATGTGCCTCAACTGATTCGCGGTCGTCACCGACTTCAAGAGGAATGCTATGTCTATTTCAAATTAATCAATGTCTGGCCTTGTTACCCATATCCACCCCTCTTTTCTGGCCCGTTCTATCCTGTGCGTGGGAATTGGTATGCATTTCCCCAATAAGAAGTCCCATGCCGCCAACACGCAGATGATGGCATCAAAAGCATCCGAATTTTCTATTACTTCCGCGTTATCCACTAGACCAATACCAATGTGAAGCCTCTTCAATAATTGAATTCGTTTGCTTCTCGCAAACTTATCATCTTTCTTCGGGCTTTCAAGTCTCTTCGCCTTTAATGTGCCCGCCGGATATACTTCTATGGCACATGTATCTTCTACCGTTCCCATTTGCCAAGCCAAAGGTATTGTTAGGCCAGTCTGCTGCCGTAAGTCATTTAGAAGCTTTAGAGCTGAATGCGCGGTTCTAGCGATGTAATTGGCCCCCACTTCTAACGGTTTCTTGTTAAGCGTACCGTGGATAACACGGTCTGTTTCCCGAGAAAAAAGAAATTTGGGGTCTTGGCGAAGTAATTGTCCAGCTACGTGACCCACGAGCTGTCTACTTAATTCTATCGGCCAACCGAGGGGGGCATCGAAGGCCAGCAGCGCTGGTTGATTTTCTAATAGCCACTTTGAAACTGTGTCTACCGAGGTTTTGACTTTGCTGCCTGTGGTGACTTCCTTAATCGATACCTGCTTGTTCCGTACCGAACCCAGCGCAAGACCAGTGTTTCCCTCTTTTGTTGCACAGTCAATACCTATGATAACCATAATCTACTAATCCAGATATAGTGCCTGGACTATTCGTGAGTAGTAATTAGTCCGGCTTCCCGCAGAGATTCTAGCAACTTCAGCATCCAGTAGCTTTCGGGCAAGGTGTATTCGCCCCAGCTAGTTATCTCCGTGAAAACGTTTCGGAAAAGCTCGCTTACTGTCCAGACTTCTATTCCGACCGAAGACAATTCTGGGGTTTTCTTCAGTTTAGTTACTCGGCTAGGTCTTTCCCAAATGTCAACGTACAGCTTTCTGTATACAATACTTCCTTCGAACACCATTCGGTCTTTATAACGTTTTATGACCTCGTCTGTCCGGATACTCGAAAACTTTTCTCTTATCATCTCTAGTGATTTATCATACCCACCTAGCTGCCCCACTTCTATGTGAAAGATATTTAGAATCCTTTTGCCCGTATCATCTAAACTAACTTTGACGCCAATCACATCTGCCTCTTTTCGACCGCCTGCACTACCGCGTCCTACATGCACTCCAACGTCAGTCGAATAACCCCGAAGGCAAAGCCATTCGGTGATTAACTCTTCACTCCAATTCCGAGGAATTGGCATCTTCCTTTCCTCCCTTCAGCGAACTATACTCGAGCTAACGCCCTTGAATCGATTCACTTTTCCAGTTGTATCTCCATAATGTCCGCAACGTCACGCAGGTCTATTCTACCCTATCTTAGTCTATGAATAAATCTTTTCGGTTCCTATCCGTCTTTTCATAAAACGGTACCGTCCTACTGTAATGCTTGAAATTGCACCATAGAGATTAGTGGCGGTAAACACAACGCTAGAATGTCGAATGGGCATTGTCGCAAGCCTGACTACTTTCTCGAAATCTGACCCTTTGTTTGCGACCATCGGAAATTCGTTGGTCAGAACAAAAATAGCTAGGAAGCAAATCAACGAATCAGACTTGACAAGACAAAGGTTATAGGTATATAATAAGTATATCTCAGGTGTATAGTAGGTGTATAAGTGAAAAATATGCCAGTGATATTGGAGTGCAGACGTTGTGGATATTCATGGTACCCGCGGCAGCTAGAGGAACCAAGAGTCTGTCCTGCGTGCAAATCACCTTACTGGCGCACAGAGCGCCGATATGGATTCAGAAGATTACGTGAAAGGGGGTCAGCGCTAGTGTCACAATATTGTCCTGTATGCGCGGAGGAGTTTGACTCATATCTCAATTTGGCTAGGCATATGGTGCTAAAAGATAGGCCATCAGGCGAACATCAACAATGGTTACAAGAATTCTTGAATAGAGAGTTTCCCGAATATGCATTCAGACATGATAAGGACATAGCAAACGCTTTGAGAAGATACTGGGATAGACACAGGTCCTGGACAGATTAATAGCCGTGGTCGGGTCAAGGGATTCGAGACAATTGAAGGGGGAATAATATGGAATTTCTCACTGCGACATTCTTAGCTTTCACAGTCATAGGGAACCTCGTTGAGGTGGCTTACGTTGATGATGCCACTGGACATAGTAAGACCGAATTGTTCCATCGCGGTCGGTATAGCGGCCGAGACTTCCAGCCCTATAGAAAACGCAAGGGTGTCCTGGAATACGAGTGGGGCGACGACGGGAAAAGGAAAATATTACGCCTTAGCTTAGAGGCTTAGAAGGCTATGTGTTAGCGAGTTTATGGAAAAATAAGGGCACTATGATCGAGATTTCAAGTGAATTAATGGATTATTTTGGCAAATCCAACGCGCCGATATTTTGGCTTGTCCCTCAGGTTCTGGAAGGGAATGACCACCTAGGACATCTGCTACAGGACTTATCTGATCGACTTGAAACGACGCCTTTGTCTTATGATGGTGATACGCCAACCTGGGTTAGCCAATTGACAGGTCTTAACCAGGCAGAGCGCAGACTGGAGGTCACAATACAAGTTATCGGTGATGCGGTCGCAGCCAAGCGACTGGGGCTCCTTTGCGGAGCACACACACAGGGTAAAGTAAAACCATATGACAATCCTGACCTTGATGGAATACTCCCGGATTCAGATGGTCTCGTCGACCTTGACGATTTTTGCTATGACGGCCGCTTTTTCCCGGGATTGAACCGCAAACAAACAGTTTTTGAAGCCTTACCGCCTCTAGCCAAAGCGGTGAATTCCATGTATTGGACACTTGGCGAGTTAACTAAAATTGCTGCTAAGGCAAAAATTAAACTCAGATTAGACCCATTGCTTGTTCATGATGTGAGTAACTATGCGCCCATATTCTTCAAGATGCTGGTATGGGGTAGACCACTTGATTGGAATGCCATAGCCAAGCTCAAACAAGAGGATCACTCGCGCTGGTTTCCGGATCCTGGTTGGCAGGAAGACGTCGAATTTACAGACTTGGTATGGACTCCTCGAGATGATGGAATCCATTTCACATGTGAGGAAGTTCCCAAACTTGGAGCACGTCAGTTCAGAGGTAGCCGTTATTCGCACGGCATATATGTACCGAATAAACATACGTTCATTCACTGTGATGGAGCATTAAGGGTCTACACTCGAGAAGAACTTCTCACACGTTACCGAGCACACGTAAGGCAGATAGGGAAGATAGGGAAGCGGATCAAAACTTTTATGGTAGAGAGCGAAATTAGTACTGATGAATGGACCAATCTGACCTGTTCGTATTTCGTCTGGAATAATGACTTGCAGAACTATTTCGGCACGGGTATAAAGCGCTCTGTTTGACGACGACACTACTGCACCCGAGTAATAGTAGAATATTGTGAGAGGGTTAACCATGCATAATTTGTTAACCGATAGAATAACTCAGGGTTTACAGGATATCGAAAAAGAACCACTGCTGCCAGAGGACACTATCCAAATCTACGGACCACGAGGATCCACCTTTGACCGTCATGCTATCTTAGCTGGTAAATGCACTTCATCTATAGGACGGTTCAATGCACTTGCGTAGAGTTCCCTCAACTTATTCTCTGGAGCATAGTTGACACCAATCATGTAAAGTAATAAAAGAGCGGCAAGCTTCTGATTTTCCTTCCTTGTTATTACTCTCTTGCCAATGCCATCCCAAAGAAGACCAACCCAGGGTTCGCTTGCTATGTCCATAGGGAGGTTAGCTATCAAGTCTAGACAGTTCGATAGCGTCCACTGCTTGTCCTTAGCTAGTTTCAATGCTTCGGCTAAAGATAGCAATCCAACCGGACGAAACAGTAGGTGCCCCCCCTCTCGATGGCGGTATTTCCCCGCTACCTTCTGTTTACGAGTACTGTCCCTTACTTCTGCAAGTGGCGGGAAATGTTCAATCATGAGATTCCAAAAGTCAGAAGCTTGTTCATAGAAGCTTGAAAGCATACTGTCTGATGGACGAAATCTTTTAAACTTATTCCAACCAATCTTACGGTCTTTCAGGATGATATTTAGTACGTCATAGAGTGTTTCTATCGTCGTAAAACTTGTATTGTCAGTGACTGGAATCATCTTACCTTTGGACATCAATATGCGGTGATCCTGACAAAGTTGATAAGATCCCACTAATTGCCTTATAGTTATTGCAATTACATCATCCTCATCCATGGCAATTATGTCCATCATGCTTACCGGCTTGGCATATCTATTGAGAGTGGTAAATAACCTCCTAGTACGTTCTAATCCTGACTCCTCTCTAACATCTGCGGCTATGAAAATCGTGCAAATTTCCTCATCCTCTAACCCTGAAGAACTTCCTTGTCCCGATAATGCTTGCTTGATTCCTGCAACCCGATGTTGTCCATCGATTGCAAACAGTTTTTCGTCGCCATCTAGTTTAAGTATCCCTAGCGCTCCCTCTTTAGGCATCGGCAGTGCATTAGAGTCAAACAAGCGACTATTCTCGATTGATAATTCGTACCACTTAGGAGCGCCAGCGTATACTCCAATAATCAGGGCGTTAAAAAACCTCTGAGGCTGCGTAATTAGATAAGTGGCTATTACTCTTGATCTATTTGTAACTTGTCGCTGGATTAATTCCCCTAGCTTCTTACTCTTGTGAATTTCTGTAGAAAAACTAACTCTATCAGCTATTTCTTTCATACTCATAAAACTAATGTAATATACGTTATCGCCCATTTTTGCCTTAAGTGCTGGAACAAATAATGCGCTTTTTTGTGTCATCTCAATGCCTCCACTATCCTGCGGACCTTTGCTGGTAATTCCTCTTTGTTACATGGGGGTATAAGAGCCCCCTTCAAGGCCTTCTCCAGCTTTTTTAAGCTAGACTTTTTATTCACAACTGAGTAGCAGAAGAAAACGTTGTCAGAATATTTGTTCAATAGTCTGACTATCATCGGTCTACCACTTTCTCGTTGTTTTTCTCTCAGATACTCCTGGAAGCGCGCCCGAAGTGTCCTTTCCGTTTTTCCAATATACATGAGATATGAACACGAAGGATGATTGGCAACACAGGGTTGAACGACAAATGTGTATAACCCGGGTTCGTCGGGTATGTTATCGATTTCACTTGGGGTAAATCTATTTTCTTTCCAATCGAAGGCATATCCTGGTTTTGTAGCATACTCTTCCCACAATCTCGGCCAGAGAAAAAAAGTATATCTATGCGCTAACGCTTCATCTTGTTCAGCTATCAAATCATGTACAGGCAAATCTTACTCTCCCAGTGATTTGTAGACTCCTATGCGGACTTGACTACTAGGCGGCCTCAAACAATTCGAAAAGGTTATCGGTCATCTGTTTTACCATGGCTTACTCCTTCTTTAATCGCTAATTTGCCGCTTTGCCAGCTCCGGAGCAAGCCCTTAAGTGTATATTAGGTTATGTCTTCTAACTGTCTCATTTTCCCTGACGCCGAACAGGCGACACATACTTACAGGTTGTCCTCTATGTTACCTACACAATAACCACCCAACCATCTCAGCCAGTTTGGAAGCATTGCGAACTCCTGTTTGAGAAAAAGCGATTGATTACCGGTCTGCAGGAGCTTCTTGCCTCTTACTCAGAGTCCCAGAGATTCCATGGTGGCTCGCGGTACTCGTTGAGAAGCTCTATTTCTCACATCGCTCCTACTTCTTGCGGCATTCTACAGCAATATGTATACTAGTGCAAGCAACTCTTAAGAGACATATTCCAATGAAAATAGAACGATCAAATGTTGAGTTCCCTCTATGGCGGAAAAAGGTGGATAAATCGCTATTTGAACATAGAGGTACAACTATCCCCAACTGGGCTTGTAAGATGTGGGGGTTACCTAAGTATTTTGAGCATTGTTCTTCCAAACTGGAAGGTGATTCCAAAGTCACAATAAAATACCAGAAAAAGGATTACCAAGGATGGGTGACAGTAGCACGCCAAGGGAGAAAGACTCCAGCCTATCGCCTTTGGTTCGACGATGAATTATGCATAATGATGAGCTATATGAGGTCGCTTGAACAAAGCCTTAGCAGGGATGAAGTCGAAAACATCGAAACTAAAATACCGTTTTGGGAGTTTCTGGATATAGAATTTGACACGGAAAACAGAGTATTCAGGTTCGTTGTATATTATAGACAAGAACCCACCTTTCCTTCTCTATTTCAACGATTGATAGGTTCACCACCACTCCGCAAAATAGGGGATGAATTGGAAGGCAAAGAGCGTAAGAGTGTCTATAAGCAGGATTGGAAGCCTAGGGGTGAATTAGATTATGAAATTGGAGCTTACAATGTGATCTATATGCTTGCAGATACCAAGAACAGATTGCTTTATGTTGGTGAAGCAAGTGATTTGGTAAAACGCCTGAGCCAGCCGCATTCCACCATTCCCGACTGGAGTTACTTCAGATACAATGTTATACCCGATGAACTATCGTCTTATCGCATAGAGTTGGAGCGCATGATGATTAGGGATTTGGCCACACTGTTCGTTAATTGCAGAGGGATTGAGTCGCTTGATATTTCAGATTTCAAGCTAACAAATGACAAGATTGAAAAATAGGTTCTGCAACCCAGTTCTCATTGATTTCCCTAGGGTCTTCTTGACCAATGATATGCACAACATTTTAGTATCAATGAGAGACCTGGCATTGCCTGCTCAAATTACCTGATGTTGAGCTGACAGCCTTGCATTCTCGTGCTCGAAATAGATTTCCTTTGTTTGATTGCCTGATATATAATGCGTGCAGCGGAAAGTAGGAGAGATCTAATTGCAGGGTCACAGAGTTGCAGAGATACCTTTTGCCAAGTCATTTGCAGGTCATGAGACATTTAGCTTTCGATACTCATGGCTAAAGAAAGGACTAGACGGTTTGATGGCTGACCCTGAGGTCTTTCAGCGTGAAGATGCCATAGTCCGCCTTGGCGTTGGGAAAAATATGGTCACATCCATTCGACATTGGTGTATGGCCGCCAGAGTAGCGGAGGAAAAGCCCAACAATCACAGTCGGTTGTTACAGCCAACTAGTTTTGGGGTAAGACTCCTAGCAGATAATGGTTGGGACCCGTTCTTGGAAGACGACGGCACTCTTTGGCTTATTCATTGGAATTTAGCTAGTGCAGGCACTCGAGCGGCCACGTGGTATTGGGCGTTTAACAGATATCATGAATACGCTTTCACTCGAGAAGCAATGACTGAGTCTCTATCAAGGACTATACAGACACTCGGGTGGGCAGGTATTTCTAAATCAACAATAAAGCGCGACGTGGATTGCTTTGTGCACACCTACTTATCTCCCAGACAGAATAAAACAAGCTCTAGCGATTCTATCGAGTGTCCGCTGACTAACCTAGACATTCTTCTTCAAGAACCTGATGGTGAACGATTGCGTTTCCGAGTTGGTCCGAAGCCATCTTTGCCTACAGCCGTTTTTGCCTACGCCCTTCTAGAGTTTTATAACCAAGGATATGCTGGAAGGAATACAATCGACCTCAGGGAGATAATGAGATCTGAAGGCAGTCCGGCATTAATATTCAAGCTGGATGAAGAGTCAGTATTAGATTATTTAGACAATCTGAAAGATACGACTGCAGGAGGCTTGATCTTCGAAGATACTGCATTAGTGCGACGTGTAGTTAAGACGAAAGAAGGTTCGATGGACTCGATGGCGCTGTTGGAGATGTACTATAGTGGCAAGTAGAATCGAAATGGGGGAACTCATATCGTTGCGCCCCCGCTTCTTGCGGTCAGTACACCTAGAGCGAGATTTCTATGCTAAAGACGCTGCTAATGGATATCTAATAACGCGGGGCGTTAGATCTGCACTTTCCTTGCTTGGGCGTGGATTCTCAGATCCGTCCTATCGTGCACAGTGTATATCCGGGCCTTATGGCTCAGGAAAATCAGCCTTAGCACTATTCTTCGCAAAGCTCTTAGATCAGATGTCTGACAATGGCTTGAGAGATAAATCACGTCCACTGATGGATGGTTTGTCTGAGCAGTTCTTTCCGCCCTCTGGACAAGGGTTCATAACTATCCTGGCAACCGGCACGAGGGAAAGCATTTCCACTTCGTTGATGCGTGGTATAGAGAGATCTCTTAAGAAGTCTGGGCAAAAAACGCTATATACGGAATTAGTTCGCAAGCACAAATTCATTGAGAAGACTAATAAAGCAGACACTCGTACGATAGTGGATCTATTTGAAACTCTGGCAAAACTCGCGGTGGAAAAGGAGAAAGCCCTAGGCACAATTGTAGTCGTCGATGAACTGGGCAAACTGCTTGAACACGCTGCCTTGCAGCCAGAGGACAATGACCTGCAGGTATTACAGGAAATGGCTGAAGTGGCTTCACGCAGTGACGAGTATCCAATGTGGTTCGTTGGTATTCTGCACCAACAATTTACTCAATATGCCTCCCGCTTGGGTCGGCGACATCAGCAAGAGTGGGCCAGAGTTCAACAGCGCTTTTTTGACGTTCCATGCCTATTAGATGATGTAGATGCTCTCCAATTGGCCGCGGCTGCGTTAGATGGGTCAGGCAATAAGAGAATACGCTCAAACCCCTATATTAAGAAGGCTGCGAAAGCATGCGCTGGGCTTGCACCAAGAGGATCCGAAGCTAGTTTCCAAGAATTGTGTGTCTCTTCCTATCCCTTACATCCAACTACACTGATTCTCTTACCCGCACTATTCAGACGATTCGGGCAAAATGAAAGGTCCTTATTCTCATTCCTATCAGCCAATGAAACCTTCTCATTAGGCTACTGGATTCAAAATCAGGATTTCACAGCAGACACCCCTCCATTTCTTTGCCTTCCCCATCTATATGACTATGCCTCACATACTCTGATTGGTGGTTCGCCGACACCACAGGTTGCCCGCGCTTGGGCAGAGGTAGAGGATGCGATAATGCGTTTAGGTGATGCGACTGTGGCCGAGATTGACACTCTAAAGACTATTGGCTTAATAGGTCTTGTTGGAGAAACCTCGCGTATTCAAGCATCACGGCAAGTTCTAGACCTTTCGCTAACTTCTTATCATCCTTCCCAGACAATTGACCGTGCGATACAACGGCTTATCGAGAAACGCTTGATCGTATTCCGGCGGTTTAGAAGCGCCTACAGGCTTTGGGAAGGCAGCGATGTGGATATTAGCCAACAGTTGTTAGCAGCATACCAGACCCTACCTGCGCAATCAGTGGTGCTTTCTGTGGCGAAAGACTTATGCCCGTCACCACCATCAGTGGCACGTCGACACTCTTTTCGCACGGGAATGCTCAGATATTTCTCAATTCTGCCATGTTCTAAGGATGATCTATTATCACTCCTTGAGATAGAAACCCAATGCGATGGCCGCATCATGCAGTGCTTGGTGGATAATGATGAGCGACGGCTACTTGTCGAGAATATATGCAAGACAATCCGAGATACCTCAGTCATAGTCCTTATAGGGAGAGAGAACGATGAACTTGCTGAGGCAGCTCGCGATGTTGCAGCACTTGAATGGGTAAGACAAAACACGCCGGCTTTAGCCGGAGATCGAGTGGCTCGACAAGAACTAAGTGAACGGCGTTTAGAGGCAGAAATGGCGTTCCGCTCTGAATGGCAGAAGATCTTCGGCCCTGGATCGAGGAATGTAGTCTGCTATTTGAGAGGTGAGAAACGCTGTAACCTTTCGGCTAGAGCCTTTGCGGCTCTGCTGTCAGATTCTTGTGATACCACATTCCAGTATGCTCCTATACTAAAGAATGAATTAATAAACCGGCGACAACTTTCATCCCAGTCTAACGCAGCTAGACGAAGACTCATTGAGGCTATGATATCCTTGGGCGATCACAAGGGGCTAGATTTTTCGGGGTACCCACCGGCGCGTAGTATCTACGAATCGCTCCTTTTCGAAAGCGGCATACATACGAAAGATGACAATGGACAGTGGGGATTTGACAGACCGAACGACTCTGATCCTGGTTTACAGAAGTCTTGGGACCACATTACTCGGGCGATTTCTTCAGAGAATCTCAAGCCGAAATCGATATCGGAGCTCTTCAAAGAGCTTAGTGGTCCACCTTATGGGTTATCATCCGGGTTTACTTCCGTGTTGTTTTGTGCTTGGCTAATAGCAAATAGCGCAACTATAGCTTTGTATGAAAATAATGCATTTGTTCCTGAATTATCTGCGGCTGTCATGGAAAGGATGGTAAGTAAACCGGATAACTTCTCCGGCGTGTCGTTTAAACTGCAAGGTGAACGCGCTTTAGTAGTCGAACGATTCGCTCGTGGCTTTAAGGTAAGTCGTGGCATATTACCTGTTGTGCGTTCACTGTATGCACGTATGGGATCACTTCCTGAATATACCAAGATGACGAACAATCTGCCTCCAAACGCTATTGCGGTTCGAGAAACTATATTACGAGCTAAAAGTCCAGAACGCCTTCTTTTTATCGATTTGCCGGCTGCTTTAGGTTGCAAGCAATTTCAGTCGTTACCAGAAGATCCTGTTAATGAGGAGAACATAGAAACATTCTTCAACGAAATCAACAAGGCTTTCAAGGCATTGATAAATTGCTATCCTAACCTACTAGATTATGTGCGGAAAGGACTTCTCGATATATTTGATGTTAGTGAAGCTGAAAGTAATTGGCGTAATAAAGTCTTGAAGCGGGCTAACATATTGAATAAAATGGCTACTGATTTTGGACTGCGAACAATACTGGTAAGAGCTCGTGATGCACAGTTGGGAGAAACTGAATACCTCGAATCTCTTGGAGCAGTCATAGCTAGCCAACCTCCCAACAAGTGGAGCAAGGCGAACGAAGAAAATTTTGCGCGTATTGTTCCTCAGCTAGCATCTCAAGTGCATGCTTTGGAATCTGCTCAAGTTTTGGATTCAGCGCTACAAGATGGAGAAGACGGTTATCTTCTTTCAATTAATAGCAGGAATGGACAATCGATACGTCGCGTTGTTCGCTTCTCTGATAAGGATAGGGCTGAAATAGATGGTCTTGTACGGACTATGATTGATCAGAAATCTGGCTTCAACGATCGGCGAATTATACTTGCTGCTATAACGAAAGCCGCGCTAGAATTGATTGAACCGAAAGCCGCAGAAGAATCCGAAGTTATTAGGGGTACTGAGGTCAATGACTAAGGTCCGTGTTCGCAACATACTATCTCTGTCCGGAGGGAAAGACAGTACAGCATTGGCGATCTATATGCGTGATCGAGTCCCCGAAATGGAATACGTATTCTGCGACACTGAGAAGGAACTCCCCGAGACATATGATTACCTAGCACGAATCGAAGCAGTCCTCGGGAAGCCAATCACCACATTGAAAAACGATGGGAGGGGTTTCGATCACTGGTTGAGTGTATTCGGTGGATACCTACCGTCTGCCCGTATGCGTTGGTGCACTAGACATCTTAAGTTGCATCCGTTTGAACATTACGTGGGCGACTCACAGGTAGTAAGTTACATTGGGATAAGGGCTGATGAAGACGACCGAACTGGTTACATCTCAACCAAGCCAAATATCAAACCGGTCTATCCTTTCGTGGAAGATGGCATATGCTATCCAGATGTTGAGCGAATTCTTAATGAATCAGGTTTGGGATTACCTCCGTATCGAGTATGGAGGTCGAGATCAGGTTGTTACTTTTGCTTCTTCCAGCAGAAAATAGAATGGGTGGGCCTGCTCGAGAATCACCCCGATCTCTATGATCTAGCTAGCAGATATGAGAAGGTGGACGAAAAGACGGGCAAGCGTTTTACTTGGAGTGAACGTGAAAGCCTACTTGAATTAGCGCGTCCAGAAAGAGTGGCAGCGATAAAAGCGGAGTACGAGCATGCAGCTAAACACGCTAATGTCAGCACCGGCCGGTTGGCTGAGCTTCTCATTGAAAATGTTGGTCCACAAGCTTGCTTAATTTGTCACCTATAGACAAATAGACTTCGAACAGAAGACGCTAATGGAGCGGATTAATGGCATTCGAAGGTACTAAAGCCGAGAACCAAGATCGGGTGCAAATTGAAAGCCAGCTAAACTTGCCGCACCACCTTCGTGTGTACCAGTGGGAGGGTGTGCAGTTCCTTGTCAACCAAGATTTCGCACTGCTTGCAGATGAGATGGGTCTTGGCAAGACTATACAAGCAGCAGTGGCTCTTTCTATCAAGGCAAGAACTGGTAGCTTAAGCCGTGCGTTGATCGTAGTGCCCGCATCGCTACGGTTGAACTGGGAGCACGAGCTCCTCAGATGGGTTCCAAACCTGAGTGTAAGAATAGTCAGGGGCGATGCTACGGAACGGCATGCGTTCTATCGCTTGCCGTTCAACGTTCTCATTGCATCGTATGATCAAGTCAGGACTGATTCTATTCTACTAGCCACCGAAACATTTTTTGACGTCGTTGTCGCTGACGAGGCCCAGCGGATCAAGAATGTTGATTCCGATACTGCCTTGGCATGCCGGATGCTGAAACGACGCTGCTCGTGGGCACTTACCGGAACACCTCTCGAGAACAGTGTGGCTGATCTTATCTCGGTTTATCGATTTGCGCGGCCGGGATTGATCACAGCAAGCATGTCAAAGGGGGAGATGCATGCGGCAATTAGGCCATTTTTCCTTCGACGCCGTCAGAAGGATGTCTTAGGAGAACTACCCCCACTATTGAGTCAAGACATCCCACTGGAATTGGAAGGACAACAGAGACAAGCGTACGACCGCGTTTGGTTGGACCGTGAATCGCGCCTTGCCGGGTCGACGAAACAAACCTCCATCTCAACTATGCTCGCTCTAATAACGCAGCTGAAGAAGATCTGCAACTATGACCCCGATAGCAATGTCTCCGTAAAGATGGATGCTCTTACAGTAATTATAGAAGGCCTCAGTGCAGTTGATCACAAGCTTCTTGTCTTTTCACAATACGTGAAGACACTTGAGTGGATTCGTGATCAACTTCAAAACACGCTGGCGATTGACATGCTACATGGCGGGATGGACGATCTCTCTAAGAGTCAGGCGGTTGCACGTTTCAATGAAGAGCCTGGACCACGTGTCCTGCTAGTATCTCTCCGGGCAGGTGGAGTTGGTCTCAACCTTCAGAGTGCCAGCCATGTTGTACTTTTTGACCGTTGGTGGAACCCTGCTGTCGAAGAACAAGCTACAAGGAGGGCCTATCGATTTGGCAGGGACAGGCCACTGTACGTATATCGATTCTTAGTTGTCGGTTCGGTCGAAGAGAAAATTGCGGCCATACTAGCTGAAAAGAAAATGGTTTTCGAGCAATATGTGGAATCAGCTGAGAGCGCTAGATTGCAGTCGCTTTCGATGTCCGAGCTCTCGCGCATACTTGAACTAAGAATGCCTTGAATAACAGAGGATTCATTAATTATAAGTGCCCAAAGACAGTAGTGAAAGGTTAGTGATTGTAACTAGATTCCGCCAGTAGAGAAAGAGCAAAGGAGGGAAAGAAAAATGCCCAAAGTAAAGGAGTATCGTCAAATTCGACTGCAAGACTTGGTAATCGGCAAGGGGCAATCTCGTACTCGAGATGTCGCTTCTGGGATCAGCGAGTTAGCTGACAGCATCAAAAAGATCGGCCTGCTGCAACCAATCGTTGTGTGTCAAAGCGCTGAACAGCCGGGTAAATACGAGTTGCTCACTGGTCAGCGCCGCTTCCTAGCCCATCAGGAGTTGGGCTTAACCACAATCGCAGCGATGGTAATGGATGGGCCAGTGAATGAGCTTGAAGCCAAGGTCATTTCTGTAACCGAGAACGTGTTGAGACGCGATCTAAACCCTCGAGACGCTGTTGATGCTTGCACTTACCTTTTCAAGAAATATGGTAGTAGGAAAGCTGTTGCTGAAGAAACTGGTTTGCCATATCCACTGGTCTGCCAATATGTGAAGTATGATAGTCTCGTACCTGAGCTCAAGAAGTTGTATGATGACGGACGCGCTGACCTGAAGACTCTTCTACGTGCCCAAGCTGCGGCCGAGCAAATGTCTGATGACAACTCGACGATCGCTAAGTCAGCTATGGTCATGGCTAAAGAGATGGCGGGTATGACGAGTGTCCAACAGCAGAAGCTTGTATCTGTTTCCCAGAATGCTGAAGGTAAGACCGTTGAGGAGGTTATTGAACAAGCAAAAAAGGGTGCCACTGTCTACAAGTTAATAGTGGAACTTCCTCAAGAGGATCACAAGGCGCTCCAGAAGTTTGCAAAGGATGAGGAGACCTCAAATGAAGAAGCTGGCCTCTCTTTAATTGAGGATGGGTTAAAACAAAGAGGATTGTTGGCGTAGCAAATGATACAAAACGTGTCGCCCAACCTGAGACGCGACCTGATATTGTCACTCGGTACGCACCGAGGTAGTAGACGCTTATCTCCTGTAGAGGCTGCTGCAGCAATAGATGCCACACTTAAGGCTGGGGCATCGTTTTCTGATATTGCCTCGCTAGTACACTTTGACAGCACAAGTACCATTAGAGAAATACATCGCCTTCTCCAACTCAGTCCGGACGTTCAACATCTGATCGGGTGGGGAAGGCAGCACCCCCCAGTAATTTCCATGACTACAGCGTCACAAATAGGACGCCTGCAGTCAGGAGATGACCAGTCAGCTGCAGTCGAAGCCATTATTGCTCACAATATGTCTTCAGATGAGGCGCGTCAACTCGTTGAAACTAGGATTCATTCCCAAAGCCCTATGCCAGACTGCATTAATAGGATACTCAAATTACGACCGCGAATTATCCGAAAATATCTGCTAGTAGGCGTTGTCACCTCCGAGATAGTGGCCGCACGTTTGCGGGATATGACACAGGAGGAACGAGATAGGCTTCTACGCAACGCGGTGACTAACAACCTAGGAAAGCTACCGGAGTGGTCGGGCCGACTTGGTATCTCCCGATTTCACCTTCTTGGGGACGAGGAGTTTGCTCTAGCTATCAAGGGACTACCAAATGGTTTCGAATCAGCTATGAATTTTGGATTGGAAGCGGAGCTTTCAAGACAATGACAAACCGCAGGATACATTTCTCTTCGGACGGAGGAATCATACTAGGGTTAGTGGTGTGTGACGGCTTTTTTGCAGATGCACCCATCAGAGTTCAGACGCACGTCCACGATGACCATATGGCTGGCTTTGAATCGAGTAAGGGCTTTCAAACGATTGTAATGAGCAAGGCTACTAGAGCCCTCTTAGAGTTGGAGTCTGATGCCGACCTACCATACCGCGCTAACCTAGCGGCGATTGATGCGGGGCAATTCCACAAGATGCAAGAAGTAGTAATTCAGCTATTGCCTAGCCACCACATGCTTGGCGCCGTTCAAGTCGTCGTTCGCATGACTGATGGCACTCGTCTCGCCTATTCTGGTGACTTTAATTGGCCTTTGGAGAGCGTAGCCCAGGCGGATATTCTCGTCATAGACAGCACCTATGGGAGTCCGAACTACACCAGGATGTACACTCACAGCCAGGTGGATGAGCGGTTTGTTGCCCTAGTAACTGAGCACCTTAGGCGTGGCGCCATACACCTCAAAGCACACCGCGGTACGTTACAGAAGGCCCTTCAGTTGCTCAACGGAGTTGTACAGGTGCCAGTGGTGGCGCCAATCCAGGTATGCAAGGAAGTTGATATCTATCGCCGATTTGGATACCAGATTTCACCGGTATTGTGTCTTGAGTCGAGTGATGGGAGATATGCTGTCTCCTGTGGTCAATACGTACGTCTATACGGACGCGGGGAAGGCAATTTGTTTGGTCTCGATTCCGGTACCGCTATTAACTTGAGCGCGTACATGTGCGATCCGAAAGACCCGGTTTTGGAACACAACCCTAACTCGTATACAGTTGCCATGAGCTGTCATGCTAGTTTCGAAGAGACTATTCAGTACGTTGCCGCTTCGGGTGCAACCCGTGTCATAACTCACCATATCCTTGGGAGTCATATCGATGAACTAGCCCGCGAACTGCGGAAACGCCTTGGCATTGAGGCAGAGCCCGCAACCTCGGGATCGACGCACTCTTGGGGTGAGTAGGATTATTAGGCAGTACTGGAACATATCGGACATACTAACTGAACTGCATTCCAAAATTGACTGTTTTTGGAGCACCATGCTCATCAGGAATTACCCAAGCTACTTTAGTTAGGTATTCCTATTTTGGAGCGGTAACGAAGCGAATTTTCGGGGGGAGCAGGTTACCAACACTAATGCATTATGTAAAGTAGTTTCCTGCTTGGAAACTAGAGACGTCAGGGCGAATACCCCTATGGGGCTCTATCCGGAGCTTTCGTAACATAGTTACATCCTAACTATTTTTCTACCCAGCCGCTCATTAACTTGAAACTAATCCCTATGTTTCCGATATCAGCCTAACTCAACCCATCGTGCTAGAGTGTGCAGTGAGGGCAGTTCACACTTTCGAGTCTCCGTAACCCAGATATACTCATTGACAAGTGCCAGAACTGTCGAATTTTGTCGCCCCAGTTCTTTGGGCAGATCGTCAATTTGGAAGCCTTTGTTCCTGCAGAGGACACCGATGTGGGAGGTCAGGTTTCTGATCGTTTTCAGGTATGCGGAATATGATTTAGGACTACCATCACATTCGAAGCTAATCCGCATTGCTTTATCCCATGGCATCAGTACTTTCGGCCTGATGGCGAAGAGGATCTTGGAGGCTGCAGTTGCGCCGATATGAACCTTCAATTTCCTCTCACCGCGAACACGCCAAGCACCCGTCATGTCCTTAAGAGAACCATATGCATGGGCCGCTACTTCCAGTTCACGATCCCCCAGTTCCCAAAGCGGTATCTTATTTGTAAACAAACTAGTGCCATCTGTCTGGTACCAGTTAAAGATGCTATTTGATGCGACATCATGTTGATCCTCCGAAAGATGCCTGCATCCCCAATCATTTAACCATTTCATGAGAAAAATGCGGTGCGCGGAATTGGTCAGGTCTATGCTGCCGCCTGTAGTCGAGTTCAGAAGGCGAAGCGAATAATTGAAAGCGGTGAGGGAATTATACATGGTACTTGCAAGAGCTAACTTACACAGTGTCACATTCTCGTAATTCATCAGTCAGGGCCCTCCCACTATTATATTGTAATGAAAGCACCATAAAGTATGGAGTTGGCGCAGTCAAAAAGCACGTGAAGCTTCTCTGCACGAAACGCCCTACCGTTAGATGCGATATCAAGCTAGGCTTGCATTATGGATTTCTTGTATAGTCAGCAATAAGCAATGCTATTCACAGTCTCAAACATTGGCATTCCAACAAGTTTCTATATCATGCGATGCCCCATCGCTCTCTCGGTTGGCGCAAAGAGTTCAGCATACAGGTCTGCCGCGCTTCTGTCCGTCAGTCCAGCTAGGAAGCACGCAACCTCCAAGGCAGGTGGTCTACCTCCGTCCATTCGTTCCTGCACATAAGTTGGGAGCAGGCGGTAGTCCTTAGAAAGTGCCTTGAATAGACTGTTAAGAATAAAGGAGGCCCGATAGTTTTGACGGGCTACAATAGGCCCTTTGTACACCGTGTCCAACATGAAGTCCAGAAGTTTCCTTACCTGCTTCTCTGCTTCGGCTGAGAATGCTACTAGGGGTCTCTTCAAGGAACGAGCCTGTTCTATGCTTTTGGCTTTGGATCGTTGCGCTCGCTTCTTGGCCTCGGCAACCACATCACGAATAAGATAGTCAATGAGATGCCTGTGAGCACGCTTTATGAGCAATTGTTCCTTATCGACACCGAGCCACGTTCCCTTTGGATGTGCTCTCTCAAACTCGTCATTAGCTTTCGTCCAGCTTATTTCCCAGATGCTGAGCTTCAGGTACCCCAAGTCATGTAACCGCAGAAGGCCAGCCAGAAGGGCATCCTCTATATCGTGTGTACTGTAGGCGATAAGATCTGCTATGCTGGCTACCTGAGCTTCCAAGGAGGGCTGGCGATATTTCATGTACTCGCCATCTTGGGTTGGCGCATCGTATGTCGTTTTATGGCGAGCTAAGCCTTCTCGTACCGCCCAGGTTAGATTAAGACCACGATACCCACAATACTGAAGCTCCAGTTCCTCAACGACTCTAAGAGAATGAGCATTGGAGTTCCATTTAAGCTTGGATGGTTTGAGAAGCTGCTTGAGTTCATCTTCTCCAGCATGACCGAATGGTGTATGCCCAAGGTCGTGAGCTAGGCACATTGCTTCCACAAGTGGTTCAGTCAAGTCAAGCATCCTAGCCAGTGATCTGCCGATCTGAGCTACCTCAAGGCTGTGTGTTAGGCGTGTTCGAAAGAAGTCTCCCTCATGTACAACGAACACTTGGGTTTTGTATTGTAACTTCCGGAAGGAGTCACAATGTAAGATTCTATCTCGATCCCGCTGGTAGCTTCCCCTTGGTTCCCCTCCGACTTCGTTGTGGATGCGGTCTGCCCAGGGACTTGTGTCTGGGGTTGCTAGATTGGTGAGCTTCATCTTAGACATACCTCATCGATTTGCATAATGGTATACCGTAATCGCGGGACATGCTAGCATTCACCGCACCGCCCACTGCTAAGAACATCAAACATACGCACCATTGCCTCAGTGTCACGTTTGCAGTATTCAAGGAGGTTTTTCCTTAGCAACTTCCGACGCTCGGGTTGCGTGTGTGGTTGGATCATTTCAGCGTAGGCAACGGAAGCCAGAGCTCCATCCTGAATCTCCAAATCGTTATAGCCGAGGTCGGGCACGATCGCAGGGAGCACCGACTTCAGCGAGAAGGATCCATGGAACTCTGGATGATAGCAATTGGCACGCACGAGCGGGAGTAGGTCCACCAAACGGCGACCGAGCAGAGCAAGTAGGTCCCTGCTTAGCTGGGGAAGGGCATTCGCAAGCTCCCGAATCCGCGCTTCCTCAAAACCCGAATATGCTACGATTGAACCGCTTGTTCCAAGTGTCTGAAGAAGGCTCCTCGCTAACATCTCGCGTGGGTCGTCAAGCCCATCGTGCAAGAACTCATCATGTCTGAGGTTATGGTCCCGGTCCGTCGTGTGAACCGACCACTGAAATGGGATGACGTCATATGGGTGTGTCCCCAAATATAGCGGCAGGGGAGGGTTGAACGTCTCGAAATCCAGGAAGTGAATGGGATATTCGAGCCGCTCCAGTTCCTCGCGCAGATGCGTGTTCAGGTGAACCTGACCATTGACTACACAGTCGCGTACTCGCTGTTGCAGCGCATTGAGACCTTGAAAACCTTTGGGGATATCTCGTATGTCGTCAATCCCGGCTTCCTCAAGCGACATGAGTAGTTTGTCGCTGGCTCTTGGAAGCTGACTCACATGGTGTTGCGGCTCATCAGAATGGCAGTGATCGTAGAATGGGCAAGTGTATGGCTTAGAACAGTGTCTGCCAACCTGTATTTCCGGCGGGTCCGAACTGGCCAGAGCGAGTCTCATTGCTTGCAAAGCCCGCGGAATATCCGACTGTAATTGGAGTACGTTCTCGCTTACATCTTCCTCTGTAAACAGCCGGCTGAGATCGTAGTCTCCTCCCGGGTAAACGTAATCTCTGTTCAAATGGGCAATACACACTCGTCTCGTCTCTAAACCGCATCCTGTGAGTACATACAGCTGGATGCCGACGTCTGGCAGGTGTTCCTCGCTAACCTTTGTGTTGGACTTGACCTCAACGAGATCAAATACACCGTCGCCAGCACGCGCCAGTATGTCAACGCGAGTGCGCACTTTGTCATACTCGAACCCGGCCTCGTAGATGGCGGGAATAGAAGAATTGTTCAACACGGTACCGGTCGAGGCGACAGCATCGTTATGGTGGAAGTGATCGTAGCCAATAAGGACGCCTCCAGGGTAAATACCCCTTGCAACCTGGCCAACCTGTGCTCCTGCATCAAACATTGCTTGCTTTGCCGAGCCCATGATGTCTGCCAAGTCACGGCGGAAGCACTCGAAGTACAAGCGCTTATTACACTGCAATCCCGCCAAAAAACGGGACTTGGATAGTGTTGGGATCTTCTTTCTGGTAACCTCGCTCATCTTCCTCTGCTCTATCGGATGGTCGGTTAGTCGCTGTGGCTTCGCCGTCACAGAGCTGCTGTCGGGGGTAATACTCGTTTAAGATGGGCACCATTATGACATAGTTAAGAGATAAGTGCAAATGAAGTCCTTTCTGAGCTCTTGGTTTTCGGATGAGTATGAGCTTCGATGGAGGCATCCCGTTTTTGGAGCGCTGCGCGTGCGAACTAATATTGAACTGCACTAAATAGCGGAATGTGACTGGCCGCCTGAGATTCAAGAGTGCATAACATCTCTTAGTCTTGGGGGCCTTTGCCTGTTCTTCGGAACCCTTATGGTGAACCGAGAACCCCAAGGCGGCACCTGCTCTTGAGGTGGTTTTCTCTATTTTGTGACAAGCCTTGCGCCGCTCTGCAAGTCGGTGTAATATGCACGTTGATGCAAACTGCCCTAAAGAATGACAAGGAGGTCTCTTCATGCCAATACGACCGCCGTTCATGGTTTCCTATAGTATCACTACGAAATGTAATCTGAAGTGCAAGCACTGCTACAGCAAATCCGTTGACCAGCCAGCCTGTGATGAGTTGTCAACCAGGGAAGCATTTGGTCTCATGGACGATTTATCAGACTGGGGAATAGGGCTCCTGATTGTTGATGGAGGCGAACCCTTATGCCGGGAGGACTTACTAGATGTGGTAAAGTACGCCTCAGCAAAAGGCATAAGAACCACTATCGGCAGCAACGGCACTCTTATTGATGAAACAATGGCAAGAAAGTTGCTGGACGCAGGTGTCATGTCAGTTGCCATATCCATTGACGGAGCTAATGCCCAAACCCATGACTCCTTCAGGGGTGTAAGCGGTTCCTTCGAGCAGGCGCTCAAAGGTGTGGAGGCGTGCCGTAATGCTGGTCTGCCTTTCCAGTTCAATATGGTTATCAGGAAGCAAACCCTGTCACAGGTGGAAGACATGCTGCGTCTGGCCGTGGAGAGTCGCGCTAATGCTGCTGAATTCTTCGATCTAGTGGCAGCCGGAAGGGCTAAGCAGGAGTGTAAAAACGATGTCTTGAGCAATAACGAAAGGAAACAAATAATGGAATGGCTTGCTCAGGCTCAAGAGGACTGCCCCATTGTGATTAGAATTCCTGGGTGTCCCATGTAT
>Ga0315289_10004197_pt1 | contig 21537 bp, 28 predicted proteins | sample YL17G11_40_MG_FD_203452 | JGI IMG/M metagenome (GOLD analysis project Ga0315289, IMG submission 203452) | Sediment microbial communities from Yellowstone Lake, YNP, Wyoming, USA - YL17G11_40 | ecosystem: Environmental > Aquatic > Freshwater > Lake > Sediment | place: USA: Wyoming | collected... | reverse complement strand
AAAGAACATCAAAAAGATTCCGGTTCAGCACCATTATGCCCACATCGCCAGTTGTATGGCTGAAAATAAAATAAGCCAGAAAGTGATCGGGGTTGCCTTTGACGGGACCGGGTATGGTGAGGATGAAAATATCTGGGGTGGTGAGTTCCTTCTGGCGGACCTGAAAGGTTTTCAAAGAATGGCTCATTTCAAGTATGTTTCCATGCCGGGTGGAGATGCGGCAATAAAGCATCCCTGGATGATGGCTATTTCATATCTCTATGCCTGTTACGGGGAAGATTTTTTAAACCTGAATTTAGAATTCGTGCGGAGAATTGATCTTTCCAGATGGAATTTAATAAAGCAGATGCTTGATCAGAAGGTCAATCTTTTTCTGACTTCCAGCGCAGGCAGGCTTTTCGATTCGGTCTCAGTGCTTTTAAACTTCAGAGAAAAAACCAACTATGAAGGACAGCCGGCAGTTGAATTAGAGTTCTGGGCGGATGAGAAAATTAAGTCAAAATACGGATTTGAAATGACCTTAGAACAGGATAAATTCGTCATCCATCCTGAAAAGATAATAAAAGGGGTAGTTGATGATCTGGTGAAAAAAGAAAGGAAATCGAAAATCGCAGCCAAATTTCATAATACCGTGGCTCAGATCATAAATGAAGTCTGTTCAAGATTAAGAAAAGAATGTGACCTGGATTCGGTTTGTCTATCAGGAGGGGTTTTTCAGAATATGCTTCTGCTTAGTAGGACTTATGCGCTTTTAAATAAGAATAAATTCAGAGTTTACACCCATCACCTGGTTCCTCCAAATGATGGAGGTATCTCGTTAGGGCAGGCAGTGATTGCCAATCAGAGGATATAATATGTGCTTAGGTGTTCCGGTAAAAATTGTGCAGATAAAAGGAAATGAGGGGGTTGCGGAGTTCAAGGGGGTGAAAAAAAAGATCAATTTAGAGCTTCTGGAAAACGTCAAAAAAGGGGACTACGTGATTTTGCATGCCGGTTTTGCGATTCAAAAAATGGAACCAAAAGAAGCATTGGAAACCTTGAAGCTATTTGAAGAACTTTCTGAATTTGGAAATGAATAGAAACTTTCAAGACGAATTTTCTAATTCGAAGATAACTCAAATGCTGGCAGAAAAGATCAGAGATACCGCCAGAAAGATCAAAAAAAATGTTGCCCTGATGGAGGTGTGCGGGACGCATACGGTTGCCATTTTCAGGTCTGGAATCAAGAGCATATTGCCAGAGAACGTGAGACTGATCTCCGGGCCAGGATGTCCAGTTTGCGTTACACCGAATAATTATCTGGACAGAGCCATTGCCCTCTCCAGATTAGATGATACCGTACTTTGTACATTCGGGGATATGATGAAAGTGCCTGGCTCTTCCTCCTCTCTAGAAAAGGAGAAGACCGGGGGGAAAGATATAAGGATCGTCTATTCCACGCTGGACGCTTTGAAGATCGCCCAGGAGAATCCGGATAAAAAAATAATCTTCCTGGGAGTCGGATTTGAAACTACTGCTCCTACAGTGGCGTTCGCTTTAAAGGAAGCAAGAAAAGAAAAAATCAGAAACTTCTACGTTTTGTCCGCTCACAAACTGGTTCCTCCGGCTTTAAGATTTTTAGCTGAATCAGAGGATTTGAAAGTAGACGGTTTTATCTGCCCCGGGCATGTGAGCACTATAATTGGGACAAAACCGTATGAATTCCTGGTTAGGGAATTTGAATTCCCCTGCGTCATCTCTGGATTTGAACCCCTGGACTTGTTCCAGTCCCTTTATATTTTGTTGAGTCAGATACAAAAGAAAAAGCCTGAAATCTCTAATCAGTATGTTCGCGCGGTCAAAGGCAATGGAAATCTGAAGGCATTAGGGCTGATGGATGAGGTTTTCGAGAAAGAGGATTCAATCTGGCGGGGCATCGGTATGATCCCGTTCTCTGGTCTGAGGATTGGAGATGATTATAAAGAATTCGATGCTCTTACGCAGATAAATGTGCAGGTAGAGAAAAACAGAGAGCCTAAAGGATGCCTGTGCGGTCTGGTGATTCAGGGAAAGAAGACCCCCTTGGATTGTCCCTTCTTTGCCAGGAAGTGCAATCCCCGGAATCCGATAGGGCCCTGTATGGTGTCATCTGAAGGTTCCTGTCAAGCCTATTTTAAGTATGGGCAGGTTAAGGGTAGCCGCAGGTCCTACGGATCCGTTTATCGGACTTTAGCCTGCGTTATACTCGCACCCTGAAGGGTGCGGCTACCAGCTTTTTCCCTCTCCCCTCTACGAGCCGTAAGGCTTTTAACGGCTTGTGGGAGAGGGATAGGGAGAGGGGAAGTTAAGGCATTTCAAGATTTAGTTCTTGAGGGAAGTAAGATGAAAGATCAATTCAAATCTGATGAAAAAATAAGTCTTTCCCACGGGGCTGGAGGAAAGCTTTCTCTGGACTTAATCAATCATCTATTTAAAGAAAACTTTAATAACAAAATCCTGAATAGATTAGAGGATTCTGCAGTCCTCGAACTGAATGGACAAAAGCTTGCCTTCACCACAGATTCCTATGTAATCCAGCCGATCTTTTTTCCGGGTGGAGATATAGGGAAATTAGCAGTTTGTGGAACTACCAATGACCTGTCGGTTATGGGCGCAAAACCGCTTTACCTTTCCTGCTCTTTGATAATCGAGGAGGGGTTAGATAAAAGTATTTTGGAGAAAATCATCTTGTCTATGAAGAAAACCGCCCAGAAGGCCAGAGTGAAGATTGTGACCGGGGATACCAAAGTAGTGGGAAAGGGAGGCGCGGACAAAATATTTATCAATACCTCAGGAATTGGTACCATTGGAGACGGAATCGATTTAGGAAGAGAGAAGATAAGAACTGGAGATAAAATTATCCTCAGCGGAACCATAGGCGACCACGCCACAGCAGTTCTTTCTTCAAGAGCTGGTCTGGAATTCCAGACCAGTATAAAAAGCGACTGTGCATTTCTTTCGGATTTGATCGGCTCAATTCTTAAATTCAAAGATAAGATAAAATTTATGCGAGACCCCACACGTGGAGGCTTAGCCTCAGTCTTAAATGAAATGGTAGCAGATAAGAGATTCGGCGCACTTCTATATGAGGATAAAATTCCTATCAGGGATGAAGTTACCGGCTTCTGTGAGCTTCTGGGATATGACCCTTTGTATCTGGCAAATGAGGGTAAGGTGATAGTTATCTCTGCCTCCGGAGTAGCAAAGGAAATTCTGAAGATTATGAAAGGGAACAAGCTGGGCAAAGATACTGAAATCATTGGAGAGATAACCGCAGAATACAAAGGTATGGTGGTTCTTAAAACCAGATATGGTGGAACCAGAGTCGTGGATATGCCCACAGGCGAGCAGTTCCCAAGAATCTGTTAGAGGAATAATTATGCACGAACTTTCATTAGCCCAGGGAATTATTCAGGTGATCGAAGAAGAACTTGAGAAAAGGGAGGAAAAAGGAACGGTTCAGAAAATAAACCTCCGAATAGGACAGCTTTCCTGCGTAGAGCCGGAGGCATTGCTGTTTTCCTTTGAGTTCTGTTCTAAAGAGACCCAGTGTGAAAACGCTGTGTTGAACATCGAGAAAGTACCTCTTGCCTGTGAATGTCAAAACTGCGGCAAAAATTTCTTACCAAAGGAAGCTGTTTTCATCTGCCCGGATTGTAAATCCTGCCGGATAAAGATTTTGTCCGGAGAGGAATTTTATATAGACTCTTTTGAGATAGAATAGGAGCAAGATATGAAGATAAAAGTTTTGAAGGACGTTCTTAAAGCCAATGATACAATCGCTGAGGAAAACCGAACTATCTTGAGAAAAAAAAGGATTTTAACCTTAAACCTCATGAGTTCTCCCGGGGCGGGAAAGACCCTTATCTTGGAAAAGACCGTTGAGAGATTGAAAAAAGATTTCAAAATCGGGGTGATCGAAGGTGACGTCGCAACCTCAAATGATGCCAGGCGATTGGCTAAATATGATATTCCTGTAATACAGATAAATACCGATTCCATAGGAGGTGCCTGCCATCTGGATGCTAACATGGTCAAAGAGGCGCTGGGCTCTCTTAATCTATCCTCAATTCAAATCCTTTTTATAGAGAATATCGGAAACCTGATCTGTCCAGCCGGGTTTGATTTGGGTGAGGATAAAAAAATCATCGTTTTGAGCCTGACCGAGGGTGAGGATAAGCCGGTTAAATATCCAGTCGCTTTCCGAAAAGCTGATTTACTGCTGGTCAACAAACTCGACCTGTTAAATCATCTGGACATAGACTTACAGCTTTTGCTTAAGAACAGCAGGAAAGTAAATCCTGATTTAAAATCTATACAGCTTTCTGCAAGAACAGGCGAGGGGATTGATGAGTGGGCACAGTGGATAAGAAAAAGCCTGGATTTGAAAAAAAGAAGGTCAAGAGCACAGGGTTCTTGACCTGAGCCACTGTCTATTTTGCGGGCGACCACGAGGGTTGCCCCTACGCTTTATCCTGACATATTCTTTTGCTTACCTTACCCCAGGTAGGTGTGATAAGAAAGCTTTCCTCCATGTTCCCAATCATCCGGTAAAACTTATTCATCGGAGCGGCAAAGGTGATGGTCTCCGCAGGCACGCAGGGACGGGCTGAAGGGTCAAACATGCCGATAACGCCTCTGGGATGCTCAGATTCCCTCTCAAGGTATGGATAGTGAACAATGACACTACAGCCTGAGCCGAAAGGGCAAATTACTCCATTCGGTTCAACCTCGTCAAAGCTCGCCAGAGTGAAAAGCCCGGAGAGAACGTCTGGCTGGGCAAAAAAGATGACCACCTCGGGATTCTCTGATTCCTCAAGCAGGTCCCACCTTTTAAAAACTATGAATTTATGAGGTGCTTTGAATACCGGCATCCTTTTCATAATCTCTTTGACCAGCTCTGGGGATTTCTTATAGCGTTCCCCCTCGAGCTCCCCCGGAATGCCGCAGGAAAGAAAATATTCGAAGTTAGGTCTGATCTTTTCGGAAAAACCAAAATACCTTTTTCCACCTGGACAGCCGGTTGAGTCCAAACCAAAGAAAAGAGATTTTCCCTTTCTTACATTGGATAGAGCGCAAATGACACAACGATTTTCCTGAGTTTTCTCAACTTCCTCGACTCCCTTTATCACGTCAGTGTAGTAGAAGCAAATAGGGAGTTCCGCCCCATCGAAATATTTTTTCCAGAGCCGGGTGAATTTGTCTCTGATTTTTATGTCCATGATTTCCTCCATTTAAGGTAGGGGCAATTCATGAATTGCCCCTACGACTGACTGCCTTTTTCTTGTTCGATATGATGCCTGATATCTTTTCCCTGCACTAAATAGATGACATCCTCAGATATATTGGTGGCGTGGTCACCGATTCTTTCTAAATGCCTGGAAACCAGAATCAATTCTAAAGCCCGGGGGATGGTTGATTGATCACCCAACATAAAAGTCAAAAGCTCTCTGAAGATCTGGTCCTTCAGAGCATCGACCTCATCGTCCCGGGTCAAAACTGAACGGGCTAAATTCACGTCCCGGTTAATAAATGCATCTAAACTATCTTTTACCATCTTTTGTGTTATATCCGCCATCCGGGGTATATCGATCAAAGGTTTCAGTTGGGGCTGCTTTAACAGCACAGCAGCTCGCTGGATGATGTTTATTGCCAGGTCTCCGATCCGTTCAAGTTCGCTGTTTATCTTCATAGCCGAAGTGATAAACCTCAAATCGGTTGCCATCGGCTGCCTCAAGGCTAAAAGCCTCAAACATAACTCGTCGATCTCTATTTGCAGATGGTTCACTTTTACCTCAGACTCATTCACCTCTTTGAATAAAGATTCATCCCTTTCAGCCAGGGATTTCACCGCCTTATAGATCATCGATTCAGCCAAGCTTGCCATAAATAAAAGCTTTTCTTTAAGAGACCTAAGCTCCTCATCGAAATGTCTGTGGATTTCCATCTTTTGTCCTTTCTAAATTAGAGAGATATTGGATTGCAAAGCTTTAGGGTTGTTGAGAAAGCCTACCTTGTCATTCTGAGGGAGTCCGAATGGACGACCGAAGAATCTCTTTATTATTTTGAGGGATTCTTCGTCCACCTTCGGCGTACTCAGAATGACACTTTATTAGTTCCAGTTTTTCAACAATTCCTTTCTCTTTAACTTTGCCTTCGCGTCTTTAGAAAAGGGTAAACCTGAAGGTTTACCCTCCAAATTCTTTTATTCATACCAATCTTCATCCAAATCGACCGGTTACATAATCTTCGGTTTTTTTATCCTTGGGGTTAGTAAATATATTTGAAGTCTCATCGAACTCCACTAATTCTCCCAAAAAGAAAAATCCGGTGTAATCTGAAATCCGGGCAGCCTGCTGCATATTATGGGTTACTATTACAATGGTATAGTTTTTTTTCAGGTCTGAAATCAGCTCTTCGATTTTAGCCGTGGAGATCGGGTCCAGAGCAGAAGCCGGTTCATCCATCAATAAAACTTCTGGTTGCACTGCTAATGCCCGTGCAATACAAACCCTCTGCTGCTGGCCACCGGAAAGTTTCATGGCAGACTGGTCCAGTTTGTCTTTGACCTCATCCCATAGGGCGGCATCTCTCAAAGTTTTTTCTACAGTTTCCTCCAAAATTGCCTTGTCCGTAACCCCCTGAATCTTCAAACCATAAGCCACATTCTCAAAAATCGATTTAGGAAACGGGTTTGATTTCTGAAAAACCATTCCCACCTTTCTCCTTAATTCTGAGAGGTCAATATCTCTGGTATAAATATCTGTCCCATCAAAATAAATTTTCCCCGAAACTTTAGTTCCTGGGATCAAATCGTTCATCCGGTTCAAGCATCTTAAAAAGGTTGACTTGCCACAGCCAGATGGACCGATGAAAGCAGTGACCTGGTTTTCCTTTATACCGACAGAAATGTCTTTTAATGCCTGGGTCCTGCCGTAAAAGAAATTCAGTTTTTCGGCTGAAATCTTGGAGGAAAGATTTCCGGCCTCCTTTTCTTCAGTCTCTGGTATTTCGATTTTAGATTTTATCTTTTCATCCATCATCTTACAGCTCATGATCAGATAGTCTGTCTCATCTGTCTTCTTACTTTAGACCTGATAAATATAGCAATAAAGTTCAAAAGTAAAGTCAAAATTAAAAGAACCAAAACGGTTCCATAAAGAATCGGCTTGGTGGCTTCCACGTCCGGGGATTGGGTTGCCATCACATAGACATGATAACCCAGGTCCATAAACTGGTCAGTTGGCTTATGCGGCAGGTAGGGTAAAAAGTATGCCACACCGGTGAACATTATAGGTGCGACTTCTCCAGCTCCCCGGCTGATGGAAAGGATGGCACCGGTCAAAACTCCGGGAAGTGCCTGAGGGAGGACTACCCTGCGAATAGTCTGCCATTTGGTAGCGCCCAAAGCCAGGGAAGCTTCTCTGGTTTCTTTAGGAACCGCCCTCAAGGCTTCCTCTGCGGCAACCACAACTACTGGCAGGTTCAGAAGCGCTAAGGTCAAAGCTGCCCACAAAAGGCAGGGTTGCCCCCAGATAACTTCCAAGCCATAGAATTTGTCCATTCCCGCCCCGATGAATTGTATGAAAAATCCCAATCCAAACAGCCCGAAGACAATCGAAGGTACACCTGCCAGGTTATTCACGGCAAAACGGATCGTTCTGGTCAGGACAGATTCTGGTTTCGCATATTCGTGCAAATAGATTGCAGTCATTACCCCGACAGGTAGAACCGCTATTATCATTAAGATAACTAAAGCCACAGTCCCGAAAATTGCCGGGAAGATCCCGCCTGCGGTCATCCCCTCCCGCGGAGCTTTGGAGATAAACTCCCAGCTTATGATTTTATGTCCGTGCAGAACCACATTCCCGATTATCACAAACAAAATGGCAAAAATAATCAGGGTGGCAAGCAAGGTCAAACCGGTGAAAAATGAGCCAATCAAATTTATTCTGAATCTCATTTAAACCTTCCCCGCTAATTTCCTTTGTAATCTTCCCACCACCAGATGAGCCGAGGAATTGATAATCAGAGTGAAGACAAAAAGGGAGGCACCGATGAAAAATAGAACATTGTAATGCGCACTGCCTTGCACCACCTCTCCTAATTCTGCGGCAATTGTGGCAGACATAGTGCGGACTGAATCAAAAATGTTGGTAGATAGCATCGAGGCATTTCCGGAAGCCATTAGAACTATCATTGTTTCCCCAACCGCTCTACCCAGCCCTAAGATAATACCCGCCAGTACACCAGGCATAGCCACTGAAAGAGAAACTCGAAAGGCGGTCTGCCAGCGATTAGCTCCTAAAGCCAGGGAGGCCTCTTTCAAACTTCTGGGCACGGAGTTCAGCGAATCCTCAGCTAAAGAATAGATCACGGGGATGATGGCAAAGCTTAATGCCACCCCGGCATTGAAAGCATTCAGACGCATGGTGGAATGAAAGATGCTGTGAAAAAATGATGCCATCACCATTAAAGCAAAAAATCCCAAAACTACCGATGGGATACCCGCCAGAATCTCCACAATCGGTTTGATGAATTCTTTCAGCCTGACCGGCGCAAACTCTGAAGTATAAACGGCCGCTCCAACGGAAAGGGGAATAGAAAAAAAGAGAGCAACTATTACTACCTTAAAAGTTCCGACGATTAAAGGAATTAAGCCGTATCGGGGAAAGTCGGAAACTGGCTGCCAGATTACCGTAGAAAAGAAAAGCTTCAAACTCGCCTCTTTCTTAACCTCAGGGCTGGTAAGTACTGGCAGGGCTTCCTTGAAAATGAAAAAAAATATGAGAACAACACCCAGGATTGCCAAAAAAGAGGACAAAAAGATTATTTTTTCGATTATAAACTCAGATAAACGGAATCTTCTCTTAAGAATAATGGACTCCGCCTGCTGTTTTTTTTCAATAGTCTTCGAGTTTTCCATCTTTCTTGCTCTTAGACGGATGTTATCATCCGTCTTCCATCCTGCTGTATGATAATATCCAGCAGGAAATCCCCTCTCCCCTCGTGGGAGAGGGTTAGGGAGAGGGGAGCATTTACAAAATCTCCCTCCCCTTTATCCCCTTCCATCAAGGGAGGGGGATATAAGTCTACTTCACCGGGAAATATCCAACTTTGCTTACAATCTGCTGTCCCTGTTCAGACAGAACGAAATCGACCAGTTTCTTTATTTCGCCGGTGGGTTTGTTCCGCAGATACCAATACAAATAGCGCGATATTGGATATTTTCCGCTCTTCACATTTTCTAAGGTCGGCTCATAGCCTGGAGTCTGGCTGTCCTTTTTCACCTTACAGTATTTTACTCCCTTGGAATAAGCGGCTCCTCCATAACCGATCCCGTATTTATCTTTAGCCACCGCATTTACAATAGCCGCCGTTCCCGGAAGGGTTTGAGTCTGCGAGGCAAAATCAGCACCGGTCAAGACATTTTCTTTAAAATAAACATAAGTACCGGAGCTATTCTCTCTCCCGTAAAGTACAATTTTGGCATCCTCTCCACCTAATTCTTTCCAGTTGGTGATCTTTCCGGTATAAATTCCCTTTAATCGATCGAGGGTCAATTCAGAGACCTTGTTTTCCTCATTCAGATAAATCGATATTCCATCCCGTGCTACTGGGATCTCGACTCCGGTGGTATTAAACCGCTCTTTTAATTTATCAATTTCCGATGGCTTAATTGGTCTGGAAGCTTCACAGATGTCAGTTGAACCGTTAATCAGCGCGGCAATTCCCACTCCGGAGCCGCCACCAGTTACCTGAATGACCACCCCTGGATTCTGGCTCATGTAAATCTCTGCCCATCTTTGACCCAGAATAAGCAAAGTGTCAGAGCCTTTTACAGTAATGGTTTTTCCGGCAAAAACTGATAAGCCGGTTGCAACTGACAGAACCAGGATTATACTGGGTATTAATAGCTTTTTCATCTGTTCCTCCTGATAATATTTAAAACATGAACTGAAATTGCAAGGTAAATCTGTTGTCCTTGCGGTCGCCCGAATATTTAGTAAATAATGAATTTTCCTTAAGCTGATGAGGTATGTAATAGGCTGCAGTTATTCTGACATAAGAATCCCAGAAGTAATGCAGAGCTAAAGATAAAGTCCCGGTGGCATCATTTTTCGCATTCGAATCGGTATTCGGGTCCCAGTAGTCATATCTGGCCGCAGCTCCGAACCTGGTGAAAATATTCTGGGATACCCAGAAATACCAGCCTCTTTCATCTTTGTCATTATCCTTTGCCTGGTAATATTCCCCTCTGATACCTGTTCCGCCTAAGGGCAGAAAGTCAAGATAGACCTGGGCATCAGCTCCGTACCTTATCTTATCTTTTTCCACTGCTGGGACCGCAGCTCTAGGTGCGGAAGTCTTAATTTCGCCTGCGTCTATGATTCCATTTACATTTGCATCATACCAGATGGTTACTCCGGACACAGCCGCACTTCCGGGGAAGTAGGTTTTTCCCCAGTAGCCGGAGAGTCCGAAATCAACCGCCCCCAGCTTAACTTTAGCTCTACCAATTACATCTTTTGCTTTGGTAGGGTCAAACCAGGTGAAGTTCTTGTCCTCTATTCCATAACCCTGGAAAAGACCCGCGTTGACCTGGAGATATTTTGGTAAAACCCAGGTGAGATTTACTCCCCGGTCTCTTTCGCCTTTTAAAAGATTGTTTTCTGCCAAGCTTCTTTCGGGGAAATCTCTTTTAGAAGAAGAATATTCGATCTCATATCCGAAGGGATAGTTGAACTGTCCAAAAGTCAGCGTGAGATTATGTTTTTCGATATTCTTGTAAAGCTCAACATAAGCCTCTTTCAACGAGACTGTATTTTTTGAAGCATCAAAATAGATAACATATTTACTGGCAGAACCGGGCTGGACCGTGAACTTTATCCTGCCTCTCCGAATGTAGAAGTTATTGGCATTTAGATTTTTGGAGACATCATAACCTCCTGTCACTCCATTCTGGGAACTATCATTATATTCGTACCTTGCCTGGATGTAGCCGGATATCTTTACCCATTTCAGAATGGAAACATCACTATTAAGAGTTGCCACGTTCTCCGAAATCCCGTCTAACCGGTCTTTCATTTCCTGAAGGGCAATCTTTACACTATCATCTGGAGTCTGCGCCCAGGGTTGGTTTAAATTTATAGCTGCCAATAAAAGCAAGATCAAAAAAAATTTTGTTTTCATATTTTCTCCTTTTTTGTCTGAATTTCCAACTTTAACTCTTCAGACTTGCAGACTTAACTTCTTATACCACCTCCTGATAAAATATTTTCTCACAATTAAAAAATTTATCATTTTTTTCGACTACGAATTAAACGTTTGCCATATTACGACTGTGTTAAGCCAGTGTTAAATCTGTGTTAAAAACATTCTCGTGATAATCAGCTATGGTTAGCCGAGAAAGTTACTTGAATGGATGGATCCGTCGACCCCTGTTTAAAATGTGATATTAGTTTTAACAGAAGAAATGATAGGCCGGTTGTCCTTCACCTCGTCCCAGGGGTGTTCTCTTGCTGACTTGCCACATAAACCCGTCTGAGTTGTTGAGACTAAGTGTAAGACTAATTGAAGAATCAAAAAGAATGCCAGGCACTTCCTTAAAGTCATTTTTAAACTCCTTGGATCTAAAGTTTTTTTGAATTAGAGCACTTGTCTGCAGAATAAAAATCCTCAAGGACAGGTGCAAAATAGAGTTTACACGGGCATTAATGACAAAAATTTGTTGTCCTTCCCTTAACCTTGAGCCGCTGTTAATTCTGATTCATAAAATCTGAATCAGCCGCTTCAAATTCCTCGAATTCCTCAAGTTCCTCCGGCTCGACTGCAGGTGGTTTAATAAGGGTGTATTCACCCTCCATAATTTTTTCGACTATCTTCAGGAACTTCTCCGTGCTTAACCCCTGCAATTTGTAAGTCACCCAGCATGTTCTGGGGGGTGGCTTGCTTTTCTCTTTAGATTCAAGCATAAGTACTCTCTTGGCTTAATGGTAAACTAACTCTCGATGAAAAACATTCCAGTCAGAAACGGATCGATTGATTTTCTCGCGGCTTACCAATTCCTTGGAGCCGAGAAAGAATGGGCAGTGGCAATATTCTGCACTATGGCAGAAGCTCTTAAGTTCAAAAAGATTCGGCACCATGCCGTCGAACAGCTCAGAATCGCACATTTCTATTTTACCCTGGACCAGCTTGGGGCATTTCATTTTCTTTCACCTCCTCTAGGGATGAATCGTTTTCCTGGAATATTTTCTCAAGTAAGTCAAAGACTCTTTCAAAATCTTTGTCCTTCTTTTGTCCCGCATTAGCTAAGGACATTCCTTTTTCTTTGATCTCGCCTGTAGACGAACCGTTCTCCTCAAAGATCCTGTCCAGCAGTTCAAAAACCCACTCGGCATCATCCGGGTTAGCTTTATCCTGGATTCGTTCGTGACACATCATCTTTCATCACCTCTTTAGATGAATCGTTTTCACCAAATATTTTCTCTATCAAATAAAAGATCCACATATTTGGAGAAAACAGTTGTTTCCTCTTCATTTTCCCTGAAAACAGGTAAGTTAAAGAAACAATGGTGGCAAGTGCTATGCTCATCAGGATAAATGTCTTCATTCCTTTTCACATTCCTTGCGAATCATTTTCTCATTTGAAGGTCCATTTGAACTCGCTGAGAATAAACGATAGTTCGATTTCAATAAAATTAACTATATGTTAAATCTGTGTTAAAAAAGACTTGCTTTTTAGGAGAAGATAGGATAAGATAATCGGAGTTCAAAAAAGCTGATTATGCTGTCATAAGAAGATGTCCCTAAAATTAACTAAAGGAAGAAGCAGATGATACGTAAACTGCTGTTCGTTCTCATCCTGATTCCGGTGATTGCATTAGCCCAGGAAGAAAAGAAGGAGGATATCTGGGCGCCGTTCCGGTATTTTGTGGGCAAATGGGAAGGGACCGGAAAGGGACAATCAGGTATTTCGAAACTTCAGGCAGAAGCTAAATTTGTGCTCAATAACCGGTATCTTGAGCTTTCGGGCAAGCTCGTATTTGAACCGCAGGACAAGAGCAAAAAAGGGGAAGTGTACGAGGATATGAGTTTTTTAAGCTATGATCAGATAAGAAAGAAATATGTGCTCAGGCAGTTCAGCGCACCGGGCTTTGTAACCCAGTACATTCTGGATAGTCTTCCAACAGACGGGAAAACTTTTGTTTTCGTCTCAGAAAGCATGGAAAATATCCCTCCCGGCTGGAAAGCACGGTCTACCTATCGCATTCTGAATAAGAACGAGTTTCACCAGACTTTTGAGCTGGCTGCTCCGGGAAAAGATTATGAGTCAGTTTCTGAAAGCAATGTCAGGCGAAAGTGACAGGAGAAGGGTCAGCAGCCATCGGTTTTTCAACATCTGTCTTCTGGAAGATATTAAAAGAAAGGAGAACACAAAATATGACTAATGTTTTTTTGCTTTTGCTTTTAGGGTTCGCCACTGGAATTCTAAGCGGGATGATTGGGGTGGGGGGAGGGATAATCGTCATACCTGCTCTGGTTCTCTTGTTCGGATTCTCCCAGCATCAAGCCCAGGGAACCACTCTGGCTATGCTGGTCCCGCCGATAGGAATACTTGCCGCCTGGACCTATTACAAAGCAGGGTATGCGGATTTGAAAACCGCGGGTCTTCTATGTCTGGGTTTCTTTTTCGGTGGATTGATAGGTGCCAGGATAGCAACGGGCTTGCCAAACGTTATCCTGCAAAGGATATTCGGGGTTGCGCTGTTTCTGATTTCCCTGAAGATGATATTTGCTAAATAAGAAATCGCTTAGTTCAAATTCAACCGATCTTTTTTTGACTTGATTTTTGAAGGTAGCCGCAAGTCCTACGGTGGCTACGCCAGACGTAGTCTCCGCTAGCAGGACTTCAGCTTGCGTAATGTGATTGAAGCGTCAAACTCAGACATAAAGTCTACGCTATCGAACATTTGATATTTATGAACAGGCAAGGATGCCTGTTCCACCATTTTGGATCTACGTAACGTGAGAATTGCTTGACTTCTTAAAGATAATGAACAAGATTAAGAAAGATAAAAATAATTAATTGAAAAGGAGGTCTAAATGCGCTCTGCTAAAATCTTAATTCTGTTTGGAATAGTAATCTTTCTTACTGGCTGTGTGCCATCTCTGCATCCACTGTTTACTGATAAAGACCTGGTCTTTGATCAGGCACTTGTGGGGACCTGGGTAGATGAAGATGGAAAGAACATCTGGGAATTTAAGAAATCAGAAGAAAATTCTTATGAGCTGGTCTATACTGAAAACGAAGAACCAGCTAAATTCCAGGCGCATCTGGTCAAATTAGGGGACTTTTTGTTCCTGGATATTTTCCCCGAGGAGCCGGAGATGAAAAATGGTCTGTATAAAGGTCTGCTTATCCCAGCTCACGGTTTCTCGCGAATCTGGATAGAGGGAGACTCTGTGCGGCTGGCTTATCTGGATCCCGATTGGCTTAAGAAGATGATTAATACGAAGAAAATTAAAATCGGTCATGACTTTATTGATCAAGGCATTATCCTAACAGCTCAGACCAAAGACCTGCAGAAGTTCGCTGTCAAATACGCAGAGGATGCTAAGGCATTTTCGGTTAAGACTGAATTACATCGACAGAAATAAGGTTGACTATAAGAGTCAGGAGCACAGGGCTCCTGACCTACTAATTTAATCGTAAAGGAGGGTTCAATATGTTCAAAGAGTTCAAAGAATTTGCGATGCGGGGGAATGTGCTGGATATGGCAATCGGTATCATCATCGGTGCGGCTTTTGGTAAGATCATTACCTCACTGGTGAGTGACGTGATAATGCCGCCGATAGGATTGCTCCTGGGTAAGTTAGATTTTTCAAACCTTTACATTAACCTATCCGGGCAGCCTTATGCCTCGCTGGCAGCGGCTAAAGCTGCTGGCGCATCTACAATTAATTACGGTTTGTTCATCAACACGGTGATCGATTTCATTATTGTGGCTTTTGTAATTTTCTTACTGATCCGGCAGGTGAATAAATTGAAACGCCAGCCAGAAGTTGCTGCCGCAGTTCCCACAACCAAAGAATGCCCGTATTGTCTGTCAGTCATCCCGGTCAAAGCAGTTCGCTGCCCGCACTGCACGTCGGAATTGAAGTCGGCATAAAAATGTAGGTGCACTTGTTCAGCCAACGGCGGCAAGCCCTTATTAAAAATCAACGTCCGGGATAAACCCGGACGCTATCAACAAAAAAAGAAAGATTCTTCGTCCCCTACGGGGACTCAGAATGACCGGAGATGTAGGGGCACGGCATGCCGTGCCCCTACCTGTTTATTCCACCCAGAGCTTGGTTAAGCTCCAGGTCTGATATTCCTCATTGTAGGTCAACTGGAAAAAGTTGGAAGCAGAGTCAGTGACTGAAAAATGCCAGCACCTTTTTTCGCCCAGATCGCTTTTCCATTTATTTTCCAGGCGTAAAATTTTATAGGTTTTTTCCTTCCACCTGAATTTCAGGGGCAATATCTTACCTTTCTGGAATAGGGCTATTACCTCCACCTGTTCATCGATGTCCTGATACATAAAAGAAAGGTTCAAAAGTTCAAGGTTTAAGGATTCAAACGACCTCACCCCAGCCCTCTCCTTAAAAGGAGAGGGGGAAAGCCTTTGCTACCACCTATGACCTACTACCCATCACCTGTATTTCCTCAGCAGCCCGATGACTTTGCCGGCGATGAAAAAGTCAGGGGTTCTCTTCTCCACGACTATGGGACCGTACTCCGGATTGGCTGGCTCCAGCCTGACTTTATTTTTCTCAGGAAAATACCTTTTCACAGTTGCCTCATCGCCGATCATTGCCACGACTATCTCTCCTTTGTCTGCGGTGTTCTGCTGCTGGGCTAAAACGTAGTCTCCATTTAAAATCCCAGCATCCCGCATACTGTCTCCGACCACTTTTAAGAAGAAAATCCCATCCCCGGGAAAAAGAGTTCTGTCTATCCCTATGCTCCCCTCAACATTCTCAACTGCCAGGACCGGCAATCCTGCGGATATCCTTCCCAGCAACGGGACCGAGACTAAGGCAGGCTTAACCCGGCCGATTGAGCTGCTGACCGACCTCAAAACCTCAATCCCCCTGGAAAGCAGAGGTTTCCTGCGGATATAACCTTTGGCGCTCAAAGCGGATAGGATTGCCCTTACGCCATTGGTGGAGGCGATCCTGAATTTCTTGCCTATCTCCCTTATGGTTGGCGGGAAACCGTTTTTCTCCGTCGTTTCGGAGATGAAATCAAGTACCTCCTTCTGCCTTCTGGTCAATTCTTTCATCTCTCCTCCCTTGAAAAAAAATCTAAAGTCTAAGATTGCGTAGGGGTGGAGCTTGTCTCCACCCTCATCTGCTAAGTATACTGCACATTAGTGCAGTTGTCAAGAAAAAAATGAAAAAAATGATAAAAAGGATTCAAGGGATCAAAAGAAAGTAAAGTAAGACAAGAAAAAGAAAACAAGAAATGGGGGATTTGGGATAGGAAAAAATAAGGGAGGGGTTTTTCCCCTCCCGGTTTTCTTATTTTCAGCCTGAGTAATTATTGAGGTAAAATTTCTATTTATTTCCTCTTAACGTGTTTCTCTGAGCTTCTTCCATATCAATCTGCTGCTTTAATCCGGAAGCATGACCCTCAGAGAGTTTCTCCAGGACTTTTATCTGCTGTCTGGCCTTATCAGTCCTTCCTCTTTCCAGATAGACCAGGCCCAAATCATATTGGGCAGCGGTGTCGTTTGGATGTGCTTTAACTGCCTGTTGATATTCCAGGAGAGCCAGATCATAATAAACACCCCGCAGATTATAGAAAGCAAGAGCATTAGAGGTATCTTTTTCCACTATTTTTTTGTACGGTTCGATTGCCTTTTCCGGAGTGGTGCCCTTCTTGTAGAATACCTGTTTGCCATCGTCTTTATAAAGGTAGGAATTGTCTATCTGAGAGGCTTTAGTCCAGGCAAGGACTCCCTCAGTGTAATATAACGCACCGAGGACATAATGTAGCTTGGGATATTTCGGGTCGAGCTTGCCCACGGCTTTGTATTCTCTTAAGGCATCGTCGAAAAGCTTTTTGTGCTGGTAAAAAGTTCCCAGATGGTAATGGGCTTCCACCCATTTCGGCTCAAGCCTGATAGCCTCTTTCATTTCCACTATGGCTTTGGATAGTTCGTCTTTACTGAGTTTTTTAGCTTCGTCGAAATGTTTCTGAGCTTCCTTGCTCACTCCGAAGGCTGAGATGGGAACTAATGACAGAAGAATCACAGGTACTAACCAGGCAAATCTTCGGACAAAGGACATACACTCTCCTTTCAAAAAGGTTCAAAGGTTGATATAATATACGAAAGTTTAGTTTTAGGCAATTGGATTTTACGATTAAAGATAGAATTTTGAGTACTGTCTGCCGTTTTCACCCAGAAGGGATAATCGTCAGGAAATAACTCCTTAGACCCCAATAATAATGAAGAGCCACTGGAGTGTAAAGCTTCAGCTTTACCTTAATGGTGGGCAGATTGCTTTATCCACAAGTTCGCAATGGCCACAAAATGCTAAGGATTTTCTTGACAACTGAATTGGCTGAACATAGATTCAGAGTTGTGATGAAACGAAATTTCCAACTTAACCTTTAAAAATCGAGGGAGGTATGAACTTAGAGCTGAAGAAAATCGATATCTGGTCCTGCATAAAAATATCCTTTATCCTGTACGGTATTTTCGGTTTAGCTATCGGAATATTTTATGCTATTCTTTTAACCTTTTTGGGAGGTGTCCTGAGTAGTTTTGGTGGAAAGGATTTTGGCTCTTTCGGCGGACTTTTCACGGGCTTCTTAGGGATCTTCGTGGCTTTTTTCCTGGCCATATTCTACGCGGTGATAGGCTCAATTTTCACAGCGATATTCGCCTGGCTTTATAACGTTTTTGCAAAAATTGCAGGAGGCATCAAGTTCGAGTTTGAAGGTGAGAAGACTGGGCTGAAAGGTGAAGAATCTCCGGCAAGTTTTAAGTATGAATAAAGAGATCAGAGTAAGGATTGCACCCAGCCCATCAGGATACCTGCACGTCGGCACAGCAAGGATGGCGGTATGCAACTGGCTTTTCGCCAGGCACAATCAGGGTAAATTCATCCTGAGGATTGAGGATACGGATATTGCCCGGTCTGATCCCCAGATGGTCGAGGTTATCTTGGAGAGCCTGAAATGGCTGGGTTTGGACTGGGATGAGGGTACCTATTATCAATCCCAGAGGATGGAGTTTTATAAGAAATATGCTCAGATACTTCTCGAAAAAAATAAAGCCTACTTCTGTTACTGCACTCCAGAAACTTTAAAGAGAAAAAGGGAAGAGGCTGCTCAAAAAAAAATAAACTGGGTGTATGACCGCACCTGCTTGAAATTATCTGAACAGGAAAAAGCAGAACTGGAAAGAAAAAACACTCTGAAAGCTGTGCGCATTTTCATTCCGGAAGGGGAGACTTCCTTTTATGATATAGTCTATAAGGACTTGAAAAAGGAGAACAAGGAGCTGGATGATTTCGTGATTTTGCGTTCGGATTTCAGGCCCACTTACAATTTTGCCTGCGTGGTGGATGATCTGGATATGAGAATTTCTCATGTGATCCGGGGAAATGACCATATCGCCAATACCTTCAAGCAGGTTTTGCTCTACCGAGCTCTGGGTGCGGAGATGCCTTCTTTTGCTCACCTGCCATTGAATCTGGCAATGGATCGGCAGAAAATCTCCAAGCGAAAAGGAGCGGTGGCTATAACCGACTACAGAGATGTCGGTTTTCTGTCTGAGGTTATGGTCAATTTCCTGGCAATCTCAGGCTGGTCTCCAAAGGATGAAAGAGAGATAATGACAAGAGAAGAGCTGATTCAGTCTTTTTCCTTAGAAGGTGTCAGCCAGGCTAATCCAATTTTCGATATGCAGAAATTAGAGTGGATGAACGGTGAATATATCCGGGCTTATGATAACGAAAAGCTCTTAGACCTTATTATTCCTTTCCTGATTCAGGAGAATTTGATAACTTCCAAGACGGCGAAGGAAAAGAGAGAGTGGCTTTTGAAATATATCCCGCTCTTTAAAGAAAGAGCTAAGACGTTGAAAGAATTTGCAGAGAGAGGGAAATACCTTTTTTCGTACGACTTCCAATATGAGCCGAAGGCAGTGAGTAAAACCTTCAACTCAATTGAGGTCGCTGATAGACTGAATAAATTTGCCGAAAGGATATCTTCTTTGGATGATTTCAAAAAAGAAAAAATCGAAGATGCCCTGCGCAAATTAGCAGAGGAATTGAAAATTGAGCCGGCACCTTTGATCCATGCGGTTCGTTTGGCAACTACCGGGGTCTCAGGTGGGCCACCGCTTTTTGATATCTTAGAACTTTTAGGAAAAGAAGAAGTGATAAAAAGGATTCAAAAAGCAGTAGAGTTTATTCAAACCAGGTAGCCGCAACCTTTAGGTTGCGTTACGTAGGCTAAAGTCTGCGGCTACCCTCGCTTATATAGAAACCGTATATGCAATAATCGACCAACACTGAAAGTCGCGTAGGGGTGGAGCTTGCCTCCACCCGTTGCAGGAAGCGTAGGTCAGGAGCCCCGTGCTCCTGACAAGACCAAAGAAATGTTTGACCTGCAAATCCAATTTGACAATAGATGAATATTAGACTGTATCATATTAGTGATAAGCCAGGGATTAAACTGTTTGATCCCCGACCTGCATTACACCCGAGTGCCAAGCAAAAAGGCTTGATGGTGTGGGCTATTGATTTTGAGCATCTGCACAATTATCTGCTCCCGCGAGATTGCCCCAGAGTGACCTTTTTTGCCGCACCAAACAGTGCTCCTGAAGATGTAAAGAGGTTAATGGGCGGAACTTCTGCAAAGCATGTTGTTGCCATAGAAGCTGGTTGGTTGCCTGAGATTCAAAAGCAACGTCTATACCAATATGAGTTCGACCCTAAGGACTTCACTCTGGTTGACGAAGTTGCGGGCTACTGGATTTCACGTAAACCGGTCATTCCCATCGCTGAGATTAAAATGGATAGTATTCTTGCTGCGTTATTAGAACACGATGTCGAGCTGAGAATTATGCGGTCATTGTGGAAGTTAAGAGATGCTGTAATAAATTCTACACTTGGGTATTCCATCATTCGCATGAACAAAGCTCAGGCTCCGCCGGAAGGCTATGCGGCTTATCACCCATTGCCCTAACTGAGTCTGCTTATCTAAAGGAGGAGAAAAATTTGAAATTGAAAAATTCTAACTGAAAGTCGCGTAGGGGTGGAGCTTGCCTCCACCCGTTGCAGGAAGCGTAGGTCAGGCGCCTTGTACACCTGACGCTATTTTGAGATGAAGAGGTTTTTGAACTCACCCCCATACCCCCTCTCTTAGAAAGAGAGGGGGACTTAAGGGGGTGAGTTTAGCAGAGATAGGTCAAGAGCTCTGTGCTTCTGACATTAAATCTATCAGGTGCCTTAGGCACCTGACCTACTTTTTGTTATCTATAAAAGAATAGCGGAAAAACTATATAGGCTATGAAATTGTTCACCATATGGAATAATATCGCTGGATACAAGCTGTTGAACTTTAAGTAGAGATATGCAGGGATGAATGACCAGAAGAAGATAAAGACCATTATCCCAGGTCCTAAGGAGAGATGAACACTGGTGAAGATCAAAGCTGAAAGAAGAAAAGCAAATATTGGCTTTTTCATTCTCTGGAGAAATGCTGTAAATATATAACCTCTAAAAATAATCTCCTCAACTATAGGACCTATAAATACTGCGAAAATCAGGGTTAATATGACATCGAAACCAGAAGCCAGTCTGAGCGGAGTAACTTTTTCAGCTTTCCAGAACATACTTACATCAAAAGTCTTTAGAAGAGCTTCAATGGATGGGTAAATAATGAAAGAAAGAATCACACCAACTAATGCATAAACCAAAGCACTGAGAGAAAGTTTCTCCTTTAGGCCAATATCTTTTAAATTCTGCCCTCTTTCTTTTAACTGTAAATAAAGGACTCCAACAGCGATGAGTGTGCCTATACAATAAAGGCTGATGGCAAAAATGGAGAAATCGTTAATACCCCAGTTAGTAACAACTTTTTCCGGTGCGCCCCGGGCTGAAGCGGCGATGATTCCAATAACCAGTGAGGTAAAGATAAGTCCAAACCAGGCTAAATAAATCTCCTGCAAGCTTAATTTATTTTCTTGAGGGGTTTGATTCTCCATTTTTATCTTCCTTGATATAAATTACGAAAAAGATAAAGGAAGGTTTCATTTAAATTGTTCTTGCTCTCTGGCAGATGTTATCATTTAATCTGCTGAATGATAACACCCAGCATGAGCGGAAATATCTATGATAGAGACCAGAGAAAACAGTCGAAATCTATAGTGTCGCTTTTGTCGAATTTTATACCTTCTCTCTTTAACAATCCCTTTTGAATCTCATAACCCTGGTTTGGCGTTAGAGATA
>Ga0315289_10004195_pt1 | contig 21547 bp, 14 predicted proteins | sample YL17G11_40_MG_FD_203452 | JGI IMG/M metagenome (GOLD analysis project Ga0315289, IMG submission 203452) | Sediment microbial communities from Yellowstone Lake, YNP, Wyoming, USA - YL17G11_40 | ecosystem: Environmental > Aquatic > Freshwater > Lake > Sediment | place: USA: Wyoming | collected... | reverse complement strand
ACTCCAGAAGAAAGATTATTGTTAGCGATTTTTGGGGAAAAAGCCAAGAATGTTAAAGATACGTCATTAATAATGGAACATGGCAAAAAGGGAAGAGTAATAGGTATTAAAATATTTGCTCCAGAATTAGGCCATAAATTAGAACCAGGTATTGTTAAAAGAATACAAGTTGAGGTGGCTCAATGGAGGAAAACAACAGTTGGAGATAAATTAGCAGGCCGCCATGGAAACAAAGGCATTGTTTCTGTTATTCTGCCAAAAGAGGAAATGCCATTTTTAGAAGACGGCACTCCTATTGATATAGTTTTAAATCCTTTATCTGTTGCTTCCAGAATGAACTTAGGACAAATTCTGGAAACTCATTTAGCTTGGGCTGCCCATAAATTAGGATACAGGGCAGTAACCCCATCATTATCAGGAGCTAAAGAAGAAGACATTAAAGCAGAATTAAAAGCGGCTGGATTGCCAGAAAATGGCAAAGCAGTTTTATTTGACGGCAGAACAGGAGAAAGGTTTCCCGAAAAAGTGACTGTTGGATATATGTATGTAATGAAACTGGTGCATATGGTATCTGATAAGATTCATATGCGCTCTATTGGTCCTTATTCATTGATTACCCAGCAGCCATTAGGAGGAAGATCTCAGTTTGGAGGACAGAGATTTGGAGAAATGGAAGTTTGGGCTCTAGAAGGATATGGGGCAGCTCATACTTTGCAGGAAATGCTGACCATAAAATCAGATGATGTTTTAGGCAGAGCAGCTGCATATCAATCAATTCTTAAAGGAAGAAAGATTGAAACTCCTAACATCCCAGCTTCATTTTCTTTATTAGTTAATGAGCTTAAATCTTTGGGATTGAATATAGAACTTAAATTAAAAGAAAGAGAGGAGCCTTTAGAAAGGTCAAGAAAAGATGATAAAGAATAAACAATTTTAAACATATGAAAGTTGAAGATATATATTCAATAAGAATAAAGCTGGCCTCTCCTGAAAATATTCTTTCTTGGTCTAATGGAGAGGTTACTAAACCAGAAACTATTAATTACAGAACCCAGAGAGCAGAAAAGGATGGTCTTTTCTGCGAAAAGATTTTTGGTCCAGAAAAAGATTACCAGTGCTATTGCGGAAAATACAAAGGGATAAGATACAAGGGAATTATTTGCGACCGCTGCGGAGTAGAAGTTACTCACTCAGCTGTCAGACGAGAAAGAATGGGCTATATCAGATTAGCTACCCCTTGCGCTCACATCTGGTTTTTAAGAGGCGTTCCTTCAAGAATGGGAATGGTTTTAGATATTCCTTCCCAGCGCTTGGAAAAAGTCATTTACTTTGCCGCCTATATTATTACTAGTGTTGATGAAGAGGCCAAACAAAGAGTTTTAGAGGATATTGATAAAGAATTTAAAGATAAGCTCAAGGAAGCTAAAGCAGGCAAAGAAAAAGCTAAAGAGAAATTAGACAGGATAAAGGCTTTAAAAGATATGGCCTTAAAGGAAGTGGAAGAAATCAAGTCAATGAAAATTCTTTCAGAGATTGAATATATAGATTACTCAATGAAATATGGCCATGTTTTTGAAGCAGGTACTGGAGCAGAAACCTTAAGAAAGATATTTGAGGATATTAATATAACTGAGTATATAAGAAAGCTGGAAGAGAAAAAGAAGACTTTAATCGGGCTTGAAGCTAGAAAGTTTTTAAGAAGAATCCAGATGCTTAAAAGAATGCAGAAAAATTCTATCAGACCTGAATGGATGTTTTTAACAATGTTGCCAGTATTGCCTCCAGCCCTAAGACCAATGGTTCAATTGGATGGAGGCAGATATGCTTCATCTGATTTAAATGATTTATATAGAAGAGTAATTAACAGGAATAACCGTTTAAAATATCTTTTGGAAATCAGCGCTCCAGAAGTAATAGTTAGAAATGAAAAAAGAATGCTTCAAGAAGCTGTTGATGCTTTAATAGATAACAGCATGAGAAGCGCTCACACTACCACTGCTTCAACTGGCCAGAGAAGACTGCTTAAGTCTTTGGCTGATATGCTTAAAGGAAAGCAAGGCAGATTCAGGCAGAATCTTTTGGGCAAAAGAGTAGATTATTCAGGAAGATCTGTGGTTGTTGGCAACCCAGATTTAAGGTTTAGCGAATGCGGATTGCCTAAAAAACTGGCTCTGGAAATCTTTAAACCTTTTGTTATTGCCAAGCTTTTGGAAAAAGAAATTATCTTTAATGTCAGACAAGCATCTCATTTGATTGACCAGCAAACAGAAGATGTCTGGGCAGCGCTTGAAGAAGTTATTGAAGGCAAGATGGTGCTTTTAAACAGAGCTCCTACCTTGCATAGATTAGGTGTTCAGGCATTTAAGCCGCGTCTGGTAGAAGGAGAAGCAATTAGAATTCATCCTTTGGTTTGCGAAGCATTTAATGCTGACTTTGACGGAGACCAGATGGCAGTATTTTTGCCCTTATCAGAAGAAGCCCAGTCAGAAGCCAAGAATATTATGGCTTCAAGCTTAAATCTGTTAAAACCAGCAACAGGTCTTTCTATTGCTTCGCCAAGACAAGATATGGTTTTAGGATGCTACTGGCTTACCAGATTAGTGCCAGGCAGTACAGGAGAAGGAAAAATATTTTCTGAATCTAGTGAAGCTAAAATGGCTTTGAACAAAAAGATTATTGATATGAGAGCGCCAATAAAAGTTTTGACTGAAAATGGATTGTTAGACACAAGCGTTGGCAGAATAATCTTTAATGAAGCTTTGCCAAAAGGATTTCCATATCAGAATGAATTGATTAATTCAAAAAGAATAAAGGAATTATTCAATGTCATTATCCACAAATATGATAATCAGACCACTTGCGATGCTTTGGATAATGTTAAAAAGCTTGGTTTTGAATATGCTACTTTATCTGGTTTAAGCTGGGGCATGGATGATTTGCAGGTTCCAAAAGAGAAAAAAGGATTAGTAAAAGTGGCAGAAGAAGAAGTACATAAGATTGAAGACTATTTTAAAAGAGGATTTTTAACCTCAGAAGAAAGAACAGCTCAGATTATTGAAGTCTGGCAAAGAACCAAATCAGAGATACAGAGATTAGTTCCAAAAGCCCTTCCTGAAAATGGAACAGTATTTGCTATTGTAGATGCTGGAGCAAGAGGAAGCTGGTCTCAGCCAGTGCAAATGGCTGGCATGAAAGGATTGGTTATCAATCCTTCAGGCCAGATTATTGAACTGCCTGTTATCAGCTCTTTTAAAGAGGGATTTGGTGTTTTGGAATATTTCATTTCTACTCATGGAGCTAGAAAAGGTACTGCTGATACAGCTTTAAGAACTTCCACAGCAGGTTATCTTACCAGAAGACTTATTGACGTTGCTCATGAGGTAATTGTTACTGAGCATGATTGCGGGAACAAAGAAGGCATTGAAGTATTTAGAAAAGACAGCGATGAATTAGGCCAGGATTTCATGTTTAAAATAGCTGGCAGAGTAGTTTTAGAAGAAGTTAAAACCGGAGATATTGTTGTTAAAAAAGGAGATATTATCAGCTGGGAAATAGCCAGAAAAATATCTGATGATAAAACAATAGAGAAAATGAGAGTCAGATCTCCTTTAAGCTGCAAAACCAGACAAGGAATTTGTCAGCTGTGCTATGGTCTTAATTTAACCAATAACAAGATAGTTGATTTTGGAGAAGCAGTAGGCATTATTGCTGCTCAGTCAATTGGAGAGCCAGGAACCCAGTTAACCTTAAGAACATTCCACACTGGTGGAGTAGCAGGAGTAGGAGATATTACCCAGGGCTTGCCAAGAGTTGAAGAAATATTTGAAAGAAGAGTGCCAAAAGGAGAAGCTATTATGGCTTTAGCTGATGGTGTTATTACAGAAATTGATGATAAGCTGATTAAGATAAAAACCATTGAGAAAAAGGATGTAAAGAAGAAGAAAAGCGCTGTTAAAAAACCAGAAGAAATAGTTTACAAATTAGCGCCAAAGCAACTTGTCAGAGTGAAAAAAGATCAGATTGTTGAAGCCGGAGACAGTTTAACAGAAGGAAGCCTTGATCCTAAAAAGCTTTACAAACTGACTGGCAGGTCAAAAACCCAGAATTATCTTATTAATGAAGTACAAAAGATTTATGCTTCGCAAGGCGTGTCTATTCATGACAAGCACTTAGAAGCTATTGTTAAACAAATGTTTTCCAGGGTAAGAGTTAGAGATGAAGGAGATAGTGATTTTGCTCCAGGAGAAGTAGTAGAATTAGCTTTGATTCTTGATAAAAACGATGAGCTTAAAAAAGATGATAAAAAGCAGGTTGCTTTTGATGAGATATTGCTTGGCATATCTAAAGTAGCTTTAACTACTGATAGTTTCTTATCAGCTGCTTCTTTTGAAGAAACATCAAGAGTTTTGATAAAAGCATCTTTGGAAGGCAAAGAAGATGATTTAAGAGGCTTAAAAGAGAATGTAATCATTGGCAAACTTATCCCTGCTGGAACAGGACTGAAAAAGAAAGTATAATGGATTAAAATGTCCAGAAGAAAGGGCAAAAAATCCAAAGCGAAGAATTTCAAACAAAACAGCAAGCCAAGAATACCAGATACAGCTAGAAACATTATTCTGGCCGGCTTGTTTCTCTTTTTGGCTTTGTTTTTTCTGTTATCGTTTTTTAAGCTGGCTGGTTTTATCGGCCGTTTTAGTTTTAACTCTTTTAATCAATTGTTTGGCAGAACAATATATATTTTCCCTGTTTTATTTATCTTAGCTGGCATAGTGTTTTTAAGCTCTAAGCTGACTCATAAAAAAATCATTATCATATCTTTGATTTTCTTCTTAATAGGATTGAGCGGATTTTTAGCTACTCTGGATGCAAAAATATCTTCACAACAAAGCTTTGCATATTCTGCTAATGGAGGATGGTTAGGAGCAGGTATTAGTTGGCCATTATTAAAAGCATTTGGTTTTTGGGTAGTTGAAATAATATATTTGATTGTTTGTCTGGCAACAATATTTTTGACCTGGAAATTCTTAAGGCCAGCTAAAGAGAAAAAAGAAATTGAAGAAAAAGAAATATCTGTAAAATCTGAAGTAGAGAAAAAGTTTAATATCAAAAAAGTATTTGCTCCTAATTTTAAAGTTAAAAATGTTGATGAGCCATTACCCGTTGTGCTTCAACCCAAACAGGATAAAGCTTTACAATTGAAACCTAATTTAATTCCAGGACCAGCAAAAATAGCTGAAGGAGGAAAGCTGCCTCCTTTGGATTTGCTTGAAGCTGATAAGGATAAAGCTACTGCCGGAGATATAGAAACATCTACCCAGATTATTAAAAGAACTTTAGAAAACTTTGGCATTAATGTAGAAATGTCAGGGGTAAGCGTTGGTCCAACAGTTACCCAATATACTTTTAAACCAGCAGAAGGGATAAAGCTTTCTAAAATTACTGCGCTAAATAATAATCTGGCTTTGGCTTTAGCAGCTCATCCAATCAGGATTGAGGCTCCTATTCCTGGAAAATCTCTTGTTGGCATAGAAGTTCCTAATCAAATCAGAGCAATGGTCAGATTAAGAAATTTAATAGGTGATCCAGAATTCCAGAGCCCGCAAACAGCTTTAAATTTTGTTGCTGGAAGAGATGTTATTGGCACTCCTGTTTTTGCTGATTTGGCTAAAATGCCTCATTTACTTGTTGCTGGTTCTACTGGCACAGGCAAAACCATTGGCTTAAACAGCATTCTTTTAAGTTTGTTATATAATCACACTCCAGCTACTTTAAGATTAATTTTAATTGATCCTAAAAGAGTAGAGTTTTCTGCTTACAATGATTTGCCGCATTTGTTGGGCCCAGTAGTATTTGATGCTAACAAGACCGTGGGAGTGTTAAGATGGCTGATAGGAGAGATGGAAAAAAGATTTGAAATGTTATCTGAAGTAGGAGCTAGAAACATTAACTTTTACAATGCCAAGATAGACAAGAATGGCAGATTTAAAAAAGAAGGATTGCAAACAATGCCCTACATTGTTTTAGTTATTGATGAATTAGCAGATCTTATGGCTGCCAGAGGCAGAGATGTTGAAGCAGGCATTGTTAGATTAGCTCAAAAAGCCAGAGCAGTAGGCATACATTTACTATTAGCCACTCAAAGGCCTTCAGTAGAAGTTATTACTGGTTTAATCAAAGCTAACATTATTGCCAGAATGGCTTTTCAAGTTGCTTCACATATTGATTCCAGAACAATTCTTGATTCTGCTGGAGCAGAAAAACTTTTAGGCAATGGAGATATGTTATTCTTGTCTTCAGTAATTGCTAAACCAAGAAGAGTACAAGGAGCATATGTTGCTGAAAAAGAGGTTTTAAAAGTAACAGAATTCATTGCTCACAACCAGTCAGTATCAGGCATTGATGAACTATCCCAGTCTTTAGAAGAAGCTTTAGAAAAGCCAATGCTAGAAGATGGATCTATGAGCACAGGAGGTTATGCTGGGGATGATGATCCTTTGTATGAAGAAGCTAAAAGACTGGTATTAGAAACCAAGAAAGCTTCTGCCTCATTCCTTCAGAGGCGTTTAAGGGTAGGCTACGCCCGCGCTGCAAGGCTACTTGACATATTAGAGGATAAAGGAGTAATCGGGTCTGCCCAAGGCGCTAAGGCTCGTGATGTATTTGGAGGGACAGAAGAAGAGATTGAAGGGGGAGCAGCTACTTTTGCAGATGATAAGGATGAGAAAAAAGGCTTTGGCAAGGATTATAATGAAGAAATAGATTAAAATTAATTAAAAACATGTCTAAATCAGCTATCATATCGTTATTTATCCTAGGAGCAATAATTATTGCTGGAGTGTTAGTTTGGCAGTTGGGGTATTTACCAATGAGTTCAAACGTACCAAATCCTGCTGCCTGTACCCAAGAAGCTAAAATCTGTCCTGATGGTTCTTCTGTTAGTCGTACTGGTCCTAATTGTGAATTTGCAGAATGTTCTGATATTAATCCATTGGGAGATAATATACCATCAGATAATATTGCAGACTGGGCGACATATAAAAATGAAGATTTTGGGTATATAGTACAATACCCAAAAGACTTATTCGTTACGTCACAGGACTATTATAAAACCTATGAAGATTGGTCATTACTTCATGGTCTTCTTTTGAGATCTGTAGATAGAGAGCTTCCTATTGATTGGATGATACGTGTTCATAAAGACGAAGACAAAACTCTTCAAGAATGGATTACTAGTACTGGTAATATTCGTAGCACAGACAATATAATCCCAATTACAATTGATGGGTTTGAAGGAAGAAGAATCAGCTGGGTAGACGAAGAACAAGATTTAACTATTATATACGTGGCCAAAGGGGATTTTATATATGATATTGCTGGCGCTAATAGTAATCATCCAGGAGGGCACGACGAAGAGGTTATTTATGATTCCGTCCTGTTCGAGAAAATGCTTTCTACCTTTAAATTTATTAATTAAAAATTAAAAAAATGGCTAAGAAAAAAGAAAAACCAGAGATAAATAATTTAAATGAAGCAATTGATGAGATAAGGCGTCAGTTCGGAGACGGAGCAATAATGCGTCTTAATGAAATGAAAGAGCAGGATGTAGATGCTATTCCTACAGGCTCTATCTCTTTAGACACTGCCCTAGGAGTAGGAGGATTGCCAAGAGGAAGAATTGTAGAGATATTTGGTCCTGAAGCTTCAGGAAAAACAACAGTATCTTTGCATTGCGCTGCTCAGGCCCAGAAACAAGGAGGAGTAGCAGCTTTTATTGATGCTGAACATGCCCTTGATCCTGCTTATGCTAAAAGAATAGGGGTAAATGTTTCTGAATTGCTCATATCTCAGCCAGATTCAGGAGAGCAGGCTTTGCAAATTGCTGAAAATCTTGTTAGATCAGGAGCAGTAGATATTATCATCATTGATTCTGTGGCCGCTTTAACCCCTAGGGCAGAAATAGCTGGAGACATGGGAGATCAGCATATAGGGCTGCAAGCCAGATTAATGAGCCAGGGATTAAGAAAGCTATCAAGCATAGTTGCTAAAACAAAAACAATAATAATCTTTCTTAATCAGACCAGAATGAAGATAGGGATTATGTTTGGTAATCCTGAAACAACTCCAGGAGGATTAGCTTTAAAATTCTATGCTTCAACCAGAATCAGGTTGCAGCCAAAAGCCAAGATAAAGCAGGGAGATACTATTATTGGCACAATGGTTGAAGGCAAGGTTATTAAAAACAAAGTAGCTCCTCCTTTTAGAATTGCTGAATTCAGCATTTATTATAATGAAGGCATTTCTTATCTTGGAGACTTGGTTAATGCTGGAGTTAAATTCGGAGCAATTAAAAAGAGCGGCAGCTGGCTGGAATTTGAAGGAGAGAAATTAGGCCAAGGGACTGATGCTACCAAGAAATTCTTAAAAGAGAATCCTAAATTGATTGATAAAATCAAGAAACAGATATTTGCTAATGCTAAAGCAGCAGATGTAATGCCGCAATAATATATCAATGCAAAATCCGCCCTTAACAGCGGATTTTGATTTGTATCATTATTTTTTACACTGCACGTAGGCACAACCATCAGAAACCCAACAAAATGAAGAATTGCAATGGAATTCACAATACCAGCCATTGCCGCTTTTATAACTTTTCTCCACATGATTATTGGGCATAGGCATACATTTTCCTGTTTCAACAGTTTCATTAGTTGCACAGGTTCTGGCTATGCTCTTTTTTACATATCCGCATGAGGAGCTACCAGTGCACGATCCTGGAGCACATGGTTTCCAGGTTAAAACAACAGGAATCTTGTTAAAGGTTGCAGTAACATTCTTAGCGCTGTTCATTGTTACGGTGCAGGTTGTGTTTGTTCCAGAGCATGCTCCTGACCAGCTAGCAAAAGAAGAACCTGAATCAGGAGAAGCTTTTAAAGTTACTTGTGAATTAGCAGCATAATCTAATTTACATCTGGTAGTATTGCTGTTAGTACAATTGATCCAATATATCCCAGCTGTATCCATGACTTGTCCAGTTCCTGTCCCTGATAGAATTACAGATAAAGCATAGGGTTTAGGGCATTTAGTATTATCCCAGCCAGAAGCTGTGCAAACAGCAGAAGAGCAGAATTTATCAAGACTTGTTTGATATGTGCAGCCATTTTGATTACAGTTTCGCTGGTAATAGCAAGCATTGCCGGAAACTTTAAAAGGTGAGCAGGGGACTATGTTTTTACAATTACCTACATACCAACCACTGCCTCCACATTTAACATCGCAACCATAACTACACTGACTGCCAACAATTTTATCAGAATAAAATGAATAACTTACTGGTTTGTTGCTGTCAGTAACAAGTTCGCATTTGGAATTACATCCATAACAAGTGTTTTGCAGTATCCAGCTATAATTGGGTTCTTTTTCGTCGCATTTTGCGTCCGCACCGCAATCTTTTTCGCACTTAGCTGGGTTTTCACAGGCATCGGTTTTATTATTATTGCAGCTTGGGCAGCCTCCATTAACAGTAATAGTTGTTGGTGTACCCTCGAAAGATGATCCATCCTTGTCAATACAGTGCACAATAGCAGTAAAACCTCCAGCCTTTTTGAAAACGTAATCTATAGAAGCAGTGCAGTTTGTGCAGGGAGATTCAGATAGATTCATATAACCGACCGGCGAGCCATTTATTTTTAGGGCGCAAGTGACTATTTCTTTACCATAATCAATTATGGCAGAGAATCGCTGGCCTTGATTAGTTTTCGCGGCAGTAGGTTGAATCACGCCGATATTAGATGGCACTGGAGAAACTATAATATCGACTGCTTTTCCCGTACTTGTATTCCCGGCATCATCAGAGCATTGGGCATAAAGCGAATATTTGCCCTCTCTTAAAAAAGTTATCTTTGAATTAGCCGTGCATTTATGGCAGGGGAAAACAGAAAAATTCATCAAACCATAAATACTATATTCGTTATCAGAATCATTTGGTCCGTTGATCATTAAGTTGCAATTTGCGATTGTATTATTGTCAGAAATCTGTACAAAAAAATTTGTTTCAGATTCTTTTCTGGTTGACAAGGGAGCGATTCGCCCTATAACAGGGGCAATAGTATCCTGGGTAGCATTGCCAGAAATTGATATGCATCTATAATTAGCATCGAAACCTCCTAATTCATCGTTGGAATCATCACAGTCTTTCTCCGACCTACAATTGACAGGGCAACTTAAGGGCTTGGCATCTGAGATCCCCCAACTACAATAATCATCTTTGTCTTTATCAACACATCTAATTTGCAATTGCGGTTGGGAGGTGATTTCAACCGGCGGCTTTATGATCATTAACGAGGTAAAATAACCAATCGCGTCAGCTAATTTTTTTTAACTTCGTATAGCCTTTTTCTCCCCAATTAGTTCCCCAGCTATTTTTAAATACCCATACTGGCCATTTGTCTTGATCAGTATAATATCCCACTAAAATCATGTCGTGTCCTATACTGCCTAATGTAACAGATATCGGTCCATTGTTGATTAACGCCTCTTTTAGTCTCTCTGTATCTGAGGGAGATTCTAAGTATAAATCCAGGAGTTCGTTTCCCCCAAAAGTAATCTCATTCTCTTTCCATTGGTTACATTTATTCTCGCAAGCGCCATGTGCAGATTGGTATGGGAAACAGGATTCGTAGGTAACCCCAGCAGCAGAAATATTCCCCCACACTTCTTGGAGATTAAATATGTCAATGCCAAGACAACCGAGTCTGAAAGGGTGATAACAAGATAAGATATCCTGTTCAGATAAGTTAGCATCTAAGTGTTGATTAAAATATAAGTTGGTTGTAGCCTCGATTGTCCCAGCTATACTAAATGCCCAACAGCTCCCACATTGCCCTTGATTTTTAACGGGCGTAAGCCAATTTTCCCCGTGTACATTTCTCCAGTCAAAAGATTGAGGTAATTGTGATTCAGGATACTGATTATTTGGTGACAGTTCGTAGAAATCAAAGATTCCCTCTTCATAATATTCAAAACCTTGAGTGTTGGGTAAGGTTTCGGCACCCGTAATACCGAATAATTTCCTCTTTTCTTCAAAAGAATATTTAGATACAGACGTAGCACCAGCAGTCCATCTTAAATTATTCTTTGTAATATATTCTTGCACCTTAGTTAATTTTGTCTGCTGTTGACTCTGAGTTATCTGCTGCTGGTAAGCTTTCGGGCCCATTTGCAATGCCTCTGGCTTTAACAATGTTTTATCTTCAGCTGTAGAAATACTGATTATCTTTATGCTCGCTCCAGATATTTCAGTAGTTATCTTAGATGGTATTATTCCATCTAAAGCGCATGTTTCTTGGCAAATATTGGTGAAACTAGAATTACCAGAATCAAATGGCCCAGCTGCTTCATATACCAGATATTGTTTATTGCTATTATCAGTAAGAATTATTCTGGCATATCCATCTGATTTTGAGATGCTCCAGTTTCCAGAAACAGATAGAGAGTAAATGGGTTTTGCAGGCAGCGTAGTAACAGAACCACTTTTGCTGAAATTGGTGTTAATGCTTTTAATTGCTAATTTTGAGACGTTGACACCCAATGGCATTGCAAACGAGCTGTTTGGGGTATTTATGTCCTCAGTATTAATATTCGTACCGCTGGTTGTTATGTAAAAATCCTTACTCTCTCCATAAATTCTGTAATTGCTGTTAGCATCAAAGATTTTCACCCTCATTTTTGGTATGCTGACAAATTCTGGTATGATTGGTACCTTATACTGATATGTGCCAAGATTGGCATCTATACCATTTTGTGGAAATCCAGGTATTAAAATACAAACAAGTCCAGGTAAATTGGCGCATACATATATCTTTACTTTACTTACACCCAGAGATTCCCATTTAATCCTTTGGAATGATCCAATAAGAAGCTGTTCTCCTCCAACAGGGTAAGTAACAGCAATACCAGGACTATTGATCAAACTAGCTCTGAATAATTGTGGTTCTATCACAGCGACATTCTGTGGCATTTCTGGCCAGAATTGCCAAACCAAAATTATTCCTACAATCATCATAATAAATGAGATTGTAATAAAGAGAGGCCTTGCAGTTTTATATGTTATTAATATATTTTATCAGAAAACTACTCTTTATCAAGACAAAATCCGCTGTAAAAAGGCGGATTCTGTGTAATTTATAAAAATATGCCGGTCCGCCACAAAAGTTTTGCAGCGGACCGGTGACGAGGACAGAAGACAGGTTATCCTCCGATGATGTCCACAGAAGAGTTACCACCAAGGGTGAGTGCTGCCCGACGTGGAGGGAGTCTAATATCTACCTCCCTTCTGAGAGCTGCGAAGTTCGCCCTGTCCTGAGCTGCAGCCCCAGCTCCGCATGAAGAATCCGGATTGCCGGAGATAGCGTCTCTTCTGCTGGAGAAAAGCGTCAATAGCTTCGATCCCGACATCGTCGCCAGCTCTTCATCGGTGTATGTGGATTCTCTGGTCACTTCCGATCACCTCCTCGTGATAGGATCTGCATTAGATCCTAATGCATGAGAAATGCCTTGTCAAATCAAAAACCCGCATCTTTGCGGGTTCCTGATTAAACTTTTGTAGTAGGGGATAATAGTCCCAGATTCCTGGCTCTTTTTACAGCATTAGCCACTCTTCTTTGATGATACAAACACAAGCCACTGGTTTTCCTTGGCCTTATCTTGCCAAGACCAGTAATAAATTTCTTTAACAACTTAACGTTTTTAAAGTCTATATCCTTGGTATTCTGTTTGCAAAAGTAGCATTCTTCAATGTTTCTCATATTATATTGGGTTAAAACGGTATATCTTCTACGTCTATATTCTCATTTTCTTCAATAATTGGAATATCATTAGCAGAATCATCAGTTTTGTCTTCAGTTTTTGGATTATCAGTTTTAGCAAACCTTGGTCCTAATTGCAGATTCTGGGCTATTATCTCTGTGGTAAATCTTTTATTCCCTGTTTTATCTTCCCATGATCTGGTAGCTATTCTTCCTTCAATTAAGACTAAAGAACCCTTAGTTAAATACTGAGAAGCAATGCCTGCTAACTTGCCCCAGACAACAATTCTGTGAAATTCTGCTTGTTCTTGTTTCTGTCCTGTTTGTTTATTAAACCAAGTCCTGTTAGTAGCCATTCTGAAATTGCAAACCTGCTGACCATTAGGAGTAGTTCTGGTTTCAGGATCTGAGGCTAAATTCCCTAAAAGGAATATTTTATTTAGATTCATTTTATTCTTCTCTTAAAATTTCATCTAACTTTTGGTCCAAATTTTCCAACTCGACCTTCTTGGATTTTTTGGTTTCTTGAGGAACTTCCTCTTCAAGCTTAGCTATTTCTTCTTCTGCTTTTTCAATAATTCCTTCCTGAATTCTAACAGGCCTGTGAGTCTCTATTCTGATTGTTTTCTTGAAAAGTATGTGATTAATAATAGCCTTCTGGCCTTCAATGAATTTTATTAAGCTCAATATCTTTTCAGGAGCAAAAATAATATCAAGGCTAGCCATGTAAGCTGTCTGATAGCCATTGATAGGATAATCTAACCTGATAGCTGTGGCCTGGCTTTCAGCTTTAACTTCGCCTTCGCTGTCAGAAATAAAGGTTTTTAAATCCTGAATAGTTGTACCTAATTCATCCTCGCTAGCATTGGGATAAATCAGGAATGTTAATTCGTAAAGTTTCATATATGCTGTTTTACTCTATCAATAATTGATATTTTGGTCAATATATTAGACTTCAATTACTACTGGCAGAATCATTGGTCTTTTCTTGGTTTTTTCAAACAGGAAATCTCCAAGCTTGTTTTTTAAAATATCTTTGACATATATCCAGTTAACTGACTGGCTCTCTCCAGCTGCCTTGTTAATCAAGGTTATGGTCTGTCTTCTGGTCTGAGCTAAAAGGTCTTTGGATTTTCTTAAGTATACAAAGCCTCTGGAAATAATATCAGGAGAACCGATGACTTTTCCTGTCTGGCTGCTAACAGCAGCAATAATAACAAATATGCCGTCATTAGCAAGAGCTTGCCTGTCTCTTAATACAACTTCTCCAAAATCTCCGACCCCCAATCCGTCAACCATAACATAGTTAGAAGACACCTTGCTCTTTTCAACAGAGATCTTTCTAGAACTTAGATTAACTACCTCCCCGTTTTCAATTACTTTGATATTTTCTTCGTGCATTCCTGCTTTTTGAGCGATGCGTCCATGATTAATAAGCATGGAGAGCTGACCGTGAATAGGAATAAAGAACCTGGGCTTTAAAATCTCAATCAGCTGTCTTAATTCTTCCTGATAAGCATGGCCTGAAGCATGGATGTCCATCATTTTGTAATGATAGACTTTGGCTCCTAATCTATATAGCTCATCTTTTAATCTCTGAACAGTTCTTTCGTTTCCAGGAATAACAGAAGAAGAAAAGATTACTGAATCTTTTGGCCCAATTTGTAAATGAGGATATTCCCTGTTAGCCACTCTCATTAAAACTGCTTGTTCTTCTCCTTGAGCTCCAGTGCATAAGAAAGTAATTTTCTTGTCAGGGATTTTTCCAAGATTTCTTGGATAAACAATAGTCCCTTTTTTAGCTTTGATGTAGCCAAGCTTTTTGCATATCTCTACATTGGTTTTCATGCTGTATCCGTCTATAGCTACAGTTCTTTTATGTTTTTCAGATAAGCTTATCACTTGCTGGATTCTGTTAATCAAAGAGCCAAAAGTGGCAGCAATGATTTTTCCTTCAGCTTCCTGGAAAACCTTATCAAGATTATCCATAATTGTTCTTTCAGACAAAGAATGTCCTTCTTCTTCTGCACTAGTAGAATCAGACATGAGCAGCAATACTCCTCTTTTAGCCAATGATCCTAATTTGGCAAAATTAGTTGGAGTATCATATACAGGGTCAGGGTCAAATTTAAAATCAGCAGTAAAAACAATATTGCCTACAGGAGAATTGATAAACAGACCTAAAGTATCAGGAATATTATGATTCTGTTTGAAAAACTCAACAGTAAATGGCCCTAACCTTATCTTATCCCCGTCTTTTACTTCTTCAACAGTCAATTTCTTTAAATTAGGAAAATCTTCCTGCCTTCTTAAAATTATTCCTTTAGTTAAACCAGCAGCAAATAATGGGGGATAGTGCAGTTTTTCTACCAGATAAGGAACAGCGCCAATATGGTCATAGTGTCCATGAGTGAATATGATTCCTATGACATTTCTCTCTTTACCTCTTAAATAGCTGATATTGGGAATAATATAGTCAATGCCTGGCATATCTTCTTCTGGCATTCTTAGCCCCATATCAACAATCAAGATTTTTCTTCTATATTCAAAAAGAGTCATGTTCCTTCCTACTTCTCCTAATCCTCCCAAAGGAATGATTTTTAATTCATCATCTCTGTGAAGAATCGGCCTATCAGATGCTAAAGCTGCGCTTTTTACAAAGCGATGTGTTCTCCATTTTCTTGGAGCGAGCGTTTGTGAGTGTGTTTCCATAAATAAAGTAAGCGCAACAATTATTTGTGTTGTGCGAACATTTTAATTTTTAAAGATATCTTCCACGCAAATTTTACGTGGTGCCCTCGGCTGGATTTGAACCAGCACGACCTAAAGGTCCTTGACTTCTGAGGCCAAGGTGTCTGCCAATTCCACCACGAGGGCTTAGACTAATTAGCAGCTTGAGCGTTTTTGAATGAACGCTGGGTGTGCAGATACCAGTTGCTAATGCCAGCAAATCTTTCTGAAGGATCAGCAATTAGCTCTGGCTGTATACCTTTGATTTTGTCAGAAACAAAGTATGAATAAGTAGGATTACACAAAAAGATGGCAGGAACATCGTCCAGCAAAAGCTTTTGAGTATTTTCTAAGATAGAGTTTCTCACCAGCTGATTATCTTCTACTCTAATCTCTTCTAGCAATTTGTCAACCTTTTTGTTGTTGTAATTCGACAAATTAAGGCCTGGATAATTTCTCTGGGTTGAGTGCCAGAAAGAAAAAGGATCTGGCATAACGCTTAATATTTGGCCAAATATTAAAGCTTCATAATTCCTATCTTTGATAATATTCTGTTTTAATTCAGTAATATCAACATTCTGGATACTAGTGGTAATGCCAACTTCTTCCCATTGAGTTTTTATGGCATTAGCTATTGCTACCAATAATGGATCATTACTGGTAGTTAGATTCATTTGCAATAATTCTTCCCTGACAGGAGCAGATGAACAAAGCTCATTTAATTTAGCTCTGGTAGCAGCTCCTACCTTGCCATTGCCTTTAGTTATGCCTGCTGGTTTTAATATATCATCAGGATATTTTTCCTGCAGTTTAATTACTGCTTGCCTTGTTTCTTCTCCAAAAGTGCCAGTTATCTTTCCGCTTGGATAAATATCAGGGAATTTGGCCAAACAAGCTTGCAATTTTTCTACCTCTTTCCCTTTAGAACCAAAAGAAAGGTTTTTAGTAAGTGTCTGGGTAGCAGGCTTAATTACTTTTATCCATTTGTTATCTTTTAATTCATATCCTAGCTGACCTAATATCCTTTTAGATTCAGAAACATCTGTTCTAATGGCATTATCAGGAGCTTGTAAATTAAAGATTTCAGGTAAGAATGGAGAATTAACAATTTCTCCTTGCATATTCAATACTTGTTCTTTTATTGCTTTGTAATCAGTAGCATAAGCTAAAGCTATTCTAAAATCCCTGTTTTGCAATAAAGGATTCTTTTCAGAGTTCAGGAATATGGCATAATACCTTGGCATAGTAAAACCATATTTAGAAAACCCATCAATCTTAGTCTGATTAAAAGGATAAGAAGGGGCAGCAGAATTAACCATTCCTGATTTAGCAGCAGCCATTAAGTTTTCCTCATTTTCAAAAAAGATAAATCGTATTTGGCTTAAATGAGGCTTCTGATTGTAATAGCGGGAATTCTTATCCAAAACAATTCCTTTTATCTTGCCATCATTAGTTTTAATCAGATTATTGAATTTAAATGGGCCAGAGCCAATAGGTTGGAAATTGTAAGCTGAAAGAGGAAAGTTTTGGGAAGAAACATCTTTCCAGATATGTTCTGGAATGATTTTTACTGTTAAGTTTTCCAGAAATCCTGGATAAGCATTCTTTAATGTAAATCTTATCCTGCTGTCTGATATAGCTTCTGTTTCTACTCCTAACCATTTAGCTAAAAGAGGGCTTTTAAAATCAGGATTCTGTATGGTTTTAATAGTAAACAATACATCCTGAGCAGTTAGTTTTTCATTATCATGAAAAAAGATATTGTCTTTTAGCTCTATTTCATATACTTTTCCTTCTTCAGTAGGCTCTGGTTTTTTCTTAGCTAAATCAGGAGTAATCTGACCATTAGAATCATATTTCATTAATCCTGAGAAAACTAAGTTAGTTAAATCCCTATCTACATCATTGCTTTCAGCATATATGGGATTAATGAATCTTGGCTGGCCAACAACTCCTTCTATTAATGTTCCTCCATCATCAGGAACAATATTAGTGTGCTTGAAATAGAAATCAAAGATTAATAATAGTCCGCAGACAATGACGATTCCTAAAAAAGAGAAAAACGTAATAAATTCTCTTTTATTAAAAGATAAAATTGGTCTTAGCCATTTAATTTTGTAGAGCTTCAATTTAAAATTCTCCAGTTTCAAGTAAGGCTTATTCAAGATAGTGGAAATTAAAGTATAAGATTAAGCACAGCCAGAACAATGAAAGCTGCACCTAATACTATAGTTGAGTAATAGACTTTTTTCTGCAAGCCGCGTCTTGAGCCGTAAAAAGAACTTCCTCCTTCCTGGCCAAAAGCAGAACCTAAAGCTGATCCTCTTTGTTGGAGCAGGATACCAGTAGTTAGAAGAGCGGCAATAACAATCTGAGCTATTCCTAATATTGTATTCATATATTTAATCTTCTTCGTGTCTGTGTCTTCTGTGAAATGATTTAGTGGCTGAATAAAGCAGGGTACTAAAGAATGAAACTATTATTGTTGTTAGCAATAAAGGAAGCCAGTCGCTAACAGTAAAGTTATGAGGAAATAAATATCTGGTTAATATGTAAACCAGACCCATATTAATTACTAATCCAAATAATCCGAAAGTCAAGAGTTTTAATGGGAAAAAGAAAAAATGCAGTATTGGTTTTAAAGCAAAATTAAGTATTCCTAAGGCTAATCCAGCCAAGAGAAATATCTTAACTTTTCCATGGAATTCTATTCCAGGCACAAACATACAAGATAGCCATAAGCTTAATAGTCCAGCAATGATTTGGAGGAAAAAGTTTCGCATTAATTGATTGTAGCAGAAAGATTAGGGCAATAAAAGAGAAATAACATATTGCAGAAAAATAGTGAACCCGTTGCCCTCCTCCTGGTAGGCAACGGGTTCTGGACGCCGGAACGTGCTACTGCCAACTGAGGTAGTAGATCGCGATGAAGACCTTGTCTTCCCCATGTGCGCTTTGCAAGAGCTGCAGAATCTTGATGTTGTCGCACCGAAGAAAATCCTGGACTTCCCTTGCCACCTCGTGAGGATAGCCCACGAAGACCCGGATCATACGACTCTTCTTTCTGAACATCTGCGGTCACCTCCTGATAAAGCTATCCAATCACATCTTTCGTTTTATGTCAAACCTTGACACCCTCCCTTCTATCCATTAAACTTTCTTTAGCAGTCTAAAGACTTAACTGCTAACTAGAATAATTAAATGTTTTTAATATGAAGATAAAACCATTGTCAGACTATGTTTTAATAGAGCCAGAAAGCCAGGAGATACAAACTAAGAGTGGCATCTTTCTGCCTGAAACAGTAGATAAAGAAAAACCAGAAATGGGCAAGATTGTTGCTTTAGGTCCAGGCAAAAAGACTCCTGAAGGCAAAATTATTCCAATTGATGCCAAAATAGGAGATATGGTGTTTTTTACTAAATATGGTCCTACAGAAATAGAAGTGGAAAAGAAAAAGTATCTCATTACCAGAGAAGAAGATATTTTAGCTGTAATTGAGAAATAAACATATGGCTAAACAAATAACTTATTCTGAATCAGCCAGAAAGAAACTCAAAGCAGGAGTAGATAAATTAGCTAATGCTGTAAAAGTTACTTTAGGCCCAAGAGGAAGAAATGTTATCTTAGACAAAGGTTTTGGTCCCCCAACCATTACTAATGATGGAGTTAGTATTGCTAAAGAAATAGAATTAGAAGACAGAATTGAAAACCTTGGAGCAGAAGTAGTTAAAGAAGTAGCTTCTAAAACTAATGATGTTGCTGGAGATGGAACAACTACAGCTACTGTTTTAGCTCAGGCAATAATTACTGAAGGATTAAAGAATGTTGCTGCTGGAGCTAATCCTTTATTAATTAAAAGAGGAATAGAATTAGCTACAGATAAGGTAGTAGAGTTTTTAAAAAAGATTTCCAAGCCAGTAACTAGCAAGGATGAAATAGCTAAAGTAGCTACTATTGCTGCTGAAGATCATGAAATGGGCAATCTTATTGCTGAAATTATTGAAGAAATAGGAAAAGACGGAGTAATAACTATTGAAGAATCAAAATCTTTTGGATTTCAAAAAGAAATTGTTAAAGGATTGCAGTTTGATAAAGGATATGCGTCTCATTATCTGGTTACAGATCCTGAACACATGAAAGCAGAATTAGAAGACCCATATATTTTAATAACAGATAAAAAGATAACATCTTTGCAAGACATCCTTCCTGCTTTGGAAAAAGTAGCTGCTACCGGTCAAAAGAATATGGTCATAATCGCGGACGAAATAGAAGGAGATGCATTGGCCACATTGGTAGTTAATAAGCTTAGGGGCATATTCAATGCCTTAGCTGTTAAAGCTCCAGGATTTGGAGATAGGAAAAAAGAAATACTTGAGGATATTGCTTGCGTGACCGGAGGCAAGGTTATGTCAGAAGAAATAGGATTAAAACTGGAAAACATTGAATTATCAATGATGGGCAGAGCCAGAAAAGTTATTTCTACTAAAGACAACACTACTATTGTTGAAGGCAAAGGAGATAAAGACCAGATTAATGCCAGAATAAATCAGATAAAAGAACAATTAAAAACAATTGATTCTGAATGGGACAAAGAAAAGCTGCAAGAAAGATTAGCTAAGCTTTCAGGAGGAATAGCAGTATTAAAAGTTGGTGCTCCAACAGAAACAGAGCAGAGATCCAAACAGCACAAAGCTGAAGATGCTTTAGCTGCTACTAAAGCTGCTATTGAAGAAGGAATTGTTCCTGGAGGAGGAGTGGCATTATTAAGAGCTGCTCAAGCTTTAGATGAGGAAAATGCCAAGGTAGATGAAAGCGAGAATAAAAACAATGAATTAGGTAGAGAGATAAGAACAGGTATTGCTATTCTTAAAAAAGCCATAGAAGCTCCATTAAGACAGATTGCTCTTAATGCTGGAGTAGACGATGGAGTTGTGGTGGCACAGATTAAAGCTAATGAAAATGAGAATTATGGATATAATGCTCTGACTCTGCAATTTGTTGATTTAGTAAAGATAGGAATTATTGATCCTACTAAAGTAGTTAGATCAGCTTTACAAAATGCTGCTTCTGCTGCTGCTACATTGCTGACAACTGAAACTACTATTACAGAAATTCCTGAGGAAAAGGATAAAAAAGACGCTCATCAGCATTTTAATCCAGAAGATTACTAATATTCAGACCATGCAGATGAAAACAACCTTAAAAGAGGTTGTTTTCAGTTCCTATGTGTTTTATAATAATTAAAGATTCGCAAACTATAATTAATAAGCGAATCGAAATATTATGTCTTTTGTAAAAAAGTTAAGAAAAGGAGGAGGAGGAAAGATTTTACCTCTTTTGGCTTGCATATTTATAATTGCATCGGCCCTGATAGTATTTAGTCTAGAGTTTTCAAATAAGAAAAATAATTTTGCTAATCTGCAGGCTAACTTGGAATTAGCACAAGCCCCAGCTTCTTATACTTTGTTTGTTTTTAAGGTCGGTGCTGGTTCCGTTGCTAGTGTTCCGAGTGGTGTTAGTTGCGGCAGTATTTGTTCTGCATCTTTCAATAAAGGTACATCTGTTATCTTGACTGCTGCTCCTGACAGTGGATATACTTTTAGAGGTTGGTCTGGAGCATGCTCTGGTACAGGAACTTGTACTGTTGCCATGACCAGCGCTAAGTCAGTAACAGCTACATTCTTAACTTCTTCTGCCTTCTTGGTTGTTTTTAAGTCTGGCACAGGCACAGGGACTGTTACCAGCAGTCCTAGTGGTATCAATTGTGGTTCTGCCTGTTCTACAAACTATAATTCCGGAACATCAGTAACCTTAACAGCGACTGCCTTGTCTGGTTCCGTTTTTGCTGGATGGTCTGGGGCCTGTTCAGGTACTGGCAAAACCTGTATCGTGAAAATGTCAACAACAAAAGCAGTAACTGCTAATTTTACAACTGTTGCGACATGGTACCCCTGTTCTGCAAGCACATGCACTTCCTCATCTAGTTGTGGATATATAAAGGGATCAGGGCAGC
>Ga0315289_10004194_pt1 | contig 21550 bp, 21 predicted proteins | sample YL17G11_40_MG_FD_203452 | JGI IMG/M metagenome (GOLD analysis project Ga0315289, IMG submission 203452) | Sediment microbial communities from Yellowstone Lake, YNP, Wyoming, USA - YL17G11_40 | ecosystem: Environmental > Aquatic > Freshwater > Lake > Sediment | place: USA: Wyoming | collected... | reverse complement strand
GTTCTGTGTCGAGGGATGGCCGGCGCGGCGCCCGATCCCGGCGCGCCGGGATCGGCGGCTGCCCCGACGGGCGCCGGGATCGATTCCGACACGCTGGACCGGTGGTCGGCCAAGTTCCGCCACTGGCACTATTGGCCTGACCACGTCGTCCCGGCCGATCCGAAGATCGAGGGCTTCGCGGGCATCCAGGGCACCGACGTGCCCACGGTCTACCAGTTGCCCGGCGACGAGAAGTGGTGGATGAGTTTCGTCGGATTCGACGGCAAAGGTTACCAGTCCTTCGTGGCCGAGAGCGAAGACCTCGTCCACTGGAAGCCGAAAGGCCTGGCGATGGGCTGCGGCCCGGAGGGGGAGTTCGACCATGGCGGCTGTGTCGTGGGGGCCTACCTGTACGAGTCCTACGACCTGAAGGCGCCCCGCGTCCTCAAGAAGCACCAGGGCAAGTACTGGACGCTCTACGGCGCCTACCCGCGCCAGGGCGGCTATGAACTGAGGCCCGGCTACGAGGGCGTGGCCTCGAGCGAGGACGGCCTGGCGTGGAAGCGCGCCAAACCGGAGTACATCCTCTCGGTCCACGAGCCGGACCGCGGCGAATGGGAGAAGGACTGCATCTACCAGCCGTGGCTCGTCGAGCACGAGGGGCGGTACTACAACTTCTACAATGCCGCCAACGGCGGCGCCGAGCAACTCGGTCTGGCCACCTCGACGGACCTCCTGAACTGGACCCGCTACCCGGGCAATCCCGTCCTGCGCAACCGCCCCGGGGGGCACGACGAGCAGTTCTGCTCCGACGGCAAGGTCTTCCGCGACGGCGACCACTGGGTGATGTTCTACTTCGGCGTGGGGCGGGGCGGGGCCCACATCATGGCCGCCTTCTCAAGGGACCTCCTCCACTGGACCGCCCATCCGGAACCCCTCTACAAGGCCGGCGGCAACCCGAGCGGCCTGGACAAGCAGTATGCCCACAAGATCTCGCTCGTGTACAACCCGAAGAACGACACGTTCTACATGTTCTACAACGCCGTGCCCGGCAAAGGCGGCACGACCGGGGGCCGAGGCATCGGCCTGATCACGAGCCGGCCGCTGCCTCAGCCCGCCGCCGCGACCCCCGCGGCCGTCGCCGACAAGGCCACGTACCTAACTGACGTCGCCGCCCTGCTCGCGAAACCGTGGCCCGGCAACAGGACCGTGAACGTCGTGTGCCACGGCCACAGCGTGCCGGCGGGCTACTTCAAGACCCCCGCCGTGGACACGTTCAACGCCTACCCGCACCTGCTCCACAAGGGCCTGAAGGACGCGTTCGGCCTGGCCGTCATCAACGTCATCGTGACGGCCATCGGCGGCGAGAACTCCGAGAGCGGGGCCGCCAGGTTTGAACGCGACGTCCTTTCCCACCGGCCCGACGTGGTCACGATCGACTACGCCCTGAACGACCGCCGCCTCGGCCTCGAGCGGGCCCGGAAGGCATGGGTCTCGATGATCGAGAAAGCCAAGGCCGCCGGGGTCCGCGTCATCCTGCTCACGCCCACGGGCGACACGAGCGCCCGCCTGGACGATCCCAACGACGCGCTGAATCAGCACGCGAGGCAGATCCGCGAGTTGGCGGCCGAGCACCGCGTCGGCCTGGTGGACAGCACGGAAGCGTTCTCGCAGTACGTCCGCGGCGGGGGCAAACTCGAGGACCTGATGTCGCAGGTGAACCACCCCAACCGCAAGGGGCATGATCTTGTGGCCGCCGGGCTGCTCGAGTGGTTCCCCCGGGAGCCGCGGCACTGACAAGGCGCCGCCGCCCCCGGCGCACCGGGGGGGATTATGGGGGCGCGCGGGGCGGGCGGCGGGTGAACGGCGAGCGCCCGCCGAAGCGGGCGGCGAACCAGGCGGGCGGACGCTAAGCCGCAAGCGGCTGAAGAAGGTAACGCCGGGCGGAGTTATTTGCCGGTGTCCTTGGCGGTCTCGGGCATGTCCTTGCCTGTGAGGGCCTTGAAGAGGACCTTGGCCATGACGGCATGGCCGGCGCCGTTCGGGTGGCACTCTCGGCGTTTAGCCGATCGCCTGCTTAAAATCGGCGATGATGTCCTCCGCTTCCTCGAGGCCGATGGAAATCCGAGTGTACCGTTGGGGGATGCCGCGGCTGGGTTCCTCGCTGCGCGGCGTGACGAGTGTGACCGCGTCGCCAAGACTAACCCAGGGCTTGCACATTTTGAGGCGCCTGTGGAACTGGTTGTGCGTCTCCGCGTCCTTCCACTCCACACCCATCATCCCGCCAAATGCGGCGAGGTAGGTTTTGCCGACCGCGTTCCCCGCGTAGGACGGGAGGCCGCCGTAACGGACGCGCGCCACCTTGGGGTGGGACTCGAGGAACTGGGCGACCTTCAGAGCCGATTCGCAGTGCTGCCTCATGCGAAGCGGGAGCGTCTTCAGCCCCTGGGTCAGCAGGAAGGCGTCGAAGGGTCTCAGGATGCCGCCGAAAACACCGATGGTTCCCTCGATCTTCTGGACAATTTCCTTCTTTCCGATCGCCACACCGCCCATGGCGTTGCCGTGGCCGTCGATGTATTTCGTGGCGCTGTGCACCACGAGATCGGCGCCGCGCCGCAGAGGCTGGAAGAGATACGGCGTCAGCCAGGTGTTATCCACCACCACCATCGCCCCGGCGTCCTTGGCGATCCGGATGATCTGCGGGGCGTCGAGGACCTCCATCGTCGGGTTCGCGTAGGGCTCGAAGTGAACGATCTTGGCGGGCTTCTTCAGCGCCTCGCGCAGATTGTTCAGGTCCGTCATGTCGACCCACGTCACCTCCACACCCCATTTCGGGAGGTAATTATGGAAGAAATTAGAGACACCGTCGTAGACGCAGCGATGGGTCACCACCCGGGCGCCCGCCGCCAGGAAGGTCAGATGGGTCTGGGTGATGATGGACATCCCGCATGGGGCGCACACGGCGAATTCGCCTCCTTCGAGATTCTTCATCTTGACCTCGAAGGCGTCGATGGTGGGATTGTTGGGGGGACGCTGGTAAGCGCCCCTGACGTTCTTGGCCTGATAGATCGGCGTGACGGAGAAGCCATTCTCCTCACCGGCGTGAATGGCGTCGGAGCCAAAGTGCCGGCCATCGACCGACTTGAAATCACGGTCGAGATATTTTTCCGCATCGTTCTCCGGAACCGGCTGCGTCTCCGCGCTCGCCGGCAAGGCCGCACTCGCGCTCGCCAGCACGGACGTCTTTAAAAAGCCTCTCCGTGATAGTGTGATGTTTTCCATAAGACCTCCTCATGTGTGGCTAAGGTCGCATCCCGAAAGTGGGTGGAAACCCGCCTCCGGCGGGCAGGTTTGGGGTTCGGCGCGACCCGTTCCGAAGCCGTAACCGTTCACGGCCTCTTGGCCGGTCAGGCGCCCGATGAGCCTGACAAGTAAAGTGTGCCCCGCTCTCCGGAAAAGTCACGTCAAAAAAACCGACCCCCCGGATTCACGGCGGCCTATGGCGGGCTTTCGCTGCGCTCAGGAGGAACCGGCGAGATGACCGGACGAGAAGGCCCACTGAAGGTTGAATCCGCCGGAGGGGCCGTCGAGGTCGAGGATCTCGCCGGCGAAGGCAAGGCCGGGGACGAGGCGGCTGCGAAGGGTCTGCGGGTCCACCTCTTTCAAGGCCACGCCGCCGCGCGTCACCATCGCGCGGTCCCAGCCTTCGGTGGCCGTGACCGTGAGCGGAAGCGCGGTAAAAAGGTCGGCGAGGGTGCGGCGAGCCGGCCGGGAAACCTGAGCCGGTCGCGTGGCGGAGTCGAGGCCGGCGAGCCGGCAGAGGAGGTCGGCGAGGGCGCGCGGGAAGTGGGCGGCGAGGAGTGTGCGGAGTGTCTTTCGCCCTTCGGAGCGCGGCCAGGAGTCGAGGCGTGCGAGCCATTCGGCTCGCGTGGTACGCGGGGCGAGGTCGAGGCGCAGGGGCACCTCGGCGCGGTCGCGGAGGAGGACGGCGACGTCGCCCGACAGGTCCAGGACCGCCGGGCCGGAGAGGCCGGTGTGGGTGAAGAGAAGATCGCCGGCGATTCCCGCGGGCGGGCGGCCGGGAAGGTCAATGCGGACGCGGGCGGGGGAGAGAGCGAGTCCGGCAAGTTCGCGCGGCCAGGTTTCGCGCGTGACGAGGGGGACGAGGGCCGGGGTGGGGGCGACGATTGTATGGCCGGCCTCGCGTGCGAGGGCGTAGCCGGAGCCGCTCGCGCCCAAGTCGGGGTAGCCTTTGCCGCCGGTCGCGAGGATGACGGCGTTTGCGGCGACGGGACCGCTGGAGGTTTGGATGCCGCGGAGGGTGTCGTCTTCGATCCAGAGGGCGCGGGCGGTGGTGGCGAGGCGGAGGCGGACGCTGAGTTCGCGGGCGCGGCGGACGAGGGCCCGCTGGACATCGGCGGCGGAGTCGGAGACGGGAAAGACGTGCAGACGATCGGGCGCGGCGGTGGGGACGCCGAGGGAGCCCAAGAATCGGCGGAGGGCGTCGGGACCGAAGGCGTCGAGAGCGGGCAGGATGAAACGTCCGTGGCGTCCGAATCTCGCGGGGAACTCGTCGGAGGGAAGCGTATTGGTGAGGTTGCACCGGCCGCCGCCGGTGGCGAGGAGTTTGACGCCCGGGCGCGGGAGTTGTTCGAGGAGGACGATCCCGGCGCGCCGGGATTCGGCGGCGGCGATGGCGGCCAGGAGGCCGGCGGGTCCGGCGCCGACGACGGCGAGGTCGAACACGGGTTCGGGCATGGGAAGACATTATACAGGGCGGTGCGGGGGAGAGGGCGTTCAAATGCGGAACCCGGAAAGAAACGGCAAAACCGCACATCGTAAATGGTTAGCCGCGATCCCGGCGCGCCGGGAGAGCGGGGGACGCCAATGCGGAATGAACGGCGAAAGGCAACGGCGCCGCGCCCCGGAGGGCGGCGGCGCCGTGGACGAATAAGGACGGCTAAGCCGCAAGCGGCACGGCTAATCCCCTTTTTCCTCGTGTTCGCCCTTTTCTTCTTTCTCGCCCTTTTCTTCCTTCACTTCCCACTTCACAGGCTCGACGACCTTGCCGTCGGCGGCGACGGTGATTTCGCCTTCCTTGCCGTCCTTCTTCAGTTCGGCCTCATAGACGATTTTGGCCTTGTCGAGTTTGACGAGTTGGGCGGGCTGATCGGCCTCGGCTTTCTTGACCTCGGCGCGGATCTCAATCTTCTTAACTTCCTCAATTTTGGCGTCGGCGTCGGCGGCCTGGATCGCCCGGAGGACGGCCTCCGGCACGTCCTTCTGGGCGATCTCGGTCTCAATCTCGACGATGGTGCCGTCGGGAGCGACCTCGACCTCCACTTCGGATTCGTCTTCCAGTTTGAGTTCGACCTCGTAAATGTCCAGGCCGCACTCCTTCTCCAACTCGACTTCCTCAATCTTGGCCTTGGGGAAGGCGGCCTTGACGGCCTCGGCTGCCGCGGGAGGAAGTTCGACCTTGGCCTCTTCCTTACCCTCGGCCTTGCCCTCGGCGGCGACTTCCTCGGCGGCGCGAACTGCGCCCGCGAGGAGCAGAATCGCAGCCACCATGCAACCCACCAGCACCCCATATCGTCGCATCATGGCCCGTCTCCGTTCGATTGCCCTGGTTTCAGCCCGCCACCCCGGCAGGCCGCCGCGCCCGGGGGCAACGGCCGGGCGCACCGTACAAATGAATTATGCTAGCAGGGGCGGGCCGGCAAGTCACCAGAAATCCGGCGGGAAGGGGCCGAGGCCCTCTAACCGCAAAGGACGCCAAGAGCGCAAAGAACTACAACAATTACTGAAGAGCGGAACGGCGAACAACAAGCGTGCTTTGCTTGTTGTTTGTCGTCCCCCTCTTTCCGCCGTCCTTTGCGCTCTCGGCGTCCTTTGCGGTTAATTCCCGCCTTGAACGGCGCGAGGGCCAGGACAACCGCCTCGTGCGAGGCCGGGGCGACATGCCTTTTTAGGTTGACGGTGAAGGCGAAGGGGGCTAAATTGGGGCGTTTCCGGTCGAAGAAGGTATGCGCTGAGAAGGCCCCCCGGGCGGGGCGTTGCGGGCGACGGGCCGGGAAGCGGGGTTCGGGATGAGCCTGGACGATATCCGGAAGCAGATAGACGCGATCGACCTTCGGCTCGTTGAGTTGATGAACGAGCGGGCGAGGTTGGCGGTCGAGATCGGGCGCCTCAAGCGCGAGGCAGGGCAGAACGCCGCCTACGCGCCGGAACGTGAGCGGGAGGTTCTGGAGCGGGTGATGTCGGCGAGCGCGGGGCCGCTCCAGGAGGCGACGCTGCGGGCGATCTGGAAGGAGTTGATGAGCGGGAGCCTCGCCCTGGAGATGCCGGCGAAGGTGATGTACCTGGGCCCGGAGGGGAGTTTCAGCCACCTGGCGGCGCTGGAGAAGTTCGGGCGGAGCGTGGACCTGGCGGCGGTGCGCGACATTGCGAGCGTGTTCGACGGGGTGTCGCGCGGGCTGGCGGACTACGGCATCGTGCCGGTCGAGAACACGACGGGCGGCGCGGTGCGCGACACGATGGAATGTTTCCTGGGGGTGCAGGGTCCGGTGAAGATCTGCGCGGAGATGGCGATGCCCGTCCACCAGAACCTGCTGGGCAAAACGGCCGACCTCGGAAAGGTGATGAAGGTGTACTCGAAGCCCCAGGTCTTCGACCAGTGCCGCGGCTGGCTGAGCCAGAACCTGGCGCACGCGGACCAGGTGGCGGTGGATTCGACGGCGGAGGCGGCGCTGTTGGCGGCGAAGGTGGAGGGGACGTCGGCGATCGCGTCGCGGATGGCGGCGGAACTCTACGGCCTGGCGGTGCTGGCGCCGGCGATCGAGGACAATCCGCAGAACCAGACGCGGTTCCTCGTCCTGGGGCGCGAGAACCCGAAGCCGACGGGACGCGATAAGACGTGCCTCCTCTTCAGCACCGCGCACAAGGCGGGGGCGCTCGTGGAAGTGCTGGACATATTTCGCCGGCACGGTGTGAACATGACGAAGATCGAGTCGCACCCGGCGCCCGGGAAATCGTGGGAGTACTACTTCTTCGTGGACATCGAGGGGCACGGGGACGACGAGCCCGTGCGCGAGGCGCTGGAGGAGGCGAAGGCGCACACGCGCGAGTTGCGCGTGCTGGGGTCGTTCCCCGTGATGGTGAGCGCAGGATGAACTGGGCGGGCGGCATGATCATCGTTCTGAAGGCCAACGCGAGCGACGGCGAGGTCCGAGCGGTCATCGAGCGGATCGAGCAGATGGGCCTGAAGGCCCACGTGTCGCGCGGCGAGTTCCGGACGATCGTCGGGGCGATCGGCGACGAGGCGAAGTTGCGGCCGGAGTCGGTGGCGGTGCTGGCGGGCGTCGAGTCCGTCATGCCCATCATGAAGCCCTACAAACTCGCCAGCCGCGACTTCCACGCCGAGGACACCGTCGTCGAGGTCCGCGGCCGAAAGATCGGCGGCAAGCACCTGGCGGTGATCGCGGGCCCCTGCTCCGTCGAGAGCGAGGAGCAGGTGCGGCTGGTGGCGAAGCGAGTGGCGGCGGCGGGGGCGGCGTTCCTCCGGGGCGGCGCCTTCAAACCGCGAACCAGCCCTTACAGTTTCCAGGGCATGGGGCTGGATGGCCTCAAGATCCTCCGCGACGTGAGCCAGGAGACCGGCCTGCCGGTCGTGACGGAAGTGATGGACGCGCGGCAAATGGAACTCGTGGCGGAGTACGCCGACGTCCTGCAAATCGGCGCGCGGAACATGCAGAACTACGCCCTCCTGACGGAGGTCGGCCACTCGGACAAGCCGGTCCTCCTGAAGCGGGGACCGGCAGCGACCGTCGAAGAACTCCTCATGAGCGCCGAGTACATCCTCTCGGAAGGGAACCGGAATGTCGTCCTGTGCGAGCGAGGCATCCGCGGGTTCGATAAGAGCACCCGCTACACGCTGGACCTGGCGGCCGTGCCGAACGTCCAGGGCGTCTCGCATCTGCCGATCATCGTGGACCCGAGCCACGCCACGGGCCGGCGCGACCTGGTGGCGCCGATGGCGTTGGCGGCAGTGGCGGCGGGGGCGCAGGGCCTCATGATCGAGGTCCACCCGGACCCGGAGAAGGCGCTGAGCGACGGACCCCAGCAACTCGTGCCGGACGAGTTCGACGCGATGATGAAGGCCCTCGTGCCGATCGCCGCCGCCGTCGGACGGACCCTGGAGACCGACGTGAAGGTCTAGCCGCTTGCGGCTTAGCGGCCGTTTGCCGTCCAAGTTTTTGCGCGGCGGGTTCAGTGAGCCGCGACCGGAAGGTCGCGGCGAGGCGGGAAGGGTGCGGTGGGTGAACCTTGCCGACCGCTGCCGCGGTCGGCTCACACGTTGGACGGCGAACCCGCCGCGCGAAGGAAGGAAGAAGGATGCGAAAGCCGTTCATCTGCGGCAACTGGAAGATGAACACGGACCGCGCGGGCGCGGTGGCGCTGGCGAAGGCGACGGCGAAGACCGCGGCCGGCACGAAGGGCGTCGAGGTCGGCGCCTGTCCGCCGGCGCCGTACCTGGAGGCCGTCATCGCAGCGGCGAAGGGCTCGCCGCTCGTCGTCGGCGGCCAGAACATGTACTTCGAGCGCGAAGGCGCTTTCACCGGCGAAGTGGCCGGGCCCATGCTTAAGGACCTCGGGTGCCGATACGTCATCCTGGGCCACAGCGAGCGTCGGCACATTTTCGGCGAGACGGACGCGGCGGTGGCGAAGAAGGTGCGTGCGGCGTTCTCTTTCGGCCTCGTGCCAATCCTCTGCGTCGGAGAACTCCTCGAAGAGCGCGACGCGGGACGCACGGATGAGGTCGTTCGCCGCCACGTCACGAGCGGCTTCGAGGGCCTCGCGAACCAGGAGGCGCGCCAGGTCGTCGTCGCGTACGAGCCGGTCTGGGCCATCGGAACCGGCCGGACCGCCACGCCCCGGCAGGCCCAGGACGTGCACGCGTTCATCCGCCGCCTGCTGGCGGACCTGTACGGCACGGACCTCGCGCAGGCGGTGCGGATCCAGTACGGCGGAAGCGTGAAGCCGGACAACACGGCCGACCTGATGGGCGCGCCGGACATCGACGGCGCGCTGGTGGGCGGGGCGAGCCTCAAGGCCGACGGGTTCGCGAAGATCGTCGCCGAAGGCGCGAAGGCGAAGGGGCTGTAAATAGAAACCGGAAATCTGAGATTTGAGATTTCAGATTTGAAATCTCAGATTTGAGATCTGAAATGACACGAGTTCAAGGGGCCGGACTGAAAAGGCCCGAGGAGGCGAGGACGTGTTGACGACGGTTTCTCTGGTGCTGTTCCTGTTGTGCGCGGTGATCCTGGTGCTGCTGGTGCTGATCCAGCGAGGTCGCGGCGGCGGCCTGGCGGGGGCGTTCGGCGGTCCGGGCGGCCACAGCGCGTTCGGAACGAAGACGGCCGATGTGTTCATCAAGGCGACGGCCGTCATGGGCGCGATCTTCTTCATCCTGGCCGTCGTGACGGCCCTGGTGATGCGCTACCAGCAGTCGGCATTGTGGTCCGCCGAGGAGCCGGCGCCCGCCGAGGCGCCTGCCGAACCCGGCACGGGCCCAGGCGAAAGGCCTGCGGCGCCCCCGGCCAAGACGCCCGCAGCGCCGGCCAAGACGCCCGCGGCGCCGGCGAGCGAATCCGGCGGGGCCGCAGCACCCGAGACGCCCAAGACTCCCGACAGCGGAGCCCGTGATGCCGGATCCCCGTGAGGCCATCCTCGAAGTCTTTCGCGAGGCGGGCGCGCTGCTGGAGGGGCATTTTCTGCTTTCGAGCGGCCTGCACAGCCCGAAGTATCTTCAGTGCGCGCTGGTGCTTCAGGACCCCGCGCGTGCGGAGCGGCTGTGCAGCCGGTTGGCGCGGGCCTTCGCGGACGACCGGGTGGAGACGGTCGTCGGCCCGGCGATGGGGGGCATTCTGGTGGCGTACGAACTGGCGCGGGCCCTCGGCGCGAGGGCGATCTTCGCCGAACGCGAGGAGGGCCGGATGCGCCTGCGGCGCGGGTTCCGCATCGAGCCGCGAGAGCGCGTCCTTCTGGCCGAGGACGTCGTCACGACCGGCGGGAGCCTGCGCGAGGTGCTCGCGCTCGTGCGGGAAGCGGGGGCGGAGGTGGTCGGCGTGGCGGCGCTGGTGGACCGGACGAGCGGGCGCGAAAGCGGCTTCGGGATGCCCCTGACGGCCCTCGTGCAACTGGACGTGCCGACCCACACGCCGGAGGAGTGTCCCCTCTGCCGAGAAGGCGTGCCGGTCGTGAAACCCGGCAGCCGAACAGACGCGGGGCGGAAAGGATAAGGCGCATGATCCGCAGCATGACCGGATACGGGGCAGCCGAGCGGACGACCGACGAGGTCCGCATCGCCGTCGAAATCCGGACGGTCAACAACCGGAGCCTGAAGATCAGCCAGCGGACGCCGGAGGGCCTCGGAGCGGCGGAGGTTGTGATTGATCGGCTGGTGCGCGAGCGGCTGACGCGCGGAACGGTGTACGTTTCGCTCACCGTCGAGCCGGTCGGCGCCGCCGCGAGGGCCCCCTTGAACCGCGAGGTGCTGGCGGCGTACTGGAAGGATCTGGCGCGGCTGCGGGAGGAACTGGGCGGGGGCGACGGCCCGCCGGCGCTCGAGGCGCTCCTGGCGCTGCCGGGCGTCGTGGGCGACGAGGCGGTCGTCCTGACGGGCATCAAGAACCTCGAGTCGCTGGTCAAGGAGGCGGCGCGCGAGGCGCTCGACCGCCTGGACGCGATGCGCGAGGCCGAGGGCCAGGCCACCGCCAAGGACCTGGCGGCGAACCTGGAAGAGATGGGTCGGCGTGTGGCGGCGGTGCGCCGGCTCGCGGGGGCGGTGATCCAGGAGTACCGCGATCGGCTCCGGGAACGGGTGCAGGCGCTCCTGGAGGGCGTCGAGATGCCGGCGGACGATGCGACCCTGGCACGCGAGGTGGCGTTCTTCGCCGAGCGGTCCGACATCAACGAGGAACTCGCCCGCCTCCAGAGCCATCTGGAGCAGATGCGGGACCTCCTGGGGGCCTCGGAGCCCGTGGGCCGGCGGCTGGAGTTCCTGGCCCAGGAAATGTCCCGCGAGGCGAACACGATCGGCGCGAAGTCGAACGACGTCCAGATCGCGCGCGAGGTCCTTCCGATCAAGGTGGCGGTGGACCGGCTGCGCGAGCAATCGCAGAATATCGAGTAGCACTAAGACGCTGTGTTCTTCAACGCAGAGGCCGCAGAGGACGCAGAGAAGGCAAAGAGGGGAAGGTTGGAATGAGGGAATAATGGAAGGTCGGAAATGGAACGGCGGCCCTGTAGGCAGGTGTACCATTCCAATATTCCATCGTTCCATTATTCCCCGGCGGTTTCTTTCTCTGCGCTCTCCGCGATCTCCCTGGCAGGGCTACGGCCCCTGCCGTGGCCCGCTGCGTTGAAATGGCGGTGTAGAAGTAGGCGCGTTTCGAATTTCGAATTTGTCGTTTCAATCGAGATTCGAATTTCGTAATTTATCATGAACTACGGGGGTGAATGGGAAAATCGCGTGAGCGGAGACGGCGACATCCCAAGGCCAATGAGCGGCCGCGATATAGTGGTCCTGAGCGGACCGAGCGGCGCGGGCAAGACCACCGTCAGCCGGGCCGTCGCACGACGCCTGAGCCTCTTCATCAGCGTCAGCGCGACGACCCGAAGCCGGCGCCCCGGCGAAACCGAGGGCGTGGACTATTACTTCCTGAGCCGCGAAGAATTCCAGAAGCGAATCGCCGACGGCGCCTTCGTCGAATGGGCCGAGGTGTTCGGACAATACTACGGCACGCCGGTCGAGGAACTGGAGCGGGCAAGGAGCCGAGGCAAAAAACTCCTCCTGGAGATCGACGTCCAGGGCGGAATCCAGGTGAAGAAAAAGTTTCCGGAGGCGCTGGCGATCCTGCTTTTGCCGCCGAACGACAAGGCCCTGCGGCGGCGTCTGTCGAAGCGCGGGACCGAGCAGAGCGAGGAAGTGGAACGGCGATTCGCCAAGGCCCGCGACGAGATCGAAATGGCTCGCCGATCGGGCCTGTACGACGCCGAGGTCGTCAACGACGACCTCGAAAACGCGATTGACGAGGTCGTCTGCATCGTCCAGGCACGGGCTGTGTTCTTCACCGCAGAGAACGCAGAGCACGCAGAGAAAGGCAGAGATGGGGGAACGGCAATGCGGCCTTCGACAGACTCAGGCCGCCCCGAGCAAGTCGAAGGGCGGAACACGGAATGAAACGCCGTCTCGCACATCGTCATGGTTAGCCGCGACCCGGAGGGGAGCGGGGAACGCTATCGCGTAGGGGGCGGCAGCGTTGAGATAGCGTTGTAGAAGTAGGCGGAGCGAGGCCGAACGAGACGCGCGCGGTCCCGCGGGCCGCCGCGAACCAGGGGTCCGGGAGACGGACGCCGAACACGAGGAGGAGCCAGACGTGATCGAAGCCTTGAAGAGCAACGAGATCGTGGACAAGGTCGGCGGACGGTTCAAACTGGCCGTCCTCGTTCAGAGGCGACTTGTGGACGTGACGTTCGGCGCGCCGCTCCTGGTGGAGCGCGGCAACCGAACGCTGATGGAGGCCGTCATCCAGGAGGTGCTCGAGGGGAAGATCACCCTGGAGATGGACGGCGGCGGGCGGCGGGCGGCGCGAAGAGCGGCGCCGACCGAGGAAGCCGAGGAAAAGGACGAGGACTAAGCGGTCCGACATAAGTTTTGCGCGGTGGTTCTCCGCAACCACCGCGCAAGAAGGCACGGATCGCGGCGGGTGCGGAGACCCGCCGCGCGAAGTGGCGCTGTAGTACTAGAAGCCGGAGAGGCGCATGGCCAAGCGGAAAAAGGACGGGCGGGTGCTCCACGGCCGCGAGATCCTGGTCGGCGTGACGGGCGGGATCGCGGCCTATAAGACGGCGCACCTGGTGTCGCTCCTCGCGCAGGAGGGCGCGGCCGTCAGCGTCGTCATGACGGAACACGCCCAGCGGTTCGTCGGCCCGCTGACCTTTCAGGCGCTCTCGCGCCGACCGGTGTACACGGACCTCTTTGCCGAGGGGGCGTATGAGGCGGATCACATCGCGCTGGCGGACCGGGCCGAGGCGGCGGTGGTGGCGCCGGCGACGGCGAACGCGATAGGAAAACTGGCGGGCGGCATCGCCGACGACCTCCTCTCGACCGTCCTCCTGGCGATTCGCGTGCCGGTCATCCTCGCGCCGGCGATGAACGAGGCGATGTGGAACCACCCGGCGGTCCAGGCCAACGTCGAGACGTTGCGCCGCCGGGGCGTCCGGTTCGTCGGCCCCGAGGAAGGACGCCTCGCCTGCGGCACGGAGGGCCTGGGGCGCATGGCGGAGCCGGAGACGATCCTCGACACTGTGATCGAAGTCCTTTCTTCAAAGCGGCGTTGAAACCGCAAAGAACGCAAAGGGCGCAAAGGAAAGATAGGGGAAACAACAAAAAGACAAATCTATGCCGTTACCCTTCCCGTGTTTTCCTTTGCGTTCTTTGCGTACTTTGCGGTTCCATAAAAGGCAACTCCATGCGAGTGCTCATCACCGCCGGCCCGACGCGCGAGCACCTGGACCCCGTGCGATACGTTTCGAACGCATCGAGCGGGCGCATCGGGTGCGCGCTGGCGAAAGCGGCGCTGCTCGCCGGCCACCAGGTGACGCTCGTCCTGGGCCCCTGCCCGGCCGAGCCGCCCGAGGGGGCCGAGGTCGTCCGCGTCACGAGCGCCGAGGAAATGTTCGAGGCGGTGGCCGCCCGGTTCGATGCATGCGATGTATTTATCGCGTCGGCGGCGGTGGCGGATTACCGGCCCGTCGAGAGGCGACCCGAGAAGATCAAGAAGGGGGAGGCGCGCCTCACGGTGGAACTCGAGCGGACGCCGGACATCCTCGCGGAAATGGCCCGGCGGCGAAAACGACAGGCCCTCGTCGGCTTCTGCCTCGAAACGGAGGACCTGGAACGGCGGGCGCGCGGGAAACTCGAGGCCAAGGGACTGGACCTGGTGGTGGCGAACGGCCCGGAAGCCATCGGCGCCGACCGCCAGGACGCCCTGCTCATTCCGCGTCACGGCCCGGCGAAGCGCCTCGCCGGTGTGACGAAAGCGGACCTGGCGTCGGCGATCCTCAAGGCTGTCGGCGCGGCAGGATGAGAACGGCCCGCAAGAGCCCCGCCCGGGCGCCCCTGGCTGCCGGCGGCGGGCGGCCTAATCGGACTTCTTCGAGCCGGATGGTTTCTTCCTGGTGGCGGCGTCGAGGAGATTGATCTCGGCGTCGACGACGCTGCGGAGGGCCAGGAGGATTTCCCGGCCGGCGCCGACGGCGTGGTCCTTGGTCGGTCCGAACTCCTTGAGGACTCGCTTCAGGATTTCCTTCGCCTTCTTGACCTTGTCGGCCATGTCCGCGTCTCCTTCGAGAGGACCCCCGGGATATTCGCCTGATTCCAGGATACCGGCCGGGGCGGGCGGCGTCAACGGGCAACAGCCCCATCCAACGCGGAACGCTCGCCCGCCTGTGGCGGGCGGAACGCGGAACGCGGCCCATCGACCATGCCCGGGCCGCCTTGAGCGAGGTCGAAGGGCGGAACGAACGGCGAAAGGCCAAGCAAGACGGCGCATGGATAGCAGCCGCGAGGGAAAATTACCCCTGGGGTAATTTCCGCCTAACCTGTGGTCCAGGCAGAGGTTACCGTCATTTTGTGGAACACTCAGGAGGATTGGAGCGCGACGGCTGGCAAGCCCGACTTGTCCCGGCGAAGTCCCGGCGCGCCGGGGTGTGGCCGCATTTCGAGGGAAAATTACCCCTGGGGTAATTTCCGCCTAACCTGTTGTCCAGGCAGAGGTTACCGTCATTTTGTGGAACACTCAGGAGGATTGGAGCGCGACGGCTGGCAAGCCCGACTTGTCCCGGCGAAGTCCCGGCGTGCCGGGACCGAAGGGACCGGCCGCCGGCGTCAACAGCCGGCGCACCCTTCGAGCCGGGTGCGGAAGCACCCGGACAGAGGCAATCGGCCGTGGCATGTGCCACGGCGGGGAACATGACCGGCGGCTTCCGCCGCCGGCTCGAAAGGAGGGCGGCGGCAAATGGTTGACGAGGAGCCCCTTCCCTGCTAGACTTGGCCGCGCTTGGGATGCTCATTTTGGCGCTTAGCAGCCCGCCCGAGGCGGGAGGGAGGGATTGTCGCTTGCAGACCGAAATTACGGTGCGTCACGAGTCCGTAAGGGCGGACATCAAGGACTACGCGACCAAGAAGGCGGATCGCCTCGGCAAGTACTACGACAGGATTCAATCGGTGCGGGTGGTGCTGGACAAGGACGGGGGCAGCATGGTCTGCGAGATGATCGCCGGCGTGGAGCATACGCGCGACCTGGTGGGGCGGGCGACCGACGCAGACGTCCGGGCCGCGATCGACCTGGCGACGGACCGTCTGGAACGGCAACTGGCGGAGCACAAGGACCGTGTCCGCAACCGCAAGGGGCGCGGACCGAACCCCCACCAGCCGACGCGAACCTGACAGGGGGGGCGAAGGGTCACGGGTATGCGGCTGATGGATTTCATCTTCACGGAGGCCATCTTGCCGGACCTGAAGGCCGAGACGGCGCGTGCGGCCATCGACGAGATGGTCGAGGCGCTCGTGGAGGCCAAGGCGATCCCGAGGAATCAGCAGCGGGCGCTCGTGGATGCGGTCATGCGCCGCGAGCGGAAAGGGACAACCGGGTTCGGCAACGGGGTGGCGATACCGCACGCGAAGCACGAATCGGTACGCGGCGTGGTGGGCCTGGTGGCGCGGAGCGCGGGGGGCGTGGAGTTTTCGGCGCTGGACAGCCGGCCGGTGCACCTGCTCTTTCTCCTGGTGTCGCATCCGGAGAGCCCGGAGGCCCACCTGAAGGCGATGGAACACATTTTCCGCAGCATCAAGAACGACAATTTCCGGCGTTTTCTGTTGCGGGCCTCCAGCCGGGAGGAGATTGTCGACCTTTTGCGGGAGGCGGACGAGGAAGCGAGTTGAAGTTTCGGCGGGCGTCCGAGGGCCCGCGAGCGAGATGAACACGTGCCGACAAGGGATGTCACCATTACGAATGCGACGGGTCTTCACGCGCGGCCGGCGGCGAGATTTGTGGAGATCGCCAGCCGATTTCGCAGCCAGGTCGCCGTCCATAAAAACGACCAGATGGTGAACGGCAAGAGCGTGTGGGACATGCTGACGCTCGACGCCGCCGCCGGCACCATTCTTCGCCTCCAAGTCGAAGGCGAGGACGCGGAGGAGTGTCTGGCCCAGTTGACAGAACTGCTTCGGGACCCGGACAACGAACAGGCCGACGCCTGAAGCGGCCGAGCGAACCGGATGGAAATACGCAAAGGCATCCCCGTCTCGCCGGGCCTGGCGATCGCGCCGGCGATCGTGCTGGACAGCGAGCAATTCCGGATTCCCCGCCGCAGCATCGCAGCGGAGGAGGTCGAGGCGGAAGTGGGGCGATTCCGCCAGGCGGTGGAGGGGGCAAGGGGCGAGATCCACGAGTTGAAGGAGCGCGTGACCCGCGACGTGGGCGAAGAACTTGGCGCGATCTTCGACGTCCAGGACGCGCTCATGACGGACAAGCGCCTCCACGAGGAAGTCCGCGAACTGGTCGAGCGCGAGCATTACGCCGCCGAGTACGCCGTCTCCACCGTCCTGAAGGCCTACGCGCGGAAGTTTCTGAAACTGCCCAACCGCTACATGGCCGAACGCGTCGCCGACGTGTACGACATCGAGAAGCGCCTGCTGAGGCACCTGATCGGCGCGAAGCGCGAGACGCTGGGCCGGCTGACGGAACCCGTCATCGTCATCGCGCACGACCTGACGCCGAGCCAGACCGCCAGCCTCGACCGCTCGAAGATCCTCGCCTTCGCGACCGACGGCGGCGGGCGCACGAGCCACACGGCCATCGTCGCCCGGGCGATGAGCATCCCGGCCGTGGCGGGCCTTCAGACGATCACGGCCGACGTGTCGGGCGGCGACACGGTGGTGGTGGACGGCAACCGGGGCCTGGTGATCATCAACCCGGACAAGGAAACCATCTCGCGGTTCCAGGAGACGGAGCGGCAATTCCGACGAATGGAAGAGTCGCTGGGGAACCTGAAGGACCTGCCCGCGGTGACGCAGGACGGCCACGAGGTCGCGCTGTGGGGCAACATCGAGTTTCCGCACGAGGTGGAAGCGTGCCTGGCGCGCGGGGCGAGCGGCATCGGCCTGTACCGCACGGAATTCCTCTACCTGGACCGCGAGGACGACCCGACCGAGGAAGACCATTACCAGGCCTACGCCGAGGCCATCGAGGCGCTGGACGGCCGGCCGATCACCATCCGCACCTGCGACCTCGGGGCCGACAAGTTCACCCACCTCTCCGGCGACTACGACGAGCGGAACCCGTTCCTGGGGTTTCGGAGCATCCGGTTCAGCCTCCAGCACATCGGCCTGTTCAAGACGCAACTGCGGGCGATCCTGCGGGCAAGCGTGCTGGGTCCGACGCGGATCATGTTCCCTCTGGTGACGAACCTTAAGGAATTGCGCCAGGCGAAGATGATCCTGGCCGACGTCCGCGAGGACCTCGAAGAGGAGGGCGTCCCGTTCGACCGCGACCTCGCGATCGGCATCATGGTCGAGGTGCCGAGCGCCGCCCTCATGGCCCGCAACTTCGCCAGCGAGTGCGACTTCTTCTCGATCGGCACGAACGACCTCGTGCAGTACACGCTGGCCGTCGACCGCTCGAACGAGCGGGTGGCGGAGATGTACACGGCCGGGCACCCGGCGGTGCTTCGGCTCATCCGCGAGGTGGTCCAGGCCGCCTGCGACGCCGACATCCAGGTCGCTGTCTGCGGCGAGATGGCCGGCGAGCCCATGTACACGGTCCTTCTGATCGGCCTGGGGGTCCACGCGCTCAGCGTCTCGCCCGCCACCCTGCTCGAAGTCAAGAAGGTCATCCGAAGCGTGACGATGGACCAGGCGCGGGAGGTCACGGACAAGATCCTCTCGTTCGATTCGGACCGCGAGGTGGACGCGTACCTGTCGGAACTGACCCGGCGGTTGCTTCCGGAAATGGTGGTCTGAGCCTCCGGCGGCACGCCGGACGGAAAACAAAAGGAGGCCTCGCAATGGATCGTCGGCAATTCCTGAAGACCTCGCTGGTGGGCGCCGGTATGATGGCCGGACTCCGAGTGGCGGGAGATGCGATGGCCGAGGAAAAAGCGGCGGAGAAACCCTTGAAACCAGGGGTCCTGAAACTTTGCAGCCAGGACGGCAAGATTCCCGGCGGCACCCTCAAGGAAAAGGCCGCGAACATCCTCGCGTTCGGCGGGTGCGGCCTCGAACTGTCCGGCCTGAGCGTCGAACGGGCTAAGCAGGTCCGCCAGGAACTCGAAGGGACCGGCGTGGGCGTGGCCGCCCTGTGCTGGGGACGGTTCTCCCTGATGGACCCGGACGCAGACAAACGCAAGAAGGCGGTCGAAGACCTCAAGAAGGCCCTTGAAGTTGCCGCCGAGGCGGGGGCGACCGGCATCATCGTCGTCCCGAACCCGCAGATGGCGTTCGAGGCGGGACGCGACCTCCTCGCGGAAGTGCTTGGCCCCATCGGCGAACACGCCGTCAAGTGCGGCACGCGGGTCCTTCTGGAACCGCTCAACAAGGGCGAGGCCCGCTTCCTGAACCGCCTGGAACAAGCCGTGGAAATCTGCAAGGCCTCCAACAGCCCCGGCATCTGCTTGATGGGCGACTTCTATCATATGTGCAAAGAAGAAACCGACGACGAGCAGGCGATCCTGGCGGCCGACGGCCGGCTCCACCACATCCACCTCGCCAGCCGCATCCGCTGGCTGCCCGGGCAGGACCATCTGAAGCAACCCGACCAGCCGGAGCGGAGTTTCGTCGCCGGGTTCCGGGGCCTGAAGAAGATCGGCTACCAGGACTATTGCAGCCTCGAGTGCCATGTCGAAGGCGACCCGATGGTCGAGATTCCGAAATCGTTCGCGTTTCTGAAGAGCGAGTGGGAAAAGGCGACGGTGTAACGGCCGCCGTCCGCCACGCACAAGAAAGCCGAGAGAGGAGATGGCCCATGAAGATGCACGAGCAGGACTCCAGAGGGTGTAGCCGGAGCGAGGTTTCGCGCCGGGAATTTTTGAAGACGTCGGCGGCCCTGTCGGCTGCCGCCCTGGTATCGGGCCTCGGCACGAGCCACATCTACGCCGCCGGTTCGGACACGATCAAGGTCGGCCTGATCGGGTGCGGGGGGCGGGGCAAGGGCGCCACCGGCGATTGCCTCGAGGCCGCCAAGATCGCCAACGCCGACGTTCAGATCTGGGCGTGCGGCGACCTGTGGGCCGATCGGGCCAAGGGCGCCGGCAACCAGTTCAAGGTGCCCGAGGAGCGCTGCTTCGGCGGCTTCGACAATCACGAGAAGGTCATCGGGAGCGGCGTCGACGCCATCGTCACCGCCGCCCCTCCGGGCTTCCGGCCCCATCACGTCCCCGCCGCCATCGCCGCCGGCAAGCACGTGTTCATGGAGAAGCCTGTCTGCGTGGACCCGTGGGGCTACCGCGAGATGATCAAGGCGGCCGAGATGGCCACGCAGAAGAAACTCACGGTCGTCGCCGGCACCCAGCGGCGCCACTCCAACCGGTACCGGGCCACCCTGGAGCAGATCCGCGACGGCCGGATAGGCAAGGTCGTCGGCGGCCAATTCTACTGGATGGGCGGGCCGGTCACGCACAACCGGCCGCGCGGGCCGAACATGTCCGACATCGAGTGGCAGGTCATGAACTGGTACGCCTGGTGCTGGACCTGTGGCGACCACATCGTCGAGCAGCACGTCCACAACCTCGACATCATGCTGTGGGCCCTGGGGGCGCCGCCGGAGAAGTGCGTGGCCGTCGGAGGCCGCCAGACCCGCCAGGAGCCGGGCAACATCTGGGACCACTTCGGCGTCGAGTACGAGTTCCCCGACGGCGTCCGCTGCGCCAGTTACTGCTCGCACTGGCCCAAGGGCGCCGGCCGCGTCAGCGAACGCGTCGTCGGCGAGAAGGGCTCCTCCAATTGCAACGGCGACATCTCCGGCGAGACGAAATGGAACTACCAGGGCCAGGACCCCAACGCCTATGTCCAGGAACACGTGGACTTCCTCGCGAGCATCAAGGGCGACGGCCCGCATTACAACGAGACCCAGCAGGTGGCCGAGTCGACCATGACGGCCGTCATGGGCCGCATGGCCGCCTACACCGGCCGCGAAATCTCCTGGAAATGGGCCACCGAGTCGTCGAAACTCCGGCTCGGTCCGGAGAACTGGAACGCCTTCGGGCCCTTTACGCCGCCGCCCGTGCCCGTGCCGGGCAAGACGGAACTTATCTGACTAAGCGATAAGCGAGGTTACATAAGTTTTACGCGGTGGGTTCGCCGCGGGGCTTGCCCCGCGTCCCGGCGCGCTGGGACCAGCGCCCCGCCCCTGTCCGCCATAGCCCGAAGGGCGACGGCGCAAGCGGGGCGGCGAACCCGCCGCGCGGCAAGTTGACGGAAATTACCTCAAAGCGCTTAGAGCCGCCCAGCGCCCTGAAAGGGACCGGCGGCCGGGCCTGGAGCGGACGGGGGTCGCGTGTTTCGTCAACGGTTGCGACTTTGGTTTCGTGTGGAAGGGGACAAACGGTACCTCAGCCACCATGACATGATGCGATTGTGGGAGCGGGCGCTTCGGCGCGCCGGCCTGCCCCTGCGCATGAGCCAGGGCTTCAACCCGCGCCCGAAGATGTCGCTCGTGGAACCTCGCAGCGTGGGCACGGCCTCCGAGGCCGAACTCCTGGAGTTCGAACTCGCCGACTGGGTCAATCCCGACGCCGTCCTCCAGGCCTTGCGCAGCGAAGTTCCGGCCGACATCGAGGTGACCGCCCTGGACCTGGTGCGTCCGAGCGACAAGGCGCACCCCGTGGCGGTCGAGTACGTCGCGCGCCTGCCCGAAGACGTCGCCGACCTGGAGCGGCGGATCGAGCGGCTGCTCGCACGGACCGAGGCGCCGGTGGTCCGCCATCGGCCGACCGGCGACAAGCACCTGGACGCCCGGCGATTCATCGAGGGCCTCGAAGCCGACGGCCGGACCGTCCGCCTCGTGGTGCGAACCGGACCGAACGGAACGGTCCGGCCGGACGAGGTTCTCCGGCTGCTGGACCTGGATTCGGAGACGGTCGCCCGGGCTGACATTAACCGCACCGCCGTCCGTCTCGGCTGACGCCGAAACGCCGGGCCGAGCCGCGGGCGGAAGCACGCGGCGAGGCCACGGTGGGTCGGGGTAGCCGACCGCTCCCGCGGTCGGCTCACGGTGAGCCGCGGGCGGAAGCACGCGGCGAGGCTTGATCGGCCGTGGCACGTTCCACGGCGGCGAACCTTGTTGCACGAAAGGACTTCACGGGCATGACGCAGGAAATGCTGATCAACGTCCTCGAGGGCGAAGAGTGCCGCATCGCCATCGTCAAAGACGGCGCCCTCAAGGAAATCTACGTCGAACGCGCCAGCACCGACCGCCGCGTCGGCAACATCTTCAAGGGACGCGTC